>Ga0207667_10003263_pt1 | contig 20025 bp, 19 predicted proteins | sample KBSCornC52_FD_184301 | JGI IMG/M metagenome (GOLD analysis project Ga0207667, IMG submission 184301) | Corn rhizosphere microbial communities from Kellogg Biological Station, Michigan, USA - KBS Corn C5-2 (SPAdes) (version 2) | ecosystem: Host-associated > Plants > Roots > Rhizosphere > Soil ...
GATGATGATGTGATGATGTGATGATGTGATGGTGTGATCCGCTCACCTCATCACCTCATCACCTCATCATCCGCTACTGCTGCACCTTGATCGGATCGCCGTCCTGCAGGGCGGTCTGGCCGTTCGTGATGACCTTGTCGCTCGCGGAGACGCCGCTCAATATCTCAACCTGCTTCGGGTTCGAATAACCCACCTTCACGTTCCGCTCGTCCGCCTTGCCAGATTCGGCCACGAAGACGCGCGTCTTGTTGATGGCCGGGTCGAAGAGCACCGCGTCCTTGTCGATGAGGACGGCGTTGCGGTGGGTGTTCACGAGGATGTCGCCGCGCGCGAACATCTGCGGCCGCATCCGCCGGTCCCCCGTCATGTCTACCCGAATCGTGAAGTTGCGGGCGGCGGACGCGACCGGCAGCACCGTCGTGATTCGCCCCTGCACCGGGCGCTGAATTGTCTCCGGAAGCGCCTCGATGTGGACGCTCACCGGAAGGCCCGCGCGGACTTCGGAGTACTCGCTCTCCGGCAATGTCGCCTGGAAATAGACTGTGGACGGGTTGACGATGCGGAGCACTCCGCCGCCGCCGCCGAGCTGGGTGCCTGGCTCCGCCCGCCGCTCCGCCACGTAGCCGCTTATGGGGGACGTGATGGTTGCGTAGCCGAGATTCTGGTTCGCGACTTCGACCGCGGCGCGCGCCTGCGTGGTCTGCGCCTTCGCCGCGACGATGCCGGATCGGGCCGATGACACGCCGGCCTCGGCGGACCGGATATTCGCGCTGGCCGTCTCGACCGCGACTTTAGCCGTCCGCACGTCCTCTTCGCGAAGCCGGATATTCTCGCGATCCGCCTGGGCCTTCGTGAGAGATTCGCGCGCCTGCTGGACCGCAAGTTCTGCGCGGCGGATATCTTCCGGCCGCGCGCCTTCCTGCATCAGCGAGAGGGCCGCCTGTGCGCTGTTATACTGCGCCTGCGCCGCGTCGAACGCTGCCTGCATCTGGTCTAGCTGGCTGGCCGACACGACCTGATCGCGATAGAGAGACTGGTAGCGCTTCAGGTCCGATTTCGCTTTGTCGTAGTTCGCCTTCGCGGAGCTGACGGCTTCCTGCGCCTGCTGGCGCTCCTGCGCCCGCGCGCCCTGCTTCACGATGGTGAGGCTCTCCTGCGCGGATTGAAGCCCGGCCTGCGCCGTGTCGACCGCGGACTGGGTCGTCTTCTTCGTCCATTCCAGCGTCGTCTGTGCATTGCGCACCGCGTTCTGCGCCTGCCGGAGCTGGTTCTGTGCCTGCGTGAGCGCGTTCTGCGACTGAAGATAGCTCTGCTGCGCCTGCTGCTCACGGGTGAGCGCCGCCTGCACGTTGGCCTCGGCGGAGAGCTTCTGCGCGGTCAGGTCCGCCGTGTCCATCATGGCGACTACCTGGCCGGCCCGCACGGGGTCGCCCTCGTGCACGAGCACCTGCGCCACGCGGCCCGCCTGCTTTGTGCCGACCACCACATCCTGAAGCGCAACGAGGCTGCCGGTCACATCAACTGTCTTCGCGATGTCGCCGGTTGTCGCGGACGAGACCGTCACGGCCGCGCCCGTCGAAGCGCCCGGCTTGCCCGCGCCAGCCTTCCCTCCCGCCATCGCGCCGCCGCCCGCTTCCGCCGCCGGGCCTTTTCCGCATCCGGAAATCAGGGACGCGGCGGCCATACCGGCCAGCAATAGCGCCGTACGGCAGGGCCCATTCCGCAATCCACAATCCGCAATCCGCAATCGCATCACTTTCCTCCGGTATTGGGAGCGGGGAGACCCACGCGGCCCGTCGCATCATACGAATAACGGCCCACGGCGCGATCGAGCCGCGCCTTCGCATTCTGAAGGTCATACTGCGCGTTCACCTGGTTGGACTGAGCCTGCGTGAGCGCCGCCTGCGCGTCGCTGATTTCGAGGATGGGCGAACCTCCCGGCACCGCGGTGACCCCGGCCCGGAACCGCACCTGCGCGAGCCGGAACTGCTCCTGCGCCTCCGCGAGCGCCGCCGTGGTTACGTTCAGCCGGTCCTGTGCCTCGATGAGCGCGAGGTATTGCTGCCTGACGTCGAGCGCGATATTGTCCAGCGTCACCTGCTTGTTCACGCGGGCAGTGTTTACGTCGGCACGCGCCTGCTGGGTCCGCGCCCGCGACAGCCCCTGGTCGAAGATCGGCATCGTCACCGTCGCGACTGTCGCGTAGCTGGTGGTCTTCGGAGTAAAGCCCGCAGCGTCCGGCTGATACTGGAAATTGAAGCCTACGCCGAGCGATGGCAGCACGGACCGTTGGGCGAGCCGGACGCCTTTCTCGGCGGCCCGGATGTTTGCGTCGGACTGGAGGATCTCCGGTCGCGTACCGTACGCCTCCGTCACCAGTGCCGGGAAGTTCGTATCGGCCGGGGTCGTCTCTTCCTGCGTGTCCACGGTTTCCGTGGGGGTGTTCTGGTCCAGCCCGAGCACGTTGTTCAAAGTCGCCGTCGTCAGGTTCACGCGATTCCGGGCTGCAATGAGGTTCTGCTGGGCGTTGGCGAGCCCGGTCTGTGCGCGGAGCACGTCGAATCGCGTGCCGGTGCCTGCCCGGAGGTTCGCCTCCGCCGTCGTCACCTGGTCCTGCGCGTTCTTCACGGCCTGGTCGGCAACGTCGACCAGCGCCTTAGCCCGGAGAATGTCGAAATAGGCGTTCTTCGCGTCGAGCACCACTTCGTTTCGAGTCCGATTGAAATCGAGCCGAGCCGCGATCTCCTGAAACTCCGTCTGCTGCACCGCCGCGCCAATCAGTCCGGCGATGTCGAGGGGAAGGTTCGCGCCGAGGGTCAGCTGCTTCTGGTTCTGGTTTACGATGGTCACATTTTGCAGTTGGCCGTTCTGTCCCGCAATCTGGAATGACGAACCCTCGTCGAGCCGCGTGAAGGATGCGGTCGCGGTCGCGCTCGGCAGGTAGCCGGCCCGCTGCTCGTTCACCCGGCCGCGGGCGCGGTTGACCGCTTCCGCCGAGAGCCTGAGCGCGTTGCTGTTATTAACGGCGAGCTGGACAGCCTCCGCCAGGGTGACCCGCCGCGGTGGGGGAGTCGCGCCCGGCGTGGTCCGCGGCAGAATCAGCGTATTCGGGTCCTGAATCCTTCGCAGCAGACCGTTCGTCGTGCGGACATCTATTGGAACGGCCCGGCCGGGCTCCGGCGCGGGCTTCATGTTCGCGGGCGCGGGCTGCACGACGGGCGGAAGATTCGCCTTCGTCTGACCAGGATTCTTCGCTGGAATTATTGTCTGCTGCGTCTGCCGCGCCGCACCGGGCTGCTGTGCGGTACAGGCCGCGGCCGTCAGCGCCGCCAGTATGGACACGTACGTAAGGGTCATTGACAGGTTTCGGGACATGCCCGGGCTCCTCTCCATAACGGCAGGGGTTTTCTCCGTCGTGGGAGTTTGTGAAAAGATGCGCAAACTCTGAACGCCAGTTTACCACGTTTGTTGCAAGCCGGCATATCCAATTCGCTAAGGCGCCGACCTCGCGAACTTGATAGCCGCTATCTCGCGATGCCGTGCAGAACGGTCTCGACGCCGTGCTCCACCACATCGGCGGTCATCCGGTCCCACCGCTCGCCGTCCGCGGTTCCCCAGATGAAAAACAGCGAGTGGGCGCACCCCAGCAGCAACCCCGCGGCCATCCCGACCTCGGCATCCGGACGGAGCTCTCCCGCCGCCTGCCGCGCCTGGAGGAATCCGCGAATGAGGGCGGAGGTCGCCTCGATGCGCTCGACCTGCTCGGCGGCCATCTCGGAGTTGCGCTGCATCTCCGCCATGCACATGCGAATGTTCGGGCCGTGCTCGCGCAGCGTTTCGAGGAAATCGCGGACGATCTCTTTCAGCACCTGTTCGACCGGCACGCCCTCCGCCGCCGCGAGGATCCGCTCAACGTGGGAGTGCCAGGACCGCTCCTTCCAGCACGCCTGCATGAGCTGCTCTTTGGACTCGAAGTAGTGGTAAATCAGCCCCTCGGTGATCCCCACCTCGCGCGCGATATCCCGTATCGACGCGCCGCCAAAGCCCTTCTGCGAAAACACGCGAAGCGCGGCATCCAGAATCTGTTCCCGCCTCTCTTCCGCCTGCTGGCGGCGAGGCGCTATCGGCAGCGACATCACGACTCCCGTCGTCTGTTTATTAAACGTTCACTCAACGACCGGATTATTATACATTGCGACGGCCAGGTTTGTCTCACGGTTTCGCAAATTGATGAGCCAATTCGCGCCGGATGTTGCAAGCAATGGAATTGCCGGGATCTGCCGCGATCACGCGTTGCGACAGGGTGCCGATTCGGGTATAATCCATCGGCCTTTCGCGGCTGTGGCGAAGGCAAAGCAGACATCAATTCGCACCGGCGCGGAGGAGCGGGGGGGTCCCGATAAGGGCCGCCGTTTCGATGAACCGCCGGGAGGCATCAACCCGAAGGAGAACGTTTTGGCATCCCTTTCCATGAAGGAGCTCCTCGAAGCGGGAGTTCACTTCGGCCACCAGACGCGCCGGTGGAACCCGAAGATGAAGCGCTACATCTATGGCGCGCGCAATGGCATCTACATCATCGATCTCCACCAGACGCTCAAGCTCTTCGACGACGCGCAGCAGTTCATCCAGGAGACAATTCAGAACGGCGGCACGGTCCTCTTCGTAGGGACGAAGAAGCAGGCGCAGGACGCGGTCATCGAATCGGCGACACGCTGCCGGCAGTACTTCGTGAATCAACGCTGGCTGGGCGGCATGCTCACCAACTACCGCACGATTCAGGGACGCATCAAGCGGCTCGAAGAGCTGAACCAGATGGAGGCCAACGGCACCCTGGCGAAGCTCACCAAGAAGGAAGCCGCGATGCTGACCGAGCAGCGCGACAAGCTGGAGCGCTATCTGGGCGGCATCAAGACCATGCCGAAGCTGCCCGACGCAATCTTCATCGTCGACCTGAAGAAGGAGCGAATTGCCCTCGCCGAGGCGCGCAACCTCGAAATCCCGGTCGTCGCCATCGTCGATACGAACTGTGATCCGGACGAGGTGGACTACGTTATCCCGGGCAATGATGACGCGATTCGCGCCATTAAGCTGATCTCGAACAAGATCGCCGACGCGATAATCGAGATGAAGCAGGACGAGTGGGACCGCGAGGCGGCGGCAATCGCTTCGGGCGACAAGCCCGATGCCGATGTAATGGCGACCGCGGCGGCGCTCGACGCGCAGGACACCATCTTCCTCGGCGACGAGGAGGACGAATATGCCCGCATGGCGCGCCTCGCCGAAGAGGGCAAAGCCGCGCTGGAAGAGGAAGAGATTCCTGACGCGGAAGGGTAATTTCGAGTGCTGAGTGCTGAGTGCTGAGATGCCCGTATGCACTCAGCACTCAGCACTCTAAACTCAGCACTGGAGATATGGATATGGCAGAGTTTACGGCGAAGATGGTCATGGAGCTGCGCGAGCAGACCGGCGCGGGCATGATGGATGCCAAGAAGGCGCTGACCGAAGCCGACGGAGATATGGAGAAGGCGCGGGACATTCTGCGGGCGAAGGGCCAGGCATCGGCGGCGAAGCGCGCGGGTAGGGCGGCGGCCGAGGGAATTGTCGCGGTCGCCTCGGATGCGGACGGAACATCGCTCATCGAGCTCAATTCCGAGACCGACTTCGTGGCGCGCAACGAGGACTTCAAGAAGCTGGCGCATGAGATTGCGGCGGTAGCGGCAAAGCATCCAGGCGACGACGCGGGCGCCCTGATGGACGAGAAGGCGTCTGATGGAGCGACCATCCGCCAGAAGATTGACGCCGCGGTCGGCAAGATCGGCGAGAACCTCGTGTTCCGTCGCAAGGTCCGATTCGACACTGGCCCCAACAGGGTGATCGCGAGCTACGTGCACACCGTCACCAACAAGATCGGGGTGCTGGTCGAGCTTCAGGGCGACCCCAACAACGCGGCGCATCAGGAGCTCGCGAAGAGCATCGCGATGCACGTTGCGGCCTCGAGGCCCCAGTACCTGAAAAGGGACGAGGTTCCGGCGGACGTGGTGGAGCGCGAGAAGGCGGTCCTCGCCGAGAAGACCCGGAACGAGGGCAAGCCCGAAGCGGCGATTCCGAAGATCGTGGAGGGGCGGGTGAACAAGTTCTTCGAGGACGTCTGCCTCGTGGACCAGCCGTTCGTGCGCGAGCCGTCGAAGAAGGTGGGCCAGCTCGCGTCCGAGGCGGGCGCTGAGGTCCGGCGGTTCGCGCTCTTCCAGGTTGGGCAGGAATAGGCTCCTCGATGCCTGAAACCCCCGTCTGGCCGCGCGTTCTTCTCAAGCTCTCCGGCGAAATGTTTGCCGGAGAGCGAGAGTTTGGCCTGGAACCCGCTGCCATAAAGCGGATCGCGATGGAGATCGCGGTGGTCCACAATTCGGGGGTCGAGGTCGCCATCGTCGTGGGCGGTGGGAACATCATGCGGGGCGCTACGGCGGCCGAAGCCGGGATGGAGCGCGTCGCCGCGGATTCAATCGGCATGCTCGCGACGGTACAGAACGCCCTCGCGCTCCAGGATGCACTGGAGAAGCTTCAGGTCGACACGCGCGTCCAGACGGCCATCGCGATGTCTACGCTGGCGGAGCCATTCATCCGCCGCCGCGCCATCCGTCACCTCGAAAAGCGGCGCGTCGTGATCCTGGCTGCCGGCACCGGCAACCCGTACTTCTCCACCGACACGGCCGCTGTGCTGAGGGCGCTCGAGATTCACGCTGGCGCGGTGCTGAAGGCGACAAACGTCGACGGCGTATACGACCGCGACCCGAACAAGTTCACGAACGCAAAGCGGTTCCGCAGGCTCTCCTACGATTATTGCATCGAGCACAAGCTCGGAGTAATGGACCTGACCGCGTTCGCGCTCTGCGAGGAGAATAACCTCCCCATCGTGGTCTTCAGTCTCGCGGGCGACGGCAATATCCGCCGCGTGGTGTTTGGAGACGCGATTGGGACGGTGGTTTCGCGAGAAGGGGAAGAGTAGACATGCCTATTCAGGAGCTTCTGCGGGAAGCGGAAGAGAAGATGAAGAGGGCGGTGGAGGCGACGCGCCACGAATTCACGCAGGTGCGCACGGGCCGCGCGAACCCCGCGATGGTGGAGCACATCACCGTCACGTACTACGGAAGCGACATGCACGTGCGAGACCTCGCGACTATCACGGTCCCCGAGCCGCGGCAGCTCCTCATCACGCCATTCGACCGGAATGCTCTCGGTCCGATCGAGAAGGCGATTCTCAAATCGGACCTGAACCTCACGCCCGGCAATGATGGCGCCGCCGTCCGCCTCTCGATTCCGCCCTTGACCGAGGAGCGTCGCAAGGAGTTCATCAAGATCCTCCACAAGAAGGCGGAGGTCGGCCACGCCTCCATCCGCACTGTCCGGCAGGATGTCAACAACCATCTGAAAGCGCTGGTGAAGAGCAAGGAATGCGGCGAGGACGAAGAGAAGCGCGCCGTCGACAAGGTCCAGAAGCTCACCGATCAGTACATCGCCGAGATCGACAAGGCGACCAAAGCCAAAGAAATCGAGCTGATGGAGGTCTGATGCGTGATACGTGACACGTGATGCGTGAACTGTACAGGAAGAATCGCGGATCACACAGGATATATCGGTCTCGCGACGCTCTCATTCGATGCACGACACCGACTGCACCGTTCACGCATCACGCATCACACATCACGGTCGCTATGCCGCCTCTCCCCTCCACGATAGACCACCTCCGAATCCCCTCGCACATCGCCATCATCATGGACGGCAATGGCCGCTGGGCGCGCGCCCGCGACAAGGACCGTCTCTTCGGACACTGGCAGGGCTACGCCACCCTCAAAGATGTCGTCTACGCCGCCGATGAGATGGGAATCCGCTATCTGACCGTCTATGGATTCTCGTCCGAGAATTGGCGGCGGCCACGCGAGGAGGTGGGCGGGCTGATGGAGCTGATGCTCTCGGCGATGCGCGCCGAGATCGAGGAGCTGATGGAAGCCGGGATTCGGGTCCGCGTCTCCGGCCGCATCGACGAGCTGCCTGATGAACTCCAGTCGGAATTCCGCGCGGCGATCGCGCGAACGGAGACGAACACGCGGCTCACGTTCAATCTGGCAATCAATTACGGGGGCCGCGCGGAGATCGTGGACGCGGTGCGGGAAATTGCAAGGAAGGCGCGCGGGGGAGAGATCGATCCCGAGGCCATCGGCGAAGACCTCATCGGCCGCCATCTCTATTGGCCGGACATTCCGGACCCCGACCTCCTGATTCGCACCGCGGGCGAGATGCGCCTCTCGAATTTCCTGCTCTGGGAGACGGCCTACTCCGAGATCTGGGTTACGCCAACCCTCTGGCCCGACTTCGACAAAGCCCACCTTCTCGCCGCCGTCGCCGACTACCAGAAGCGTACGCGCAAATTCGGTGGCCTAAGCGACCGGCCGGTTCCGAATCAGCCGGGATGAACGCTATGAGCGGAATGGGGAGCCGGTCGTGAAACCACGAATGAGCACGAATAGCGGTAAGAGCACTTATTCGGGTAGCACCCAATTAAAGTGTGGGTTAAGCTGCTCTTGGCCGAGCAGATCGACACCGCCTGTATTGATCATCTGAACGCCGCCTTCCGGCCACGGCTGTGTGCGAGAGTGACAGTTTCCTAACGACATGGGCGATCCACGCTAGAAACCGTCGTGCAGCCAGACCGGCGTCGGCGGCAGAAGCGCCGTGAGCAGCCCAAGCTGCGAATCATCCGTTGCGACAACACGGTCCCACCGCCACAGGTCCACCAGCGACGGCGCTCCCCAGTAGGCTTGCGTCAGCGCCTGGATGTCCATTCGGATGCCCGGCTCCCGTGTCGTCCTGTCCACTATAACTCTGCCGCCCTCCACAGCGATTCGCCACGGCCCCGCGTTCCAGTCCGCGTGGTCATCCCGCAACGCAATAACCGCCTCGCCGCGAAGGTCCACCGGCGGATGCAGAGCTTCCAGCGCGGCGCGCGCATCCACGACGCGCCCCATCCCGGCCGGCTCCAGCTTCGTTTCCACGTCCCAGTGCGTGAGAATCGAAGGAAACATGTCGTCGAGCGGCCCGGACCAGGTAAGCTTCTTCGCGGTCATGGCGTGGCGGCGCGCCACCCCGAGCAGACCCTCGTATGCGCGGCGGGTGAGGGCGATCAGCTCGTCGGCGCGCAGCTCGTCCTCCTTGTCGCCATAGCGGAAAAGCGCATAGCCCTCGTCGCGTCCGTCCCGCCGATAGACGTAGGCTGCCCGCCGCCGGTCGCCCGCCGGACCGACCTGCTTTTCCCAGCGATCTTCGGGCCGCGCAAGCATTCCATTGTATTGCGACGCGAACGGATCGTATATGGCCCGGCAGCGCGAGACCGTCGCCGCAACTCCGTAAACGCCCTCGACGTGCTCCGATTCCGGCGAAGACGGCAGCAGCTCGAGCGGCACGACGTACGTGCGCTCCTCGCCGGTCCACTCCCACCCGAAGCGCCGGTAGTACCGAAAGTCGAACGGCCAGAGCGACGAGAGGTAAAGCCCGCGCTCCCGCATGGACTCCAGGCTCCGCTTCACCAGCGCGCCCGCGAAACCGCGGCCCCGCATCGCCGGGTCGCTCGCCACGCCGAAGATGCCGCCGCACGGCCGCCGGTCCTCGCCGAAGACGAACTCAAAGTCGAGGATGCCGAGAGTGGCCTGGAGCCGCCCGTTCTCGAACGCGCCGAGTCGCGTCCGGTCGGGCTGCTCGTATACGTCCTGGGTGAATTCGGGTGTCTTCCCGCGGGCGAACGCGAGCGAGACGATGTGGCGATGTGCTTCAAAGTCGTCGGCGATAAGGGGTCGTATCTCCACAGGTCCTCCGGGGTCACGGTGATCGGCGGTCAGGGCGATGGCCGGAAGGTGAGTTCGCCGCACAGGATCGGGCCTCCTTCGTGCGTTGCAGGAAAAGGGCGCGGGAAGAGGGAAATCCCACGGCAGCACAGCCGTCGTACCGAGGAGTTGCCATGCGAACGCGGCCCACACGGCGCGAAGTTATTGCGGGGATGGGAGCGGCGCTGGCGGCCGGCGCGATTCACGCGGCCGGCGCGAGCGAGGCGGATCGTTCCCGCACAGCCAATCTACCAAACGCGGAGTCGAAACCGGTGAAACATAACTTCATCTACTGTCTCAACACCAGCACCATCAAGGGCCAGAAGCTGACGCTCGTCGAAGAGATCGATATCGCCGCGAAGGCGGGCTACCACGCCATGGAGCCGTGGATATCGGAGATCGACGAACATGTGAAGCACGGCGGCTCGCTGAAGGAGCTCGGCCAGCGATTCAAGGACCGCGGACTGAGTGTCGAGAGCGCGATCGGATTCTTCGAGTGGATCGTGGATGACGATGTCCGGCGGGCGAAGGCGCTGGAAGAGGCGAAGCGAAACTACGACCTCTGCGCGCAGATCGGCGCGAAACGCATCGCCGCGCCCCCGCTCGGAGCAACCGACCGGTCGGATATCGACCTCCATAAAGCCGCCGAGCGGTATCGCGCACTTCTGGACCTCGGCGACCAGTTCGGCGTCGTGCCGCAGGTGGAAGTGTGGGGTTTCTCGAAGACGCTCGGCCGGCTGGGAGAGGCGGCGCTTGTCGCCATCGAGAGCGGCCACCCGAAAGCCTGTGTCCTGGCCGACGTCTACCATCTCTACAAGGGCGGGTCGCCGTTCGAGGGCCTCAATCTCCTGAGCGCCTCGTCGATGCACGATTTTCATCTGAACGACTACCCGGCCGACCCCCCGCGCGACCGAATCGGAGACGAGCACCGGGTCTATCCGGGCGATGGCATCGCGCCGCTCGGCGAGCTCTTCCGCGACCTGCGTAATATGGGTTACAATGGCGCTCTCTCGATCGAGCTCTTCAACCACGCCTACTGGCAGCAGGACGCCCTGACCGTCGCGAAGACCGCGCTCGACAAGCTCAAAGCAGTCGTCGAGAAGAGCCTCGCGTAGGCAGGGCACAGCACCTTATTGCTCAGTCCCCGCGCGATTCGAACGCGGCCGGAAAGATGGCGTATACTAACCCAATCCTGAGCCGGCCTGTTTAATGCGGCGAGGGAATCGGCCGGAGAGCCGTTCGACAGGAACCGGTCAATCACAATCACACGGCAAAGGATAAGAAGGCCATGCGGCGCTTATCAGAGCGCTGCATGGCCTCAATTTGCGCTCTTGCCGGCCAACCTCAAAGGAAAGCTCTATGGCCAGTGGAGACGCGGAAATGACGAAGATGGTGCGGTCGCAAATAGCGCGCCGCTCCATCGACGCCTCGATGCTCAATGTGCGCTGCTCGCACGGAATCATCTACCTCGTGGGCGTCATCCGCGTGCTGCGCACGCACGCCGACATGGATCTGGCGAAGGAGATGGAGCTCATCTCCACCGCCCTGCGCTCCAAGCCCGGCGTTCGCGAGATCGTCTGGGACGTGACCCAGCGCTCGTAGAGTGGACCGTCTGTCCTCGCCCCGCCTACCGGCCGCCGCTCTTTGCTTCTCCCTCCGCCGAAATGGACGGAGACTGCGGCGCGACGTCGCCCAGGTTGTCAGGCCCGACCTCCTGCATTCGCACTCCCTCCGCCTGATGGGAGTAGGCGACCAGAATGCTAATTCGCCGATTCGAGAAGTGGGTCGGGTCCGAAGGCGTGCGCAGACGCGAATCGGCGTACCCGCGCACCTCCGCAATCTGATTCTCCCGCGTGGTCGTCACAAGCGCGCGACGGGCGCTGTTCGCCCGGTCAGACGATAGCTCCCAGTTCGAATACCCCGCGAGGCCGCCTGCATACGGCCTCGCGTCCGTGTGTCCTTCGATAATGATATTGTTGTCGAGACCGTTCAGTTTTTGCCCAATGAGCGCCAGCAGCTCCGTCGTCTTCGGCTCCAGCGTGGCGCTCCCGGTATGGAAGAAGAGCGATTCGCGCGCTTCCAGCAGCTCGATCCGCAGCCCGTCCCGCGTAACCGTAACGTCCACGAACTTTTCAAGCCCCTTGAAGCGCGGATCCTTCGAGATCGCCCTGCGAATATCGTTCTCCGCCTTCTTTATCTGCTCCTGCTCCTCCTTCGCCTTCGCGAGAGCCGCCCGTGAGGGCATGATGGAGGGCTTGCCTGTCGTCGAATCGCGCGACGTGAGCGTCGGAATCTTGCCACCCGCATGCCCCTTCATCATCCCGGACGGGTCGTTGAAGTAGGCCGCGATGGCCTTGCGGGTGTCCTGGTTCAGCCCCAGAATCCACATCACGAGGAAGAAGGCCATCATAGCCGTGACGAAATCCGCGTAGGCCACCTTCCACGCGCCGCCGTGATGGCCCGCGTGGGCGTCCTTCACTTTCTTGATGATGATGATCGGCTTATCGTTCTGCATGGTCTCCCGGCCTCTTTCGCCCTCACGCCTATGAGGCGTTCTTGACTGCTTTCTCCAGGTCCGAGAACGAGCAGCGCACGTCCGGGTCGACGTTCCGCCGCGCGAACTCGACCGCCGTCAGTGGCGCGTCGCCCCGCGCAAACGAGAGCAGCGCCGACTTGATGCAGCCCATGTACTGCGCCTCCGCGGCCAACTGCGCCTCCATGGCGCCGGCTATCGGATTGAAGAATCCATAGGAGAGCAGAATCCCCAGGAAGGTACCGACGAGAGCGGCTGCAACGTGGTGCCCAATCTCCTCCGGCTTGCCCCCGATGGCCCCCATCGTGATCACGACTCCGAGGACCGCGGCGACGATTCCGAAGCCTGGCATCGCGTCTCCGGTCTTGGCGAGCACTCCAGGCACCTTTGCCGCCGATGTGTGGTGCGTCTCCAGATCGACGTCCATCATCTCCGCGAGATCGTGCGGCTGGACGGTTCCCGTAATGATGACCTTCAGCGTGTCGGCAAGGAACTCGATGGCGTGATGGTTGGCATGAAACATCGGGTAGCGCTTGAAGAAGTCGCTCTCGTCAGGCTTCTCGGCGTGGTGCTCCAGTGCGACCAGCCCCTCCCGCCGCGCGAGCATGAAGAGGTCGTAGAGCATCTTCAGGAGCTCATTATAGGCCTTCTCGTTGTACGGGTTGCCCTTCATCAGGGCGAGCACGCTCTTGATGATCTGCCCGATAATCGAGGGCGGATTGCCGATGATCATCGCGCCCAGCCCCGCGCCGCCGATAACGATGAACTCCGAGATCTGGATGAGCACGCCGATCTGGCCGCCGGCCATTATGAAGCCGACGACGACCGATCCGAGCACCACGACGACCCCGATGAGCAGAAACATAATTCCTCCCGTGCACGCTCCCGGACGGAGCGGCCCGATCTCTTATTCCTCGCCGACCCGGTATTCTTACCACGGCAAGAATACCGGGTTGAGCCGGAGCGGCGCGCGTCTGGACCCCGACAGGAACGCGGAGCGGCTGGAGAGGCGGGCGGCGGCGCTCATGCGGAGGCTGAAACAGGCGGACGGGACATAGACGAAGAGGGTCACGGCCATCTACGAGCGGGCCAGGGAATCGAGTGATTCCCTGGCCCGGTGCTGCTCTCGATCCGCTATACCTACCTGTTTCTGCGCAATTCTGGAGATTCACAGGCAAAGGCGACACTTGGCACGCTTCATGCAATCGAACACAACAGTTGTACACGTGGAACGAGGGGGAGGTGAAGTGGACGGCGCTCTGGTCGTCCCACACCGATCTCCTTCGCAACTGGCCGGCCCACGGCCGGCCGCCTGACGCCGCAAGGAGACTGACCCATGAAGCGATTCGCCAGTCTGGTTGGAACCGTTGTGCTGCTGTGCGCATGTCGGGCAGTGATCGCGCAAAACACCGTTGTGTTGGGAACCGAGGACCCGACCAATGGGCTCGTGGTTGACCTCGTTGGCCCGTCTCCCGCCTTAACAGTCGCGAGCGATGGTGACGGTCCGTTTACGCCATTCGGCCTTACCTTTCCCGTCAGCGACGCGATCAGCTTGAATGATGATTGGGTGCAGGACCCTTCCTCCGCCTGGCAGAAGGTGGGAAACGTGTACTACATCACGGAGCCTGCAAGCGAAAGCGGCCCGGAACCAATCGGCAAGTGGTACTTCTCTCCTGGCTCGCCGTGGAATAGCGGCACGCCAGACACAGAGTTAATCATGGACTCCAATGGCCGAGACGTGAGCGACGTGATTCATCTGCTGAATGAGGGGCCGAACGGCCAGGCAAGCATCACGTTCCAAAGCGGCACTGCGGCCGCCGTTCCCGAACCCGGGGCCCTCGCCCTGCTCAGTAGTGTGGTAGTTCCAGGTCTCCTCCTGGTCCGCCGGCGCCGCGCCTGAGCCGCGAACTCCAGCTGGAATGATCGGGCCGGGAATCGAGAGTGATTCCCGGCCCGTTCACATTTGCCGTCCTTCAATTCCGGGGTTGCCGTGTTTCAGCGACGCGGATGGCTGCCGCTGGTTTCCCTGCGCAGGAATCATCGCTGGGTGCGAGAACAATAGCGCGGGAGGACTCGCGAATGACCGGAACGGATTCGCACGGGCGCGCCAGCAACGATGAGGCCGAGCGCCGGGCGGACGAGGCCGAGCGGCAGGTTACCGAGGAAGTGCGCCAGACAAGGGAGCACGCGCGAATTGAAGCGGAGGAAGAACGCCGGAAGGGTGAGCGCGACCGGGACCGAGGCGAGTTTCTGCGCAGCGAATCGGAAACGGGACGAGAGGACCAGGAGGTCGAGCGCCAGCGGGCCGAAGAGATGCGACAGGCCGCGGAAGCGATGAGAGCCGCGGCGGAGGAGGCGAGAGCTGCCGCGGAGGTCCTGCGCCAGGCCGCGGCGGATTCCCGGCAAATCGCCGAAGAGACGCGGGACACGCTGCTGGAGGCTCTCGAAGCCGTTCACCGCGCGCGCCTCGGCACGAAACCCTGAGGAGCACGCTATCGGCGCGGCGATCCGACCGATTCGTTCATTAGACCTCTTGCGAAAGTGTAGCCAGATGCTTCGCTCCGCTCAGCATGACGAGTTGGTCTGTCCATCTCGCGAGAGTAGCAACCCGTCATTCCGAGAGAGCCTAAGCGACCGAGGAATCCGCTTTTCATCACTTATGCAAGAGCTCTATTGATTCAGGTCACTCATCTCGATTCGGAGACTGCGGTGCGACAGGTTGATCTCGAATAGCTCGATGACCGATGCCGCGAGCATGAACGCGATACCGGCCGTGAAGAGGGAAAGCGTTCCGTTCGTAAACGAGAGCATGCGTCTTTCGGTCAGCAGGAGGAGCAGCGTGGTGGCCGTGAACGCAATCACCGCCGAGTAGAGCGCGAACAGCGCGTACCACGTGAGCAGGAATCGATGGTAGAAGACGGCGGATTCCGTTTCGAGCTGGGCGCTGCGGGGCACGCTTGTCGAAGGTAGTCGGCGCTCCGCAAGAATCCCGCGAAGGCGATCCGAGATTCCAGTGTGTTTGTTGTTGATGCCGAGAATCAGCGCCGCGCACGCCGAGATCATGACGACGGGCGTGACCGCGGCGCTGATGAGCTGGAGGAGAGCGGAGCTGGTCATAATCCGTCCATCGCTTCGCAGTCCCTCCCGTGGACGTTATGCTCCGGTGCTTCGCGGTGGTGCCGCGCTACGCTCTGGCCGTCGCTCCGGGGTTTGTCGTGGCGGGCAGCGCGAACGTGACGTTGGCCTCCGCGCCGCCCGCCAGGGTGTTAACGTAGTTAACTGTACCCCCGAGGTCCGTCGCCGCCAGACTGCCGACCAGCTCCAGACCGGTGTTCGCCGAGACCGCCGGGTCGAAGCCTTTCGGAAAGCCTGGCCCCTCGTCCCGCACGGATAGCGTCATGCGGCCCGCGCGCTGGGCGAGCCGCAAGGAGATCGTTCCAGCTCCGTGCTTCACCGCGTTGCTCACCAGCTCGTTCGTGATGAGCGCCAGCGCCGTTGCCTGCTTGCTCGTCAGATCCGCGTCTGCGATGTCGGCGCGGACCGGCCGCCGGCCCGCCGTCTGCTCGAGCAGCGGGATGAGCCGCGTGAAGACGGACCGGACGGACAATATCTGGTCTTCCTCGTCCTCGCGAAGGTAACGGGTCAGCACGTCATGAACCACCGCGAGAGTCCGCACGTGCCCCCCGAGTCGCGCAAGCTCCTCCACCGGGACCGTCCGCTCGTGGGAGGGATCCATCACCTTGAGGTCGAGCATGGCCGCGATGATTTGCAGGTTGTTCTTAACGCGGTGGTGCGTCTCCTGCATCGCCCGCTTCAGACGCTTGTTAAGCGTCTCGACTTCCTCCTGCTTCAGTCTGAGATCCCGCTCGGTCCGCTTCCGCTCAGTGATGTCCCTTGTAATGGTCGACGCGCCAATGATCCGACCGGCCGAATCCTTGATGGGGGAGACGGAGATGGAGACGTCGATTCGGACGCCGTCCCGGCGGATTCGCGCGGTCTCGTAGTGGTTGATCCGTTCGCCAGCCCGGATCTTCCGGAGGATGGAGGGCAGCTCGTCCGGCAGGTCCGGCGGGATGACGACCCCCTTCGAGAGCCCTATGATGTCCTCGGCTTTCCACCCGTATATCCGCTCGGCTGATGCATTCCAGCTTGTCACGATGCCGTCCAGGTCCTTGCTCACGATGGCGTCCTCGGACGAGCTGACGATGGCCGCCATCCGTGCCTGCTCCCGCTCCCACTGCTTCCGGTCGGCCATATCGCTTGTCAGTCGGAGCGCGGTCGCCGCGAGATTTGCCAGCGCCTGCGCCGCCCGCTTTTCGCCGTCCGTAAACGCGCGGCGCGCACGGTAGTAGAACGCAATCGTGCCCTGAAGCTCCCCGCCAGGCCTGAGCGGCGCAACGAGAAGGGAGCGCGTTCCTTCGGCGAGATGCGCGTCTCGATGGCCCGCGAGCCATGGGGTAGTCTCGACATCCTCCGCGGCCGCGGGCCCGTCGAGCGCGACAACATCGTCGGGGACGCCCGCGATTTCGCGCGTTGCCGACTCGATGTATGCCGCGGAGAGGCCTCGGGACGCCGCGACCGCCCATCGCCCGTCGCTTCTCTCCTTCAGCCAAATTGCGTGCGCGTCGGCGGAGAGAACCTGGCCGGCGAGCTCCAGGATTCGAGAAAGCGCTTCAGAATGGTCCGACTCCTGAAGGACCACCGCGGAAGCCTCCGCGATGAGCGCCATGCGCCGCTCCGCTTCCTGAGCCGACCGGTACAGGATTGCGTTGTCGATTGCCGTGCCTGCAAGCCGACCCAGCCGGACTGCCCGCGCAACGTCTGTTTCGTTGTACTCCCGCCCGGGGCTGCTGGAGACGAATGAAATCGCTCCAACCGTCCGGCCGCGCGCGGTCAGCGGCGCTATGATAACCTGCCGCATTCCGACGGCCCGCAGGATACGCAGGTGTTCCTCATCGCGTGCTGTCGATTTCAACATATCGTCGGTGATCTCGGTGAATGTCTCGGCCACGCCGGTTCGAAGCACGTTATGCACGCCGCGCGCCGCCTTCGGGTCAGGCGGATATCGCGTTCCAAGCTCCCGCGCCCACCCTGCGCGCTCAGGGTCCTCGTGAGCAGCCGCGATGTGCCGCAGCTCGCGCCCGTCGAGCACGTGAATCGAGCACCAGTCGGCAAGATCGGGTACCGCAAGCCGGGCGACAGCGGAGAGCGCCGATTCATAGTCGAGCGTGGATGATAGAAGCTCGGTCGCGCCGGACAGGAAGGCGTCGTCGACGACCGATTCGCTGAATGTCGGTTGTAATATGCGTGGCGGAGAGCTCATAGGCGCCGGAGGCATTCCAAATCTATCGTTAATTCAATCGGGACGGCGCGATATCCTTCGGCCCGTCTCGTTTCCTGTTTCGCCATTTGCACGCGATTCGCCGCGGCCAGGCGCGTCCGCCGGTTTGGCTGGAGGCATGTGTCGCCGTTTAACGATCCTTTTGCGTTACGCTAACGGAGTCCAGGTATGATACACCCATGCGCGCTCCAGCCAACCCGATCATGAAGATACGTACGCCTCGGCGATTAATCACCTGCCGGGCGGCCCAGGCGCTGGTTGTGGCGGGCTCGCCGGAATGATTTCGGCAGCGGCCGCATGGCGAATTGAGATGTTCGGGGGCCTCCGCGCGACCGATGGTGAACGGACCCTCACGCATTTCGAAACCCGCAAGGTCGGCGTACTGCTCGCCTGCCTCGCACTCGATCCTCGCCGCGCGCACTCTCGCGAGGCGCTTGCGGAGCTGCTCTGGCCGGAGGAAGATGGCGAGGCCATTCGCAACCGGCTTCGCCAGGCACTCTCTTCGCTGCGCCGCGAGCTGGAGCCGCCGAGCGCGGCGAACGGATCCGTGCTGATCGCCGATCGCTCCGAGGTCTCCCTCAATCCCGCGGCTATCACGACCGACGTGGCGGAGTTCGAGTCCATCGCGGCCGACGCCTCGATGTCCGAGGATCCGACCGAGCGGGCCGCGCTATACCGGGCGGCCGTCGCTCTCTACCGGGGCGAGCTACTCCCTGGCTGCTACGAGGAATCGCTGGTTGCGGAGCGGGAGCGTCTCTCGGCTGCATACCGCGACATCCTCGGCAGGCTCGCGGCCGCGCTCGGCGAGGCAGGCGATCTGCCGGGGGCTCTGGAGGTCGCCCGGAAGGCCGTCGCGGAGGATCATCTTCGGGAAGACGCGCACTGCGAGCTCATGCGTCTCTACGTGGCCGCGGGCCGCACATCCGAAGCGCTGCGCCAGTATCGCGAGCTCGAACGCATACTCCGCGAAGAGCTCGGCGCTGTCCCTTCCGCCGCAACGCAGGCGCTCCTCCAGGAGGTGCGGGCGTCCGGCACGCCCGCGGCGTTGTCCGGCGAATCGCCGATCCATGACGCAGACTCCCTGCGCCCGGCGGCTGACCTCGCCGCGCAGGAACCCGATGGCGGAGCGGTTCCCCTGCACTCCTCCTTCTACATATGCCGGCCCACCGACCGCGAGTTCCATGCCGCCATCGCGCGCCACGACAGCATCGTGCTCGTCAAGGGCCCTCGGCAGGTCGGCAAGACATCGCTTCTCGCGCGCGGGCTCCAGCGTGCCCGCGAGAGCGGAGCGCGGGTCATCCTCACCGACCTCCAGAAGCTTGCGCCCGAGCAGCTCGATTCGGCGGCGTCGCTCTTCCGGGCGTTCAGCGAGATGATCGCCGATCAGATGGACCTCGACGTCTCCTTCGACGAAATCTGGAATCCGCGGCGCGGCTGGAATGTCAACTTCGAGCGATTCATGCGGCGGGAAGTGCTCGGAGCGGCGGAATCACCCCTCATCTGGGGAATGGACGAGGTCGACAGGCTGTTCGGATTCCCGTTCAGCGGCGTCGTCTTCGGCCTGTTCCGGTCGTGGCATAACGAGCGCTCCTTAAATCCGGACGGGCCGTGGGGTCGCCTGACGCTCGCCATCGCCTATGCGACCGAGGCGCACCTGTTCATCACCGATCTGAATCAGTCTCCGTTCAACGTCGGCACGAGGCTGGCGCTGGAAGACTTCACCCGCGGAGAAGTTCAGGAGCTGAATCGACTCTATGGCTCGCCACTGACGTCCGCGGACGCGAGCGCCGCCTGGTTCGAGCTGGTCGGGGGCCATCCTTATCTTGCAAGGCGCGGCCTGCACGTAATGGCCGAGCAGGGAATGGATGTATACTCGATGCAGGCCGAAGCGTGCCGCGATGACGGTCCGTTCGGCGACCATCTGAGGCGCCTGGCGTTTGCGCTCTGCCAGGACGAAACCCTGCTCAACGCCGTTCGCGCAACCCTCCAGGGCAAGCCGTGCCCGACGCTGGAGAGTTTCTACCGCCTGCGGAGCGCGGGCGTGATCGTTGGAAGGTCGCCGCAGGACGCCCGAATGCGCTGCGGGCTCTACCGCCGGTTTCTGGAGCAGAAGTGCGCCTGAGTCGCGCATGAGCTTGCGGGACCGACCTTGTCACATGCCACGCGTCCCTCGCGTCCCTGGCGTCCATAGTGGAGCGACAGCAACCGCATGCCTTCCAGCGGAATAGACACGCCATTTTACGTTATCGGTGGGACGCTGCGCCACGATGCGCCGTGCT
>Ga0207667_10003267_pt1 | contig 20014 bp, 13 predicted proteins | sample KBSCornC52_FD_184301 | JGI IMG/M metagenome (GOLD analysis project Ga0207667, IMG submission 184301) | Corn rhizosphere microbial communities from Kellogg Biological Station, Michigan, USA - KBS Corn C5-2 (SPAdes) (version 2) | ecosystem: Host-associated > Plants > Roots > Rhizosphere > Soil ...
CTGGACAACCTGAACACGGCACACGCGCCGGTGCTGATCGCGATTGAAGACAGCCTGACTCACGTGTTGGACCTGAGCGCTGTGGCCGGGGCTACCACTGAAAACGGACTCGTCACTCTCAACCTGAAATATCCAGTGGCGATTGCCGCCGTGAACGGCAACCGGCCAGTGATCCGGTTGAAGAGGCCGCTGGCATTTCGGCCAGTTGAGGTAACGGCATCGGGCGGCGAAAGCCAGAGCGATGTAGACGCACTGGTGGCGGGACTTCATGTGCGTCTGCAGGGACTTTACATCACGCAAGACAGCGCACCGGTGACTCCGCTGATTGCGCGCGCGGCGGTGGAGCGCCTTGAGATTGCTGGCTCTACGCTTGACCCCGGCTCGTATCTGCAACTCGACGGCACGCGTACGCCGGCAATTGTGAGCACGGCCCTCGATGCGCAGTTCGGGTTTGCGAGCATATCCAATTTTCAGGACTTCAAGGTAACGCCGCAGATTGTGATCACGCAAAGCCTTACAGGACCGCTGCTGATGGAGGCGTCTTACGTGCTGTCGCTACAGGGCTCGATTGTGGATGCCGGGGCACCACCAGAGTTCGATGGCACGACGGCCTTCGCCGTCAGTTCGGCAGCGGACCCGGTGAACGAGTATGGGCCTCCGCTGGCATTTCAGCAATGCACGTTTTTGGGACGGTCCCGTCTGCGGAGCGCAAGCGGCAGCGGGGGGATTTTCAGTCACGCGCTCGAAGTGTGGAACAACCAGATCGGCTGCATCCGGCAATCGTCATTTGCCAATGAAGTAAACCGGCTCCCGCAGAATTTTGCCTGTGTGACGGGCGTGGTGGTGAACTTTTCTGCGGACGCATGGAACGAGCCGGGCTATGCGCAACTGGCACTGGACTGCGATGGGCGCGTGCTCCAAGGCGGCCCGAATGACGATGAGATGGGCGCCTTCGGGAGCCTGCTAGAAGCGCACAAGTGGCGGAACCTGCAGGTGCGCCTGCGGGAATATATGCCGGCAGGCTCGCAAGTGGAAATCATTCCGGTGACATAAAAGGGGAGGCGGCCTTGAAAGGCGATTTCTCACGCGTTCGGTATTCGCCGTACGACAATTTCAACGGCATTCTGCCGCAGCAAGGCAAAGTGTTGCTCGACAGCGATGGAATTGCACAGACGTTAATCGAGAATAACTGGCATGAGACGGCGGCGCGCGATGTGCTGGGCGAGGGCGCATGTGTGCCCTCGGCGGCGCCAGACGGCTTCGAGATCAGCTCGGCGTCGCTGGCCGGAGGCGTGGTAAGCCTGACTGTGGGCACCGGCCATGCATGGGCCGATGGCCTGCTGGCGCGCCTCGAGAGCATGAGCGGCAATACGGTAACGCGAACGGCCACCTATCTTGAACCTCCGCTGGTGCCGAATGCAGGGAGCGTCGGCGATGTGGCCGCCGGCACTATGGACACGGTGGTGCTGGAGGTATGGCAGCACGCGGTAAGCGGCTACCAGATGCCCGAGGTGTTGATTGAGCCAGCTCTTGGAGGCCCTGATACGGCGGAGCGCCTTCAAACCTCGTTCGCCTTCAAATTGGCCCGGCTTGCGGCGGGAGAGACATGCGCGGACGTCATTTATGACGAGAGCAACCGCGGAAAGCTTACGGCAACTCTGGAACCGGCAATGGATACTGGAGGTCCGTGCCCGGCGATTGGGTCTGGAGGATATAGCGGATTCGAACATCAGCTTTACCGGATTGAGATCGCCGATGTCTCCTCAGGTGCCGCTCAATTCAAGTGGTCGCGCATCAATGGAGGACTGGTTGGCCGCGGGACGTTTGACCCGGCGACGCAAACGATTGCTATTACGGCGAACCTGCCGGCAATCAAAGGCGTAAACCAGACTGGCTTTTATCTGGAGATTGAGACGTACGATCCCGCGGCCGGATACTCGCGTGTGACTGCGGCCGCACAGGCGACGCTGAGCGGAAGCACTCTGCAGTGCACGGCGGCGGCAACTTTCGGAACATATCCCGCGGCTGCGGGTGAAATCTTTTTCCGGCTGTGGGACGGCATCGAGCCGGTGGCCAGCTTCCCGATCAGCGCCACTCCGGCACAGCTTGAAAACGGCATCCTGCTACAGTTCGATCCCGACGGGAGCGGCAAATATTTTCCCGGCGATTACTGGATGTTTGCGGTGCGGGCGCAAGGCATCGCGAATCCGCAGACACTGATTGATGCGAAGACACCTCAAGGCATCATGTACTACCGTGTGCCACTTGCGGAGATCACGTGGGCAGCATCGGGAGGCGGCTATGCGTCGACAACGATTGAAGATTGCCGCAACGTTGTTCCTCCGCTTTCGCGGAACCGCGGCTGCTGCACTTGCCGGGTTGGCGACGGAGTGAACAGCTTCGGAGACTTCACGTCGATTCAGGCAGCGGTCGATTCCCTGCCCTCGGAAGGTGGCGAGGTTTGCATTCTGCCGGGACGCTATTTCGAGCGGGTTCTGATTCTGAATTGCCGAGACATCGTGATTCATGGATGCGGCTGGGAGAGCCGCGTATGCTCGTCTCTGCCCCCGCCGATTCAGCTGAAAGGAACAGCCCCTGCGCCTGTGAATGCGATCAGCGCCGTATTCACGATCGTAAATTCGCAGCACATCGAATTGCGGACATTCGTGGTGGAAGCCGCCGATGGCGATGCCGGAATCCTGGTGGATGGGACGGGCAGTTCGCTGAGCACAGGCATCACGAACAGGGAGAATAGCGCGATTATTAGCCGCGGGGCAATCGACATCACGATTGAGGAAATGGTGCTAACAGCATCGACGATGCCGGCGATTCTTGCTGAAACGGTGAGGCTGCTGTGTATTGAACGTAACCGCGTAGCGATGAAGAATTTGCGCAGCAAGTGGCCTGCGATCTTCACAAGCGGCAACGAAATCCATATTGAAAAGAACTGGGTGGGTATACAGACAAACGCGACAGACCGGGAATTTCTACCAGCGATTGTGGTGAGCGATTTGGCAAGTGACGCCGCGGCCGCTACAGTGGCTGCATCGACAGGAAAGACGACGGCCAGTGCGGTGATGGAACCGCTGGTTCGCAACTTCGTCGGAGCTGGGTACCCGGTTAGTGCGATCACGGTAGCTCTGCATCCAGGCGGTATCCAGATTGGCGGGCTATCCACGGACGTTTATGTGCTCGAGAACGAGATTGAAGGTGGCAGCCGCAACGGCATCACGCTGGGTAGCCTGACGATCCTTGATGGCAATGGAGACGACACGGGGACATGGACGGGCGTGATCATTATTGACGACGGTTGCTGCACGGGAACGATCACGGTGGGCGGTGATAATCCGAACGATCCGGGTACGACGGTGGTTTCAGGGGGAGTGCTCACCAACATTCATATCCATCGCAACCGGATACGCAACATGGGACTGTGCGGGATCGGGCCAGTCGGATTTTTCGACCTGAAGACTACGCTTGAAGCGGTCACGATCGTCGGGCTGTACATCACAGAGAACGAAATCAGCCGTACACTTTTGCAAAACCTGGCAGTGATGAAGGCGCAGGCAAATGCGCTGGCAGGATACGGAGCCATCTGCGTTCCCGATGTGCAGAACCTGGTTATCCGCGACAACGAGATTGCGGATTTCGGCGGCGAACCGGGAGCCGAGGTTTGCGGAATTTTTATCCTTCACGGAGAACTCATAGAGATCAGCCGCAACCGCGTGCTGGAAACGCGCGACTGGATGAGCGGGCCCAGCGAGGCTGTGGCGGGAACCGGACCGCGTGGCGGAATTGTGATTGCGCTGGGCACGCCTCCATCGTTTTCGCAGCCCGCGGCGTACTCGGTGTGGGCAGCACGCAATGCGACACCAACCTATGAACCCGGACTGCCCGCACTGCGCATCGAGCACAACGTGGTGCGCGTTCCACTCAACTATGCGCTCGAAGTGCTGGGGCTTGGTCCGTTCAGCATTGTGAATAATCATTTTGCATGCGGCGGAATGATTCGCGCGACAGGCACGCCGCTTGCGCAGACGGTGCTGATCCTGAATCTCGGAACAGGAATCGATTCGGTTAGCAGCGCGAGCGCGCCGAGCAGCGTGTACAAGATGGGCGAGGCGGCCTCGTCGCCGACGGCCGGCGGGGGCGGCCTTGAGGTTGCGAATGGAACGGTGCTCTTCACCAACAATATCTGCCAGCTGGAGACGAGCGCCAGCCGGCAACGCGAATACACGTCCGTGCTGATCAGCACGCCGGATGCGCTGGTGTTCTCAAACAACGTGTGCACGCTCGACACCTCTGCACAGAGCGCGATCACGGATGTGCTGCTGGTGGGACACACGGTGAACGTGGTGAGCAACCGTTTGCAGGAACCGCTTAACCGGGTGTATTTCTCGGGGATCACGTCGGGTTTTCTGAATGTGACGGGGCAGAATATCTCGACCAATTGCCTGATCGTACTGGGTACGTATCAGGCGAACAACAATAACCTCACGCTGGTGAGCCCGACGTCTGGCGAGGTGTGCGCTCGCAGGTGGAAGGACGTTGGCAGCAACCTGAACCTGTGAGGGCGCGCTCTGCGCGGAGGAATGAACGATGTCCACATCAGAGAACAAAACGGATACATTGACAGCGGCGCAAGCAGCGGAGGGGCTGAAGTCCGCCCTGACCGGAGCAGACAGCCGCGCGGCGCAAGGTATGGAAAATCTCGAGCTGGTGCATCGAGCACGTTTGGCATCTGCGACGCGAACGCTCGACACGCTTAAGACACAATACGGAGTCGACGATGCGCAGGTGAAGAGCGCGCAGGCGGCGGTTGACGCCGCGACGACGACGATCGGCAGGATTTCACTGGTGCGCCAGCAGTTGGCCACCCCGCAGGTCGCAGTCTCGGCGAAGGGCTGGGTGCTGCAGGGCCGTGTGACCGATGCGCAACTCAATCCGGTGAGCCGTTATACAGTTTTTTTGGTGGACTCAACGAAGAGCTATCAAAAGCAGTACGGGTTTGCCTACACGGACGAGACGGGATATTTCGTAATCAGCTACGGCCCGAGCGCACAGAGCGGGGCGATGCACACGAAAGAGGAAGAGGCGAGCAGCACGAAACTGTTTATTGAGGTTGCTGACAACAAGGCGAATCCTGTGTATCTGGCGACTGAGGCGTTTGAACCCGACCCTGGCAGCACGACCTTTGAAAACATCGTGCTGCCCGAGGGAGGCCAGCCGATCGGCGATCCGCCAGAGGCGATTCGGGAGGTCGCGTTGCCGGTTAAGAGGAAAGCAACAAAGGCAACAGCGGCAAAAGAATCGAAAAAGAAGTCGCCGGGCTAATCGAGATGGCAGATCGAGGCAGCAGAAGAGTAAGAAGTCCCTCAGCGCTGGAAGGAATCGTTGTTGCGGATGTCTTCAAGGGTGACTGAATTTTCGTCGCCCAGAACGGCGGAGAGATTATTACCGCTAAGCGCCAGGGTCGGGTCATCCATCAGGCGCGTGTTGTGATCGAGGGTGACACCTGTCTCTTCGCCGGTTGGGAGTTGATAGCGCGGGGCGCCCGATTTTGTGAGGTCGAATCGCATACCCGCCGCAGCGTATTCGGCCTGGAGCGCGGGGTCACGGCGGACCGCCGCCCAGAACCGGCCGACATGGCGGTCGAATACATCGCGGGCAAGGTCACGCGCCTGTTGCCTGGAGGTGTTGGTCCCGAGCCCCCAGAGGCGCTGTACCTCAGTCATATCCTGAATCTCGCGTGCATTCGTCGTGCTGTTCCACGCAGTGAGTTGGCCGCCGCTCAACCGCTGGCCGATGATGCGAGCCGCTGCGCGAAGCTGCGAGGCAGAAAGCTGAAGAGTGGAGAGACTGGTGAATTGTTTGCCGCTCTGCGTGGTGCGCTGGCGTAGCTGGAAGCCACCGGTTCTGTTTGTCTGATATCGGGCGTCTTCGGCAAAGGCTTCATCGACATTGCGATCGAAAGCGGAACGGGTGTCGGCAGCTTCGGCCGGCTTCGAGGCAGATGCTGTTGTCTCCTGTTCCCCTTGCGCTTGCGGCGCGGGTGTGTTCTGGGCGGCGGTGACGGGCGCTTGCTCTGTTTCAACGTGCGGCGAAATAGTGGCTGATATTGACGATTCATCATGGAGCACGCTTGGAGAGCCACCACCTGGACGAAAAACGCTCAACTGCGGCGTGCTCATGCCAAGCATGGCGGCGCCGAGGTAAGCACGGGTATTGTTGCGGATGCCGCTTCCGAGAGCGAAGGCTCGCTGCTGACCCCACGTGGGACCTATTGGCTGAGTGGCGAGCGACAAAGTACCGGCAGTTGCAGCGCCGGTTCCCGCAGAGAGCAGCGCCTGATCGCTATCGCCGGTAAGGGCGTATGTGGAACCATATGCGACGAGCGCGGAAGACCCCATATTGACGGTAGTGCGAAGCAATGGATTTGCGATGGAATTAGTGGCAGCGCCCAGAGGAGTGGCTACGAAGGAAGTTCCCGCTCCGATCAGCCCGGACGTGAGAGACTGGCGTGCGCTACCACCTTCAAGGGCGGTTCCGGTGGTGTTGGCGAGGAAGTTGCCGCCGGCTTGTGCCGCGGTGCCGCGCAGGAGATTGCTGCCTGCGCTGATCCCTGCTCCGCCGACGTTGAGCGCGTTACCTAGAACAAGCGTTGTGCCAGCACCGAGGCCAGAGACCGCACCTCGTTTGCTCCACTTCCACGCTGCGGCCTTCGCCTCTTCTGTCGAGCCACCTGCGAGCAACGTGGAACCACCGCCTAGAGCAGCGCCGCCAAGGCCCACTGTTCCCGCTGTGCCAAACATTGTTAGTCCGCTGGCGAGAGTTCCTGAACCCGCCAGTCCAGTAGCACCCGCAGCGATTACAGGAGCAGCGATGGCTGCGGCGAGGGCCAGGGTAACGGTGAAGGAAACATCGCGCACAACTTCGAGAGCGCTGACGATCTGATCGGCTGCGTTCATGGCGCCGTCGAAGGTTTCATTGAAGATCTTTCGAGCGAGTTGAGCATCTTCAGAGGCCCGAAGGACGGTTGCGCCGCCTTCGGCCAACGAGACTTTTCCAGCCTTATGCAGGTCGAGGAAGTTACGTGCCGTCATATTGGAGCGCTGGATGATGGGTACAACCTCTTCCCACATGTCGTATGGATTCTTCCCGCTCCACTCGGAAACGACAAAGCCGACAATCTGGTGCTCATCATTCACTTTGATGAAATCGCTGGCTCTCCCATAGGTGTAGTTATTCATGTCCATCGCTTTTTTAGCGCCATCATCGAGGGCTTTGCCTACGTCTCCCCGAAGCTTGGCAACGGTGGCATCGTTCATCTGGATCATCTCGCGGCCATCCATGAGGTACTGAATGCCGGGGCTGCCCGCAAGTGGATGGATGCTGTCGATGCGATGCAGTGCATCGAGCAACTTCGTCTTGTCGCCGTCCGCGGGCATGGCGACGGCCTTCTGAATGACTTGAATCTTGCGCTGCTGGGCGCCCTGAACGCGATCTTTTTCAAAGGACGGCGCGAGGGCGGTCAACTCAGCCTGAAGCAACTTGCGATCGGACCTGCTGACATCCGTCCGCTGCAACCATGTAATGACCTTGTCCAATTCCTGCTTGCGGTCTTCCGGTGTGGGAAGGTCAGGACTGGCCTTTTCGATGAGAACGCGAGGCCGGTCATCGGTGCTCGCATTCTTGGTCGGGTCCATCTCGATAGAAGGCGATGCAGACTTACTTTTTTTATTTGGCCTGGGCGCCTTGAGGACGGCGGCGCTAGCTTTCCTGATGCGGCCCGCCAACTCGGTTTGCACCCTGGTAAGCGCGGACTGCATAAGGTCGGTCTGCGGTGTGCCTTCGATTTGCCGGCCAAGCCACTCGGAGATTTCGTCCGCATCTTCCTGAAGCTGGGTGGGCGAACGATCTCCGAGATAGGGAGTTCCGTTGAGGAATTCATCGACCGACATCGCGACGCCGATGCGCGCGGGCGTGAAATGGAATGGCGCGATGAATGAGCCTGAGGACATTTTTTGTGCCTCGCGCTCGGCCACTGAGTCGCCTGCATCGATGGACGCGGCGGAGCTTCTGCGCTGCTGAGCGACGTGGGTGAGTTCATGCTTCAGCAGCCGCTCACCGGCAGGCGAATGCAGATCGGGCGCACTTGCTCCCCATGCGATGTGATTGCCGAGCGCGAAAGCTTGCGAGCCGAGCACGGTGTTGGCTGCGCGCGCTTCGCGGCTGTTGTGAACACGCACATCAGCAAAGTCGTGATGAAAACCGGGCGCGAAGCGGGCGTGGAGATCGGGGCCAAGGGGCTCACCGCCTGACTGCAGTACATCCCTCATGAATGCGGGGCCGGAAAATGCGGGTGCATGTTGAGTAACTGCGGGCGTCGCGTCTGAGGAAGAATGCGATGCGCAACGTGGGCATCCTCCGCCGCAAGGGCAGACGAAGCGGGCGGGGGCATGATGCGAGCACGGTTTCGCGGCCGTGCGTTTTGTTGCGCCATCGGAGAGCGCGACTGCGGTGTGGGCTCGATGTTCGCGGGCAAACATCTTTGACTCTCGACTCACTATAGCCCAGATTGCATATAGAAATTGCAACGACTTTAAGCAGATCTCACGCGGCAATTGCGATTGAGGCAGGCCCGAGACGGTGTATTGGGGACTGCAAGTTTTGGCAGTACCAACGGCTCGAACCCCATAGCTTTCTATTTGAGGGTCGCTGTATCTCTTTTCTCATAAGCTGGAATGGAGATGTACATACGATTCGAGCCCGGAAGAATCAAAGCAGACCGATTGTTTGGCAATGAATTCCAAAAGCGGGGAACGAGGAAATCGAAGAATTTCTCAAAAGTGGGGGTGTGCGGAAGCCCAGGAAGGCTCATAACTATGAACTCCCTTATATCGATTGAAAATAGCATCCGGAACCACCATCCAATTTTGTGAGTAATGTTCACTTAAAACGACGGAAAGTGGAGTGCCGTGTGTACAGTGTCAAAATCCAACGCTTTCATTCGTGGAAGCAATCGGCCTCTTCAAAAATGCTGATTGATGGAAGTGGCTTATCGACTTCAAGGCAGGTCGTTCGTGTGAATGACGAGATACGGAGGCCGACTCCAGTGCCACTATTGCCCAACCGAAGGGACGAAGAATCAACCTGGACGAGTGATGGAAACGTTGGTTGATGAAAGCGTGAGCAACGATGAATGTCAGTGACGGAAGAAAGATTGCACTTGCTGTTGACGCTCAATGGTATAGGACTGTTGAAGCCCACAGGTTCTTAAACGCCATGAGTCTGCCAGTTTAGCCAAAACTTCTTTGTTTTGTTGGCGCGGCGGTGGATCTAATAGGCAACCCTCAATCTGGAACTTCACGAAATCGCCGATCCAAGTCTTCAACAATCTGGTTGCCATTCTGGATCGCCCGTTCCTTCTTAGGTCGCAGCGCGCCGGTCGTTTCTGCCATCAGTCACAGATCCTCCTCGCTGAGAGCGAATTCTCTCATAGACGTCTCTTACTCTCCGGAGAGCTTCGGGCAGCACCGTTCTGTCAGTACATTGGACGCTTCTAGAGTGCCGAATGTTCGAACTTTGACAGCCTAGACACTTCATGTCATTGCACTTAACCCACGGGTGAGAAGTGTGTATGGAATTTGGAACAAGGAATACCAGGGTTAGCGTTTCACATTTAGGGATGGTCGACCACTGATTCCAGCAGAAGCATGCCGTTGTGATATTGGCCGTGATATTCCCCATTGGTAATCACACTAAGGTTCCTGATGCGGGTACTTTGAGATTGCATTTCCGATTACCGAAAGAGACAATCCTCCTATAAACCTTGGGAAAAGCGATCGGGTGAATGCCCTCCCGATCCGGATAGGGCCCATATACAGCACCTTCTCGGTCCAGGGGGCATGGCGCAGCATTTCAGTAATGCTGTCCCTCCTGATCCCTTCACAAATTTAGGTTCGAGTTGACATGGTGCCAGACATTCTCGGCGTCTTAGTCGTGATGCGTGTTCTTGGAGACACAATGACTTTCAGAAAAGATGACAGTGGTCAGATCCTGATCCTGACTGCGATGAGCATGACAGTTATTTTTGGGTTCTTGGCGCTGGCAATCGACGTAGGCATAATGTTTCGCGCAAAGCGAAACCTTCAGAACGCTGTTGATGCGGCCGCAACGGGCGCGGCGCTCGACTACATGTTCAACTACTCACAATCCAAGGCGAGAACAGCAGCTACCTCGGCGGTTAGCGCAAATTACGCTCCTGGGGCGATTGTCAAAGTTAACTTCGCTCCCAACATAACCACCGTGTATCACAATACCGGCACTTATGTCGAAGTCATCGCAACCCAGTCCAATTCGACTTTTTTTATGGCACTATTCGGCAAGAAATCTCTCACGATTACTGCAAGAGCGGTTGCGGGCATTCCTCCAGGACCAGGTGACGCTTGCGTCATCCTGCTGGACCCCCACGCGAGTCAATCAATGAATCTGCAGGGCTCATTCGACGTTTCGGCTGACTCGTGCGGTATAATCGTAAATTCTGACGCTCCAAGTGACGCACTTTATCTCGGTGGAAGCTCCGGCGTTTTGAAGGCTGGATATGTCGCTGTAGTGGGCGGAGCATCAGGACAGCTCACCGACTCATCACCGGCGCCAGTGACTGGCGCTTCTCCTCTCCTCAATCCTTTTCCGGGTGTCAACGGTCCCCCCCTGAGCGACTGTGTTTCAGGTAATACCAATTCAGCATCGTCGTATACCAGCACTTCCACATTCAAGACGCTGAATGGTGTCGCGTGCTTCACGTCGTCGAATGTGACTTTCAACGGCACAACTCAGTTACCTCCGGGCGTCGCGTTGTTTGAGAACGGCGCGACCTTCAATGGAACGGTCACCTCGGGGCCTGGAGGAACAACCGTCGATAATTACGCCGGAACTTTCACGGTAAGTTCCGGCACCACGCTTCAAATCAATGCTCCAACCACAGCACAATCAGGCGATTCAGGTACCGCGGATGCATGGATGATTCCTTATGAATTCGCCTACCTTCAGCCTGCAGCGAACACAAACACCGTGTACCTTCAGACCGGCAACGAATATGGGTACCTGACGGGATTCATCTACGCTCCGGGCGCGCAGCTATACCTGAATGACAGTGGTGGAGACAAAAGCGGTGGAACTTCTACCGGCGCCATCAAATACACAACTGACATCATTGTGGGCACCATGTATGACAAAACAGCTTCGCTCACTGTCAGCAGTCTTACGAGCTCAAATGGAAGCTTGTCATCACTTACGCGCGTTTCACTGGTCGAGTAATCGAAAGGAGGAGGTTTCAGATGAGATCTAGGAGCATGAAAGAACAAAATCCAAGAATGATCGGCAAGAAGAGCGAATCGGGTCAGGCAATTGTGGAATTGTCCTTGGTGATGGTATTTGTACTCATTCCGCTTTTAATTGGGACGCTCGAATTTGGCCGCGCCGCATATGCCTACGTCGAAGTATCAAATGCAGCAAGATCCGCGGTTCAATATGGCGCTCAGACCGACGCAACCTCCTCCGATACAGGAGGCATGCTTAACGCGGCTCAGAGCGATTATTCACTCGATCCCACAAAGCTGTCTTTGCCGCAGTCGACACTGGTTTGCACCTGCTCTGACACCGGATCAGTCGTCAGCTGCAGTGACTCAACAGTCTGCCCGGGAGCCCATCTTGAGAAGACTCTGAGCGTTCAGTCGCAGGCAACATTCGACCCGGGATTTTATGAGCCCTTCATCTCGAAAACGTTCACTCTCAATGGATACGCTGTGCAAAAGGTCCTGCAGTAGTGCATCAGATCAAGATTTGCGAAAAAGGAGCAAGGGCTATGGTAAAGCGCTGTCGAAAATTGTTCGGGGATCTGCCGGTGCGACTCGGCGGCCGGACAATGTTCGGGATGAATTGCTTGGGCCGGGCATTGGAAGACGAAGGTGCAACTCTCGTGGAGTTTGCATTGGCTAGTGCCATTTTTCTGACAATGCTTTTTGGCATCATACAAACCGCGCTCGCCGTTTACAGTTACAATTTTGTCTCCGAAGCGGCCCGCGATGCCGCGCGGTACGCAATTGTTCGAGGGAATCAATGCAGCGTCATTGCGGGCACAGATTTCAATTGCAAGGCAGACAACGCTGCAATTCAGGCTTATGTGCAAAGCCTGGTCTACCCTGGACTCAACGGAAATAATTTGAGCACGACTACACATTGGTATACCGCGGCGGCGGCGCCCCCTAATATGACGTGGTCGTACTGCAGTTCGGACACACCGGCAGCCTGCGCCAGTCCAGGCGCCGCTGTGAAGGTCACGGTCAGTTATCCATTCGAGTTGAACGTACCATTTTTAAGCCCAATGACCATCAATATGGCCGACTCCTCGCAAATGGTGATATCGCAATAGAGAGAATTACGACGGAGGTTTGGACCGGTCAACAGCAACGTAAAATTGGGTGTGACTGGCCAGCACTCATCCACCCAGAAGAACGGCGCGTCATCCTTTGCGGATTTGGTTGTATGGGGCTCTGCAATGGCTGGAAGGCACAATAACGGCTGTAACGGAGCATCTCGTGGTCCTGAAGTGGTCCCGGAAATCTCCGTTGGCTTGCCGACCTGAAACTAGTCCGCAGTAGCTGGTGCCTACCAGCTCCCTGCGCATTGCACCCTTATTAACACCTATTTTCGTTGAGTTCTTCTCGAAAAACCGCGAACCGCCGGACCTACTCTTCGTTTAGCTGCGTGTCAATCAACAGTTCCGCAGGCATCCCACTGCCCTCCTGTTCAGAGTGCAAGAAAAGGCTGAGTATCACGGCTCCGAAAGCAATCACGGCGAGATAGACAGTGAATCGGGGCAGATATGCCCCGGCACGGTCGTACAGGTGTCCGATCCAGAGAGGGCCAGTGGCTCCGCCGATGGCATACGCTGTCCATGTGAGGCCGTACAGAACCGAGAAATGCCGGCGGCCGAAATAGCGCGCCAGCAGATACGGCCCAACGTCTGCTTCGCTTCCAAGTCCCATGCCAAGTATTGCAGCCCCTAACAGGGCCACCCAGCCGCTGCCGGCAAACGCAAGAATAAGCGTTCCCGCTGCTGTCACCGCCAACACAAATGTCTGAATGCGTTCCGGTGAGACCCGGTCGATCGCGAATCCCACTCCGAGGCGTGCGATGATGCCCGCACCTCCTCGTACCGACAAGGCGAGGGCGGCGGTAGCGGCAAGCACGCCGTGTTGCGTAAGAATCGACGCAAGATTCGTTACCAATCCGTTTTCGCTGAATGCGGAAAGAATTGTGATGAGCGCGAGGATCCAGAAAGCCGCGGTTCTCAGTGCGGCCGGCACCGTCATGCCGATGTCTGCATGATGCTCAACGCGCACAACTGCTGCTTCCGGCCGATTGCGCACGAGCAGCGCCGTGAGAGGAAGCCCCAGCAAAGCGATACCCCCCAGCATCAAGAAGCCACTGCGCCATCCGTGATGCTCGATCATCCATTCGGTCAGTGGCGGAATGAAGATGGATCCGATGCCGCTTCCAGTGAGCAGCAACGCAAGCGCAACGCCTCTGCGTGTTGTGAACCAGGTGAGTATGGTTCGCGTGTAGGCGAATTGTGCAGTTGCATTTGCCACCAACCCCATAACAAAGAATGTCGCATAAAACTGAACGATATTCGACGTCAGTCGGCTCAGCGTGGCCAGGGCAACAGCGAAAACCAGAATACCGGGAAGAATGATGCGACGCGGCGGAAAGCGATCAAGCAAGATGCCAATCAGCGGCGAAACGAGTGCAACGGTTATAGCTGCTAGCGCAAATGCCCCACCCATTGCCTCGCGCTTCCACCCGAACTCAGCGTGAAGAGGATCGAGAAACAGGCTGAAGGTGTAGGGAACAATCGGAGCGAAACTCACCATTACGCCGGTGAAGGACGCCGCAAGAACGCTCCACCCCGGATAGCGTACCGATTTTTCTTCATCCATGGGAAGCGAGGCCGCCCTCATTCTTTACCCATCCGTCGCGCCATAGTGTTCAGCAGCTTTGGCCGTACATTAGGCCGCGTCCACGGACACTCCGCGATGCAAATGCCGCACGAAGCAGCTTCAGCAAAATATGGGATGCATTTATCAAAATCCACATACCACCGCTCGACGCCGCGCACCATCTGCTTCTTCCGCGTAATGACGCCGGGTGGACACGCCTGCGTGCAGATCTGGCACGTTGCACAAAACTCATCTGCACCGAACTGAATTGGTGAAGTGGCGACGAGCGGTATGTCGGTCGTTACACCTGCCAGTCGCACGCCCGACCCAAAACGCGGGCTTATCAGTGATCCGTGCTTGCCAAGTTCGCCGAGCCCCGATGCAATCGCCGGTGGAATCAACAGCACCGCGCTGGCCATCGGGCCAGGATAAGGATCTGCCTGGAAGCCCTGGGAACGAATCCAGTTAGCCAGTCCGTATGAAGCTCTCGTCCCTCTCGAATATTGATCGCCTACATCTCAAACGCCGATGCCATTGGTCTCGTCGGAAGGAACTTCGCGAAGACGTTCGTAGTTGTGCGCCAAAGCGAGAACGATGATCCACGGATCCTCGATCGAATAGCCTTCGAACACATACTGCGGATCCATTTTGGCAATCCCGATGTCGTCTGCTTCGTGAGTCAGCGCGAACTGCTTCGCTTCCTCCGCCAGTTCCTGCGGCGAAGAATCATTGCGCTTATCGGCAACAGGAATCAACTCTGGGTATTCGTAAGCTCCGTGAAACGACTCGATCGATCCCGGACACTTGCGTGAATTTTTGCGCGCTAACAGCTGCAAATCACCCCACGGATGCTGTTCTGGCGGATGCCAGAAAAACGGCGAGGCGCGTCGCAGAACAGTTTCATCGACACCATTGATGGAGTTGCCCGAAACGCGCAATGACGCGATAGTCTCCGGTTGTGGAGTCCATGTGCCTCGTCTCGGGCGCCGCGGATTGGGTGCTTCACTCATAACTGCCCTCAAAGACCGCCGGGGAACGGAGTTGGCAACCCGAAGCCATTGGCGATGCGATTGAATGCGGCAAACAGTGCCGTGATATGCACGGCTTCAGCTACCTGCAACTCTGTCCATCCGACGCTCATCGCCTCCTCAACATCAGCTCTGCTGACCGCTGCAGAATCTCCGTTCACCTTTGCAACAAATTTCAGCAGCCCAAGTTCCGCGCCTGTAAACAATTGCGAATTCAGATCGTCAACCTGCAAAGCACAAATCACTTCGCGCGATCCGCCCTGCCCCGCTAGTGCAACTGCGTGGCTATCTGCACAATAAGAACACGCATTCTGTTGCGATACATACGTTGCAATCATCTCCTTGTGTTTGCGGCTCAGCAGACTCTCGCCGAACACGAAGTTTTCCGCAACCTCAAGCATGCCTCTCAGCAGTGCCGCATTCGTGGCAAAACACAATACAATTCCCGGAATATCCGCGCGCCCAAAGCGCTCGCTATATCGCGCAAACAATGCGCGGACATCTTCACTCGCCGTGCGCCCATCTGCCAACGGCAGATTGGAAGAAGATGGAGCCGCTCGCCGATGTTGGAGCGCCTCCATCTCTGCAGCACTGAAAGAAGAATTCGTGTTCATACCGCGGCACCACGTTCGATGGTTGTACTTGCTAGAACATGAACTTCAACGCAAATTGCACCTGCCGCGGATCTTCAGCTGCGAGGATATGATTGAAGCTCGGCGAACTGATATCGCTGTCGGGCAGCCGGAAGTTAGTACGGTTGAGGAAATCAAACAGCTCTGCTCGGAACTGGAACTGCTTCGATTCCGTCACTTTGAAGTTTTTGAACGCTGCGAAATCCCAGTCCGCGTATGCCGGCCCATTATTCACGTTGCGACCTTCTGTTCCAAACTGCCCAGCGTTGGCTACGGGATCGAGCCGCTTATAGGCGCTTGTGTTAAGCCATGAACTGACCGAGTGCTTTCCGCTATTTGGATCGCCGACGAGGTTCGGCCGTTGAGCAGAGAACCCGGAGATTTCCGGTGCGCTGCCTTGCGCCGCCACGTCATTCGAATCGAACACCGTAAACGGCGTGCCGCTCATCAAAGTCGCGATGCCATTCAACTGCCATCCGCCCAGCGCCCACTGATACCAGTTCCGTGGGCGGTTCCAGAACGGAAGCTCCCATTCGTAGCTCCCAACGAAGCGATGACGGGCATCAAACAGCGAGCGTCCCCGCTCCGCGGCAAGATTGAATGGATCTTGCGCCAGGTCGTTTTCTCCTGCGACTGGCTTCGCAGCTGATCCGGTGATGTTAAAGGACGAAACATCATCAATCGCCTTTGACCACGTATACGATGCGAGGAATGACAATCCATGGCTGAATCGTTTGCGCATCGACGCTTGCAACGCGTTATAAGAGGAGTTGGCGATGCCTGCGATCTCTCCTGTCGACGAATACTTGCAAGTGCTCGGCGAATCATTGAGCGTGCAGCCGGAGTAAAGCCGCCGTTGATCGGCGTTGCTGGAATTCGAAATCGGCTGGCCATTCGACGTACCGGGTACGAAGACCGCGGGATTCGCCTCGATGAAGCGCGGCAGCCGCGTGCCTTTGGTGCCAACATATCCGATCTCGAACAGCCAGTTCTCTCCGAACGAACGCTGCAGGTTCAAATCCCAATCCTGCGTATAAGGTAGCGTCAACTTCGGCGACAGAGTCAAGTTCGTGAGCGGCGTTGAGAACGTACCTGCAGCTGGAGGATGCCCATTGAATGGATCAGCAAAGTTCGGCAAACTAACCTGCGGAGTTCCCAAATACGGAGGTGCGCTGATCGGCGCCTGCAAAGGTCCTCCCTGCCCAGTGTAATAGGGCTCGTAAAAAATACTGTATGAGGAAGTAACGAGCCACTTACCACTACCAGTGGGATCCCACGCCAGGCCGACACGCGGCGCAAACGCCTTCATGTCTGTCGGAATCAGGCCGGCAGGAACGCCAGGGTCACCGGGATACAGTAGACCTGCCGGGGCAGTCGGCATAACCTGCGACTTCTTTCCCGGCTCAAACAACGACAGCCGATTGTGAATCTCCGTATACGGCCGCGGCAATTCATAGCGAACACCAGCATTGATCGTGAATCGCGAAGTGACCTTATACGTGTCCTGCACGTACCAGTTCGCGTTGTTGCCCCGGATTCCCCGCGAGAAGTCGCCAATACCCTGCAGGAAGACAATTGGCTGCCCAACAAGAAAACTTGCGAACGCATCGGTCACCGGGAAAGGCACGAACACGAAGAATCCATTCGTCGCAATGCCCTGCAGTACGTTGATGCCCTGGTGCTGGTATCCTCCACCGAATTTCATTTCGTGTTTGCCGCGGACCCAGCTCAGAGATGCAGAGTAGTCAAACACGTTTTCATAGGTATTGCGCGGCCCCGTGATCGGATCGCCAACTTCGGAATATCCATTCACCTGAATGAACGGCGGCCCGGCCGCAAGCGAGAGACTCGGCGAATATTGGAAACCGAGACTCGAGGGCGACTGGTGATTTTCGCGCTCGCCGAATAGCAGCTTATTCCGCAGATACGAGAAACGGGCAATCGCGATGAGGGAGGGCGAAAAAGTGTGCGTCTCTTGCGCAACAAAGTTCTGTGCACGCTGATCTTCTCCTACTGGGAAACCCGGAACACTGGCGCCCCCTGGCGATAGTGGATCGAACTGTGAAAGCTGGCTGAATACATATCGGAAGCTCAAGGTGTCACGCGGATCGAGGTAGTGATCGACCTTTATGCCGAATTCATCGGAATCGTTACGCAATGTCTGCGTTGTCGAGAATAGATTCGTGCCGACGTTGGGTGTAGGAAAGAAGCTCAGCAGATTTTTTGATATCGAACTGAACTGAACCTGCGGCACCTGGTTATTCGGGTATGGCGCGTTCGCAAACACATTAAACAGCTGATGCGCCGGGTTTGTGCAGAAGCCTCCCGAAAAACCCTCCGGGCAGAGCTCAGAGAAGTTGCCGGTGCGCTGCTTGTTCGACGGCACCGTGGTCAGCGCTGTCTTGCCCTGGCGGTTGAGAAAACCTTCGTAGAAACCGAAGATGAACGTTTTGTCTCTCTTGAGCGGACCGCCTGCTGCAGCACCAAACTGGTTTTGCTTCAGGGGCTCCTTCGTTTGTGCAAAGTAGTTGTTGGCATCGAGCACGTCGTTGCGCAGAAACTCCCACAGCGTCCCATGAATGTGGTTTGTTCCCGATCGCGTGATAATGTTCGTCGTCGATCCGAGCGCGCCTCCAAACTCCGCATTCGCGCCATGCGTGAGAATTCGGAATTCACCAATGGCGTCAACTGGCGGCTTAAGAATGAATCCACCGTCGACGCCGTTGAAGTTATTCGCGCCGTCGATAAGAAAGTTGTTTGATTCAGGCCGCTGTCCATTTACCGCATACGCCTGGCCATTGCGCAGCGACCCGCCAGCTTCGATCACTCCCGGCGTCAACGGAACCACTCCGGGCTGCAGCAGGCCAAGTTGCCAGAAGTTGCGCCCGTTCAGCGGCAAGTCCTCCAATTCGCGCCGCTGCACGACTTCACCCATGCTGGTTACGGTGGGTTCGATCAACGCAGCATCAGCACTCACCAGTACTTGCTGCTTTTCTGATCCGAGTGATAACCGCGGCGAAACAGCAGCAGTTTCGTTCACATTGAGCGTGATGCCGTCTTGCACGTATTCTTGAAAGCCGATTGCCGCGACTTGCAAACGATAGTGCCCAATGGGAAGCTCCAGAATCACGTAGTTGCCGTTGCGATCAGAAGTGGTAGTGCGCGCCAGTCCTGTTTCCACCTGGCGGGCCGTTACCGCAGCTCCCCGGATGATGGCTCCGCTGGGGTCGCTAACAGTTCCGCTGATGGTCCCGGTGATTTGCTGCGCAGACAAACTGAGGCAACTAAAGAAGAGACAGGCCAACACGCTGCGAACGATCTTCATGTTGCTTTCGGACCTCCAAATAGTTGGTGCTAAAGCGGAGTGGCACCGCTGGTTCATACGCCAGCCTGTTGACGAGGGTCTTCATAGAAAGTACGAACAAACATGCCCTCTCTTCGCAGGCTCCGCGAATCGATTTTCTGGTGGGGAACACCAGTAGCAAGTCGCCCTCATTCAGGGGAAGTTATCCGAGCGGGCTGCATGGTTGAACGGTAACAACGATATTGATGCAATGTCCTGTATCCGTCGATGGGCATATGTCTCAACCCTTCGATGGAGGCCCTGCGCAGCCTACTCATGCAGACGAGCTTGCGTAAGCGACTAACGGGAGGATTTCAAATAGCCATGCTCGGCGAGATGCTGCCCCATTTGCGCATACATGCTCGGATCGCGCGGCTGCCACGTGCCAAGGCCATCTACGTAGCGGTTGTACATGCAGAATGCCGCTGCAATCAGCACCGTATCGTGGATTTCGATATCGCTTGCGCCTTCGCGTCGCGCCCGTTCCACGTCTTCCGCAGTAACGAGCTTGCCATCCTGCTGTACCTTGCCTGCAATCGCGAGCAGCGCCTTCAGCTTCGGAGTGACAGGTGCGCTTTCGAAATCGTTTGTCACCCGTTGCACCACATCGCCCCCGCCCAGATGAGCGGCCGCCGCTGCGCCGTGGCTCGTCTGGCAGAAATAGCAATCGTTCCGCGACGACACGTATGTCGCGATCAGCTCTCGCTCTCCCATCGTCAGGCTGTTGGACTCATGTAAGAGAATATTCGCCAACTCTCGCATCGGCTTGGCTGTCTCCGGTCGAAATGCAAAGCCGCCGCTGATGCCTGGAAGACCTTCAGGAATCGCAATATACGCCATGATCTTCTCTCAGCCTCTCACCGGCTCAGCCGGCAAATATGTCTTGCTGACACTCACGTAACCGTCGCGCGCCACCATCTTTCCGCGCTCCCGATACATCGCTTGGTCGTGCGGCTGCACCGTCGCTAACCCATCTACGTAACGGTTGTACATGCAGAACGCCGCTGC
>Ga0207667_10003279_pt1 | contig 19978 bp, 18 predicted proteins | sample KBSCornC52_FD_184301 | JGI IMG/M metagenome (GOLD analysis project Ga0207667, IMG submission 184301) | Corn rhizosphere microbial communities from Kellogg Biological Station, Michigan, USA - KBS Corn C5-2 (SPAdes) (version 2) | ecosystem: Host-associated > Plants > Roots > Rhizosphere > Soil ...
CTCGGCCGAAGGCCGCGGCCGCCGCGGTGGCTCCGAAGCCGGTGGCGCGCCCGGCTGCTCCCCCCGTTGCCCCTGCGCCTGTCGCTGCCCCCATGCACGCGAGCGCTCCCGGTCAATCCGGGTCCTCCCCTTTTTTTTCAGAACAAATCGCTGAGCTCGCGCCCGCCGAGCCTGACACCGTCATCTCCGCCCACCTCGCGCCGGACCTGACGGCGCCGAAGGCTGCTGACCCGGTGGAGTCAGTTGCCCAACCACCCGAGTCAGTTGACCACCTGCTCGAGTCCGCTCTCCCGGCAGGTGCGGCTGAGTTGCCATCCGACGCGCTGGAGCAGTCGCAGCCCGCCGGGGAGGGTGAAGAGTCGGCCGCCTTCTGGGAGGCCCAAGGTGCCGAGGCCATTGCAGATTCCCAACCCTCGCCCGAGCAGGCGTGGCTGAAGGACACTTCATCAGAGCCCTGGCCCACGGAGCTACGGCCGCAGGTATCCGAAGAGCTCGCGAGCGCCTCGGACAACAGCGAAGCGGCTAACGCGACAGCCTTCCAAGGTGAGGCCTTCCAAGATGAGATAATAGAGCTCGCCGGTGAGGATCCCGCTCATGCGGAATCCAACACGCCCGCTGCCACCGATGCCTCCAGTGAGGATGACCAAGCTGCGCATTTCGACCTCGGGCACGCGTTGCATAGCGATGATCAGAGCGCGCCGGCAACTGACCAGGACCGGCCCTTCACGGACCAGGCGGACTTCTCCTCCGCAGGCGAGGTCATCGAGCTAGGGTCCGCTGACGGTGGTGCCTTCGAAGACGGCGGTTTGATCGTCGTGGAAGAGGGCGAAGCACTCGACTCGCTCCCCGCAGTGGAGCCGCCGCCGTCGGAGATCGAGCGACTTTCTGCTACCGGCATCAGTGCCACACTGACAGAGCTCGAGAGCGCGGCCGCCGAGTCCGCCGCGACACCGCCGCCTCCACCGGTGCCGGTGATGTCAGCACCGATATCCACTCCGGCAGTTGCCAAGAGCGTCTCCATCAGCTTCGAACGGCGTTCCGAGCCTCGCGGTAGCGAGGAAGGACTCCAACCGCCACAACCGGTCCCGCCGGGACGCGAGCCAGTCGCACCGGCGGAGCGCCAGGAGATGGCGCGAGTCGATGCCGAGCTGTTGGACAACCTGTTGAATATCTCCGGCGAGGCCAGCATTGCGCGCTCGCGTCTGGAGCAGCAACTCGGCTCGTTCGATTTCAACCTGGGCGAGTTGTCGCGCACCGTCACGCGCTTGAAGGAGCAGCTGCGCAGCCTGGAGATCGAGACAGAGGCGCAGATCCTCCACCGTCACGAAGACGAGGGCGGCCACCACCGCAGCGAGTTCGATCCTCTGGAGCTGGACCGCTACTCGTCCATCCAGCAGTTCTCCCGCGCGCTGGCCGAGACGGCCAACGACGTCGCGAGCATCCAGCAATTGCTCGAGAATCTCGCTAAAGATACTCAGACCCTGCTGCAGCAGCAGGCGCGCACCATCACCGAGCTGCAGAACGGCCTGATGCGTACGCGCATGGTGCCCTTCCAGCGTCATGTGCAGCGACTCGCCCGCATCGTGCGCCAAGCCGCATCGGACACCAGCAAGCGCGCCGAGCTCATTGTCGAGGGCGCTTCGGGCGAGCTCGACCGCCAGGTGTTGGAGCGCATGCTGCCGCCCTTCGAGCACATGCTCCGCAATGCGGTCGTGCATGGCATCGAGAGGCCCGACGAGCGCGTGCGCGCGGGCAAGCCCGAGGCCGGCCGGATTGTTCTCGAGCTGCATCGCGAAGGCGCCGAAGTCATGGTCCGCCTGACCGACGATGGCGCCGGCATGAATCTCAAGGCGATACGCGCCAAAGGCCAGGCTCTCGGGCTCATCGCCCCGGGTCTGGTCATCAGCGATGAAGACGCCATGCAGCTCATCCTCGAGCCCGGTTTCTCCACCGCAGGCTCCATTACCCAACAGGCGGGCCGTGGTGTCGGCATGGACGTGGTGGCCACCGAGATCAAGCGACTCGGCGGCGCACTGCACATGGAGACCAAGGCGGGTGAAGGCACCGTATTCACCATCCGACTGCCGTTCACGCTAGCGATCAGCCACGCTCTCGTGGTCCGCACGGGCGAGGAGTTCTACGCGCTGCCGTTGCCGACGGTCGAGGGCGTATTGCGCCTCTCCAAGGCGGAGGTCTTGGCGCACTTGGGTCGCGATGCCGCTGCATTCGACTATGGTGGCCAGAAATATCGCTTCCAACATCTGGCGACCTTTGTGAATCTCGAGCCCTCGCCGTTACCGGAGCAGGACGTCACTATTCCGGTCGTTCTCGTGCGGGCGGGCGAGCACTCGACAGGTCTGGTCGCCGACGAGCTCGTGGGCAGCCGGGAGATCGTCGTGAAATCGGTCGGTCCTCAGGTCTCGAGCATCCGTGGCATCTCGGGTGCCACGATTCTGGGGGACGGTCGCATCGTCATCATTCTCGACATCGGCGCGCTCGTACGTGCCGAGTGGCGCTCGCGCCCACAGCCGCAGGTTGTGCCAAAGGAGAAGGCCGACAAGCGAGTCTTCGCCATGGTGGTCGACGACTCCATTACGGTCCGCCGCGTGACCCAACGCCTCCTCGAGCGCAACGGCATGCGTGTGTTGACCGCTCGCGACGGTATGGATGCGGTAGCGCTCCTGCAAGACAACGTGCCTGATATCATTCTTCTCGACATCGAGATGCCGCGCATGGACGGTTATGAGGTCGCCGCGCACGTGCGCAACGATCCGCGCCTGAAAGATGTTCCTATCATCATGATTACCTCACGTGTCGGCGAGAAGCACCGGGCCCGGGCGATCGAGCTCGGAGTGGACGACTATCTCGGCAAGCCCTACCAGGAGGCGCAGCTCCTGGAAGCCATTGCACCGCTGGTGGAGCGTCGCCGCATGGCAATCGGCAGCCATCTGTATGCCACCGAGTTAGGTTGAGACAACCTCCATGGCCGAACGCGTTACCGAAATCTACAGCTTGTTGGTGCCGCTGATCGATGGGCGGCTCATCATCCCGCGCGCCTGCGTCGCCGAGGTCATCGGGTTCCAGACCCCCTCGGAAATGACGGGCGCCCCGCCCTGGTACATCGGCACCGTGCCGTGGAATGGCAAGGCGATCCCTTTGATCTCGTTCGAAGGGGCTTGCGGCCAGATGATTCCACCGGCCTCCGGCCGCACTCGGATCGTCATCCTCCACGCACTCGGCACCCGTGTAGAAGGCGGCAACTTCGCGTTGGTATCGCAGGGCTTTCCGCAGCTCGTACGGGTCAGCAACGACGTCGTGCGCCCAGACAACTCACGTGTATTCCCCGATCGCGCGCCAGTCATCTGCCAGGTCCGCATGATCAACGAGACCCCGCTGGTCCCCGACCTCGAGCGCCTCGAGGAAATGATCGCGGAAGAGACCACGATCACCAACTAAGGGGTTATGCGCTGCATCCGGGCGTTGCGCTGACCTTCTGCTAACGACCGTGTACTGCAGGTGCCGACCCGGGCATCGGCACGACGGTCGCCGTTCCCTTGGGTACATCCGCCCCGTCCGCAGGCCCCGAGTGCCGGGTCCCCGGCGGCCTGAACCCGATCGGCACCGTGTCAGTGTGATCAGTCTTTGCAAACGGGAATCCGTTGACCGCCGCGTAGGATCCCTCACATAACTCGAGTTTCGGCAGCTTCGGCCAGCTGCCGTAGGGCACCTCGGTTTTCGGAATTTCCACATCGATGCTCGAGAAGTGCACGCCCAGCGCTCCGGCCATGTGCTCCACCAGCGAGCGCAACTCGTCCGCAAAGTCCGCGGAAACGGAGGGATCACGAGCCATGAAGTAGGTGGTGAGGTAGCGCGCGATCGGGGACGCCTTACCGAGCTCGTGATTGACGAGCTCCTGCTCGTTGGCAAAAGTAAAAATCGAAGTCGTTGACAGATAGTCCACGAAGTCGGTGGGCACTGCCGGCTCACTCGAGTGGATCGCCGGCGTGCTCACCTTGATGACATCACCCGTTCTCTGCACCTTCACAGCGCTCAATTCGAGCTGGTACACCAGCTTTGCCGGCCACGCGATGAAAATCTGAGGCGTCTTGCCGATGACCTGGGGACAGGCGCGATACCAGATCGCGATCTGGCGCTCATGTTCGATCACGGCGTGGGTCCGGACCTGCGTCAGGATGACCTGCACCGGGTCCACCGGCTGGGTGGGCTTCTCAGCCCAGATCATGCGACCAATGAGACCACCCAGAATGAGCGCGAGAAGCGCAATGACGACGTACTTCATGCACTCACCTAGGTATCGGGTTCCTTTCCCGAGGTCAAAGGTCTCCGAAGCGTTGCTGCATTATGGTTAATGCAGCGATCGCTGCCGTTTCCGTGCGCAGCACTCGGGGCCCCACCCGGACAGCTTTGAATCCTGCCCTCAAGGCCGCCTCTTGCTCAGCGTCCTCCAGGCCGCCCTCCGGCCCGATCAGCACGGTGATCCCCGCCCCCACAGCGTCCAGGTCGGCCAGGCGCGCATCCCCGTCAGGAGACAGCAGCAGCCGCACCGGACCCTCCGGGCCGCCGGCGCCCGGGTTCGCGTTGGCGCCTGTGCCTGGGGCGGGCAACAGCTCGTAAAAGTCCACCGGCGTGGCCAACTCCGGGACGCGGTTGCGCCCACACTGCTCGCAGGCGGCTACGGCGATCGCTCGCCAATGCTGCAACTTCCGCTCCGCCTGTTTTTCATCCAACCGTACCACGCTGCGTTTGGTGAACACCGGCACGATGCGTGCGGCGCCCAGCTCGGTGGCCTTCTGGATGACCCAATCCATCCGCTCCCCGCGCGAGATGCCCTGTGCCAGGGTGAGTGAGAGTGGCGACTCCCGGTCGACGGCCCGATGCTCCTTTATGCTGACCGCGACAGTGTCTTTCTGGATCGTCTCGATACGGGCGTCAAATTCGCCGCCATCCCCGTTGAAAACACTGACGGCATCGCCGACGCGAAGTCGTAACACGCGCGCGATGTGATTCGCGGCGCTGCCTTCCAGGAGCAGGCGCTTGTCGGCAACGATCGGTGCATCCACGTAAACCCGGGTCAGGCGCATGTGGCGAGCTCGATTCCTTCGCGGGCGACCGAGACCATGAGATCGATCTCATCCGGCGTAATGACGTAAGGCGGCATGAAATAAACCACATTACCGACAGGCCGCAACAGCACACCTCGTTGGAGGGCGTGCCGATAGATGAGCAGGCCCCGCCGCTCCTGCCACGGATAGGGTTCCCGCCGTGCCTTGTCTTTGACCAATTCGATCGCAACGATCATGCCGCGCTGCCTGACTTCCGCGACGTGTGGATGCCCTTCCAGCTCGCGGGCGCGCGCGCCCATGTGAGCCGCCAACGTCCGGTTGCGCTCGAGAATGTTGTCCTCGCGAAAGATTCGCAGACTCGCCAAGGCCGCCGCGCAAGCCAGCGGGTTGCCGGTGAAACTGTGAGAGTGGAGGAAAGCGTTCAGCTTGACGTATTCGTCATAGAACGCCGCGTACACCGGCTCTGTCGTCAGCACCGCCGATAACGGCAGGTATCCGGACGTCAGCCCTTTGGACAGGCACATGAAGTCCGGTCGGATCCGCGCCTGCTCACAAGCAAACAACGTCCCCGTGCGCCCGAAACCCACCGCAATCTCGTCCGCAATGAGGTGAACCTCGTAGCGGTCACAGGCCTCGCGTAGCAATTCCAGGTAGACCGGGTCATACATACGCATCGTGCCCGCGCATTGCACCAGCGGCTCGACGATCACCGCGGCCGCCTCGTGGGCGTGCCGCGCCAATGTTGCCTCCATATGTGCGAACTTGCGGCGCGAGTGCTCGGCCCAGCTCTCACCAGCTTCGCGCTCATAACAGTCTGGCGAGGGCACTGTAATGACGTCCATCAGCAGCGGCTGATAGATCTCTTTGTATAACTCGACGTTGCCAACCGCGAGCGCGCCCAAGGTCTCGCCGTGATAACTGTTGGATAGGGTGATGAAACGGCGCTTGCCCTGACGTCCCATGTTGCGCCAGTAGTGAAAGCTCATCTTCACGGCAACTTCTATGGCCGAGGAGCCGTTGTCCGCATAGAAACAACGCGTCAAGCCCGCCGGCGCAACCGATACCAGCGCTTCCGAGAGCTCGATCACCGGGACGTGGGTGAACCCTGCGAGGATCACCTGCTCGAGCCGATCCAACTGCTCACGGACGGCGGCATTGATACGCGGGTTGGCATGCCCGAAGAGATTCACCCACCATGAGCTGATGGCATCCAGATAGCGGTGTCCCTCGAAGTCCTCGAGCCAGACACCCTCGCCCCGCCGGATCGGGATCAGCGGGACCAGTTGCTCGTGGTCCTTCATCTGCGTGCAAGGGTGCCAGACGTGCGCCAGGTCACGCGCGACGTAAGATGCGTTCGCGTTGTTCATGGATCGATTGTGGCATGATCCGCGGTACCCTATGAACATACACCCCGCCACTGGGCTGCTGATCGGCGCTCGCCAGGTGTTGTCCACGCATTTCGATGCGCGTCCGGCCAATGCGGTCCCGGAGCTCATCGTAGTGCACGGAATCAGTTTGCCCCCGGGGGAGTTCGGGGGGCCCTGGATCGACCGTTTGTTCACCGGCAACCTGCCGCCGGATGCCCACCCCTACTTTGCCGAGATTCGTGGCCGCGTTTCAGCCCACGCGCTCATCCGGCGCGACGGACAAGTGATTCAGTATGTGCCGTTCGGCTCGCGCGCCTGGCACGCGGGGCAATCGGAATATCGCGGTCGTCCAGCCTGCAACGACTTCTCCATTGGAATCGAGCTCGAAGGCACGGACGATATTCCCTATACCGACGCTCAGTACGACCAACTCGCTGCGGTCGTTCGCGCGTTACTCGCGGCCTATCCGCAGTTGTCAGCCAAGCACATTACGGGTCACAGCGACATCGCGCCCGGTCGTAAAACGGATCCGGGTCCGGCGTTCGATTGGCCGCGATTCAGGCGGGCGCTCGAAGGCTGATCCTCGACTATGCCGGCTTGCCTCGATCGTGGCGCCACAGCACCTCCGTGCCACGCTCGTACCGTGCCAGCACTCGCGCTAGCACGAACAACAAATCCGACAGCCGGTTCAGGTACTTCAGCACGTCAGGACTGACCGTCTCTTGCCGTGCCAGAGTCCAGGTTCTGCGCTCCGCGCGTCGAGCAACGGTGCGTGCGACATGACATGCGGCCGCGGCAGGGCCGCCCCCTGGAAGAATAAACTCCTTTAGCGGCGGCAAGGTGTCATTGAACTTGTCGAGCGCATCCTCGAGCTGCGTGACGTGCGCGTCCGTGATCACGCGATGCCCGGGAATACACAGCTCGCCACCCATATCAAACAGCTCATGCTGAATCTCCGTCAGACATTGCGCGACCGCCTCAGGCAGCCCCGGCACGGCGAGCAGTACGCCCACCGCGCTGTTGAGCTCATCCACGGTCCCATAGGCCTCCACGCGCGCGCTTTCCTTCGGAACCCGGGTGCCATCCCCGAGCCCGGTGGTTCCGTCATCGCCCGTGCGCGTGTAGATTTTGCTCAATCGATTGCCCATGCTGGTATCCCTCAAGTCGCGCTCGATCGATTATGGCACCTATGGCATCACAAGAGCTCCAAGCAGCGCTGCAAGCCGCGCAGGCCGCGGCCGAGATCATTCGGTCCCTGTACCAGAAGAACCTTGCCATCACGACCAAGGCGGATGCATCGCCCGTGACGGAGGCGGATGTTCGCGCCGAGGAAGTCATCAAGCGGATCCTGGCCGAGCGTTTCCCGGGATACGGTTTCTACGGCGAGGAGACGGGGCAACACGCCATGACAGCCGAGAGCATCTGGCTGGTCGACCCGATCGACGGTACCAAGTCCTTCGTCCGGGAGTGCCCGTTCTTCTCGACCCAGATTGCGCTCATGCGAGCCGGCCGCCTGGTGTTGGGGGTCTCGAGCGCGCCGGCCTACGGTGAGTTGGCCTGGGCCGAAGTGGGGGGCGGCGCTTTTCTGAATGACAAGCCGATCCGCGTCAGCAGCGTCGATGCCCTTGCCAGCGCGATCGTCTCTACCGGCAATCTGAAAACCCTGGCGCGCTCACGACAGTGGAGTCGTCTTGGAGAGCTGATCCCGCGCGTGAGCCGGATTCGCGGCTATGGTGATTTCGTGCACTACCACCTGCTCGCGAGGGGGTCATTGGACGTCGTCATCGAGTCGGATGTGAATATTCTCGACATCGCCGCGCTCACCGTCATCGTCCGGGAGGCCGGGGGTACGTTCACCGACCTGAGCGGTGGCGAGGTGGGGCTCGGTACCACCTCGGTGTTGGCCTCGAACGCGGCTTTGCATCAAACAGTGCTCGAGGCGATCGGTTTTACGCGCTGATCCCTTCATGCACTGACAAAGAGCCGGCGCCCGTCCTTTTCGATCTCCAGGATGGGTGAGTCGTAAAGGTCACTCAAGGTCTGCGCCGTCAACACCTCGCCCACGGGGCCGGCGCGCCAGCGGCCATCCCCGAAGAGCAGCAGGACCCGGTCGGCAAAACGTGCCGCGAGCGTAGGATCGTGGAGCGTGGTGATGACCGCCTTTCCCTGCTGCGCGAGGTCCCGGAACAAGCCTAACACCCGGACCTGGTGGTGCGGATCGAGATGGTTGGTCGGCTCGTCCAACAGGAAGATGCCCGGGCGTTGCGCGAGCAATGCGGCCACGGCAACGCGCCGCTGCTCGCCCCCCGAAAGGGTGTCCGTGCGCCGCTCGGCGCAATCGCCGAGATTCATCACGCTCAGTGCCTCGCGCGCGATGCGCTCATCCTCGCTGGTTTCCCATTGCCAGAGCGACAGATGCGGATGTCGCCCGATCAAGACCATTTCGAGGGCGGTCGTGACGAAAGCGTCCTCGAGATCCTGAGCGAGCAGTCCGAGGCGCAGCGCCACCGCGCGCCGGCCGAGCTGCTCGAGCGGCACACCGTCCAGATGCACCGTTCCGCTATGTGGTGGCCGCAAGCCGGCGAGGGTATGCAAAGTCAGCGTCTTCCCGGATCCGTTGCAGCCGAGGATCGCAACGACTTCGCCCGCCGCGAACTCCAACGACAACTCGTTGACGAGCGCTCGCGTTCCAACACGCACGCTCACCTGCGCTGCGCAGAGACCTGACTGCGCGGATAGACCTAGTTTGTCCACCGGATCTCGCCCGCCGTAGCCGCTCCCACGACGACGTCGCGCAAACTGGCCGGCATTTCGAAATCCGTCGCAGACAGCGCGCGACGTCCGGCCATGATCTCCGCCTGCTGCTGCGGATAACGCGGCTGATGATCGGGAGCGGCGTAGCCGGATGGATACAAGGGCGCCCCGGTGCCGAGGTCATACTTATCAGTGGCTCCCAACGTATGGAGCAACTCGTGAGAGATCACGATATTGTTGGTGCCGGTCATGCTCTGCGCGGCGAATGCATGCACCACTCCCAGCAAGCCTTTCTGTAAGCCATGGGAATCCGGCACGGTCTGTAGCGAGGCCGGGTCGTGATAGAGCACGAAAATGCGCACGCGTGAGGGCGTTCGGCCCGGCACCTTGCTGGCATGCACGGCGAACCAGCGCATCTTCAGACTCCACCACATAACACCCAACGGTCCGGCTCCCCGCGGCAACTGCGGTGGGAGCTCTTTTCCTTCAGGATAGAGCTCCACGTGGATGGGCTCCTCGACCGTGACTGCGAAGCGATGGGCTTCACGCGCGAAAAACGTCTCGATGGCACCGAAATCGCTCGGCGAAAGAGCGGCGATGTAGGCTGCGGCTGTTGGGCTGCCGTCGGCATTGAGAGGGTATACTCCCACCCACAGCGGGTTCTTCCAACTCTGCGATTCCATCCGATCGAGCCACGAGCGGCCGGCGACGATGACCAGCACGATCAGAAGCACGGTAATCCGTATCGTTTTCCACACGACAGGCGGTCCGCTTCGCTAGGGTTGCAGGCGCGTAGCGGTCCAGGGTCCGGCGCCGAAGAGCCCATCGTCCTGCGGTGTCAGCTCACGAGTCCAACGCGCCCGATCGTGAACCCTGGCCTCGCCCTCGACCCACAGTTCGACCGAGTCCGCCCACAGATGATAGCCACCCCAGTGGGGTGGACGCGGAATGACGAGATCCGTTTGTCCAGTGCTGGCCGTCTGCGCTTCACCTGCCGGCTCTATCGGGTCGGGAATGCGGAAACGTTTCGCCGTGTCCGCAACGGCTTTGAGAAGAGCCTCGCGGGAGGAGATCGGCGCGCTCTGCTCGCTCGCCCAGGCACCGATCCGACTTTGCCAGGGACGGGAAGCGAAATAGGCGTCGCTGTCCGCGGCCGGCGCCTTGACCACGGAGCCTTCGATACGCACCTGCCGATGTAAAGTGTCCCAATGGATCACAACCGCCGCGCGGGGGTTGCGCTCCAGTTGCCGGCCTTTGCGCGACAGATAATTGGTGAAGAACACCAGATAGCCGGGGTTTGGCACGATTTCCTTGCAAAGCACCACGCGCGCGGCAAGGCGGCCGTCCGGATCGCTGGTCGCGAGCACCATGGCGTTCGGATTCGGCTGCGATTGCCGTTGCCAGCTCTCCGCCATCCACCGATTGAGCACGACCAGTGGCTCGGAGGGCAGCGGTTCCGGGAGAAGCTCGGTGGGGTGTTTCATAGCGTCGCAATGTTAACAGCTCGACGCCATGAGCCCTCCGGCACTTGCAGTGCACCCGCGAGGCCGATAGAAAGGGACCCACCTGGAAAAAGCGACTTTGGGACCCCTTGCCGCCATGACGCGCGATGACGTGACGCTGGACGACCTGCGCCGGCGCTTGAATGAGATCGATCGACAGCTCATCTCGCTGGTAGCCGAGCGCAAGGCCGTCAGCGGCGAGGTCGCGCGCGTCAAACGCGCAACGGGCCACCCGACCAGGGACTACGAGCGCGAGCGGGAGGTAATCCTCGGCGTACGGGCGACCGCCGGGGAGCTGGGGGTCTCTCCAGCCCTGGCCGAGGAGCTGCTGCGACTTTTGATCCGTTCCTCGCTCACGACCCAGGAGCAGGCGAGCGTCTTGGCGCACAAGGCCGGGACGGGGCGCCGCGCGCTGGTGTTTGGCGGTGGTGGCAAGATGGGCGGCTGGTTCGTCAGCTTCCTCATGTCGCAAGGTTTCACGGTCGAGGTGTCCGATCCCGGCGGCGGACCTGCCGGGGTGCCGCGGATCGAGGATTGGCACCAGTGCGACCTGAATCGGTATGACTACATCATTCTGGCCACGCCGCTGGGGATTACGGATGCGATCTTGCGGGACCTCGCGCTGCGCCGACCTACAGGCGTGATCTTTGACGTTGGCTCGCTGAAATCGCCGCTGCGCGCGGGTCTGCTTGCCTTGAAATCGCACGGCTGCCGCGTGACCTCGCTGCATCCCATGTTCGGTCCTGATACCGAGTTGCTCTCGGGGCGCCATGTCATTTTCGTCGATCTCGGGCACGCCGAGGCTTTGGCGTGCGCGCGCGAGCTGTTCGTTCCAACAATGGCCGAACAGGTGGTGATGAGTCTGGATGATCACGATCGGCTGATAGCCTACGTGCTGGGACTGTCGCACGCTCTCAATATCGCGTTCTTCACGGCATTGGCGGAAAGCGGCGAGGCGGCTCCGAAACTGGCGCGCATGTCGAGTACGACATTCGACTCCCAACTCGACGTTGCCACGCGTGTGGCGCAGGAAAGCCCGGACCTGTATTTCGAGATCCAGAATCTCAACGACTACGGTGCGGAGTCCCTGGAAGCGCTCGCGAAAGCGGTGGAGCGCATTCGCACGGCGGTGCTTTCGCAAGATCACGACGCCTTCGCTGCCCTCATGCGCCGTGGTCGTGACTACCTCGAAGATCGTCGTAGCGTGGCGGAGCGTCGTGCCTGAGCGACCTTCGAAACGTGCGCCGGCCGCGACCGACGAGCGCGTTCGCGCGCTCGAACGCGAGAATCGAGCGCTACAGGAGCGCCTGCGGGACCTTACGGATGAGGTGACGCGCAATGAGGTGCTCCTGCGCAAAACACAGGAGCGGGAGCTCGAGCTCTTGCGGGCCAGCTCGCTCGCACAGCTGCTGGAGCGGCTGATCCATGGCTTACGCACGTCGTATCAACTCGATGCGGTTACCCTCGTGCTCACCGATCCGGATCACGAGATCCGGCACCTCATGGCAGGTGACGGGTTTCCGGGAGAGGAGCTGCGCCAAGTGCAATTCGTGGACGCACTCAAGGACGTCGCGCCGCGGCTTCCTGACCTGGAGCGGCCATGGCTCGGTCCTTTCTTCAAGCCTGACCATGAGCGGCTGGTAGAGGAGGCCGCGCGGTCAGGAAGCGTTGCCCTGATCCCTCTGTGGCGTAACGAGAAGATCGATGGCCTGCTGGTGTTCTACAGCCGTGATCCCATGCGATTCACCCGCGAGCTGGGCAGTGACTTTCTCGCGCATCTGGGTGTGGTCGCGGCGATCTCGATCGAGAATACTGTCAATCGCGCTCGCCTCGTCAGAAGCGGGCTGACCGATTTTCTCACCGGCTTTCACAATCGGCGCTATTTGCAGTCCCGCCTCCGCGAGGAGTTGGCACGCGCCCAGCGTGCCCAACAGTATCTCGTCTGTCTGATGATCGATGTCGACCATTTCAAGCGCATCAATGATCAGTATGGGCACCTGGCGGGTGATGCGGTGCTGCGTGAAGTTGCGCACCGCGTGGATGCCGAGATGCGTACCAGCGATACGGGCGCGCGCTTTGGGGGCGATGAGTTCGCCATAGTGTTGGCCCAAAGCAGCTTTGAGGATGGTGAACGGGTGGCACAACGGGTACTGCGCGCCGTGAGCAGCCAGCCCATCAAAGTGGGTATGAGTGGCAGCGAGACGGTGACGTTGTCCATCGGCGTGGCTGCGGCGGCACCGGGCCCCGAGGTGCGCGATCTCAAACAAATGGCGGAACGCCTGATCGCCGAAGCGGACGCTGCGCTTTATCGCGCGAAGAGCGGCGGTCGCAACCGCGTCGCGACATCGACGAATGTCGTGAGCTAGCGCGGGCGGCCGCGGAGCAGGACGATGAACATCGGTGCGCCGATGATCGCCATGATGGCGCCCACCGGAAGCTGGCGGGGGCTGGCAATCGTCCTCGCAACCAGGTCGGCCAGTGCCAGCAATGTTCCTCCCAACAGTGCCGCTGCCGGTGCGACGATGCGATGATCGCTCGTCCGGAATGTCAGCCGCACGGCGTGCGGGGTAACCAAACCCACGAACCCGACCGTCCCCGCGCTCACTACGGCGACCGCTGTCAATATCGCGCAGCCGAAGAACAGCAGCGAGCGCCAGACTTCCAACTCCAGCCCGACGCTGCGCGCACGGAGCTCTCCGGCTGCCAGCACGTTGAGAGGCCGACCGATCGACAGCGCCAGGATGACCGCCACCAGCGCCGCGAGCGCACTCGTCCAGGGATTGAATGCCCACTCCAGGTCACCCGCCAACCAGAACACCATTCCTCTTACGCGGGACGAATCCGCTACAGCCAGGAGCACGCTGATCACAGCTCCGCAGGCGCTCGCCAGGACAACGCCGATCAACAAGAGGCGCGGTGTGCCCCCGCTGCGCGCCAGGAGATAAACAACAGCTACAGCGCACAACGCGCCGGCCACCGCGGCGGAGTGAACCGATAACGCCTCCGCGCCTGCGATCATGGCGAGCAACGCACCGATGGCGGCTCCGCCCGAAACCCCTAGAACATACGGGTCCGCCAATGGATTGCGGAAAAGCGCCTGGAGGAGGACCCCTGCGAGCGCAAGTAGACTTCCGACGCCAAACGCGGCGAGAGCACGCGGCAACCGCACCGCCTCCATTACGTTGCGCGCGGCTGCATCGCTGCCACCGAACAAGGCGCCGAGCATCCGCCCGACTCCCATCCCTGAGCTGCCGATCAAAAGCGAAGCAAAGAACACCGCGATCGCCAGCATCAGCAGTGCACTCAAGCCCTTCCAAGCAGCCCTTTTCGAATTGAACATCGTTAGAAGATAACCTCTTTCCGGCGCGCGGCGCGGCCCGTTCGGGCTAAGCTTATCGGGGGCTCTCGCATGGCGCCTCAAGGAGCCAGAGCTTGCTCACGACAAGCGCGGCTTGTGGCAGACTGCAACAATCACATGGGCGACCTCATCGATTCGGACGGATTTCGCGCAAACGTCGGCATCATTCTGATGCGTGGCGAGGGCGACGTGTTTCTGGGCCGGCGCCCCGGCGGTCGAGGATGGCAATTTCCTCAAGGTGGGGTACGCGTCGGAGAAAAGCTCGAGGACGCCGCGTACCGTGAGCTTTACGAGGAAATCGGAGTGTCGCGTACTGACGTCGAACTTGTCGGACGTACCACTCGCTGGTTGCGGTATCGGCTCCCCGCCCGTTACGTGCGGCGCCACCAGCGCCCGGTTTGTATCGGCCAGAAGCAGCGCTGGTTCCTGCTGCGGCTGCAGCGCGCGGATGTGAAGTTCGACTTTGCTCAAACGAATCAACCGGAATTCGATCAGTGGCGGTGGGCTTCATACTGGGAGCCCGTCAAAGAGGTCATCTATTTCAAGCGCCTCGTCTATACGCGCGCACTGCTGGAGCTCGCACCGATCGCGTTTCCACAAGGGCAGCCAGCGTTCCCCGGGTGGTGGGAGGCGGTGACTGCGCGGCGCAAAGCAGCGGTGGCACCGGCATCGATCGAGTGAATGAAACCCCCACACGGCCGATGATCGCGAAGATCCTGGCCCATAAGCCTTCAGGGCGCGGCAAGGACAGTCTCGTCGTCCGTCGGCACACTCCCATCCGTCGCCTGATCCTGATGACCGGCATTGCGCTGGTCGCCCTTTTTGCTCTGTACGCCATCTACGAGCTCGGCCGCTACGATGCCGGTTACGATCGCCTTGCCGTTGCCCAGCACCGGACCGAGCTGGAAGTCCAGATCGAGCGGCTCGAGAAAACCAACCACGAGCTGCGTACCAAATTGGCCGAGCTCGACACCATCCGCATCGGGCGAGCCCGCGAGCAAGCGGAAGTTGCTCGGACGATTGGCGACCTGCAGGCACAGGTCGCACGCGAGTCGCAGGAGCTGGCTTTTTATCGAGGTGTGGTCACTCAGGGCGCGGCCGAGATCGGGGTGAAAATCGGACAGGTGCGCATTGCCCCGGGGCACAAGGCCGGTCAGTTCACCGTACATCTGGCGCTGGTGCGCTCAGGCCGCGCTGATAACGTAGTGGCGGGCACGTTGGATCTGTCCGTGGACGGAGGTGCCGAGGGTAAATCGGATACGCCGCTCGACCTGGCCACGCTCACCCACGGTAAGCTGCACGAGCTCCCCTTCAACTTCCGGTTTTATCAGAACTTCGACCAGGAGATCCTCATCCCGGCGGGCTACAAGCCTGAGCACCTGGCGGTTGAAGTGCATTCGAGCCGCAAGGACGTCTCTCCATTGGTCCAGACAATCCTATGGAGCCCCGAGCCCGCGCCTTGAGGTAAACCATGTTCACCCGCGAAACCAAGCAGGCCAGGATCGATACGCTCATCGGCAAGGCCGCGCGCATCCATGGCGACGTCGAGTTTGCAGGGGGCTTGCACCTGGACGGAGCTGTTATTGGAAACGTCCGTTCGGACCCTGCGCCCACATCGACCTTGTCCGTAAGCCATGGTGGCTCCATAGAGGGAATGGTAGATGTGCCGAACGTCAGGCTGGACGGCACCGTCAAGGGGGATATCCATGCCCCTGGCCGCGTCGTTCTGGGCGCAACGGCTCGCGTGGAGGGGAATTTGTACTACGGGGTCATTGAGATGACCCTCGGAGCACAGATTATGGGAAAGCTGACCCAGCTCGCCCCCACTGAAAGCCCCCCGGCGAGCGGCGCGGCTGGCGAATAGCTTGCAGCTTGCCGGCGGTGGCCCCTAGACTGGTCTGGACTGATTCTCGTATGAGGCGTGAACCCGATGAGTACCGCTGAAGCATTGCAGGAAACTGCGCCACTGCTCTTCACCGACGCGGCGGCCCGCAAAGTCTCGGATCTCATCCGTGGCGAAGGGAACCCCAGCCTGATGCTGCGTGTGTTCGTGCAAGGGGGCGGCTGCTCCGGTCTGCAATATGGCTTCGAGTTCGACGAAGTCATGCAGGACGGCGACACCTGCGTCGAAAACCAGGGTGTCAGACTCCTCGTCGATCCCATGAGCGTTCAATACCTCACCGGCGCGGAAATCGACTATCGCGAGGGGCTGGATGGGGCTCAGTTCGTGATCCGTAACCCGAACGCTGTCACGACTTGTGGTTGTGGGTCCTCGTTCACGGCCGCGTAAGGAACCCGACGTCCTCGCGGCCGTCGATCTCGGGTCGAACAGCTTTCATATGATCGTTGCGAGGTACTCGCACGGTCAGCTTGTGGTGATCGATCGGCTTCGCGAGATGGTCCGCCTCGCCGCGGGTGTCGAAGAGAACGGTAGGATCGATAAGGAAGTCGCCGCGCGTGCTCTCGCCTGCCTACAGCGCTTTGGGCAAAGGCTACGCGACATGCATGCCGACAGCGTGCGGGTCGTGGGTACCAACGCCCTCCGAGTTGCACACCGTAAACAAGCCTTTCTCGAGCGAGCCCGCGAGGCTCTAGGTCATCCCATCGAAATCATCGCGGGCATGGAAGAGGCCCGCCTCATCTACTCCGGTGTCGCCCATACCATGCCCACCGAGCCGGGCAAGCGACTGGTTGCTGACATCGGCGGTGGCAGCACCGAGCTGATCATCGGCGAAGGCTTGACCCCGTTGGAGCTCGAAAGTCTGCATATGGGGTGCGTGTCCCTGAGCGAGCGCTTTTTTCGCGATGGCAAGATCTCGGCGAAACGTATCGAGCGGGCTCGCATGGCTGCCCGACTCGAGCTCGAGCCCGTGCAGGCGGCTTTCCGTCGCCGTGGTTGGGAGCGTTGTGCCGGTAGCTCCGGGACCGTGCGCGCAATCGGCGAGGCGATCCGCGAGTTGGATCCGCAGAGCGTGTCTATAACTCCCGCCGGCCTCGAGCGCGCGGTGAGCTATCTGGTCGATGCAGGCCACATTCGCGAGCTCCGCCTCGCGCCCATCACCGAGGATCGCCGGCCGGTTTTCCCGGGCGGGGTCGCGATCCTCGCGGAAATCTTTGCCGTACTCGAGCTGAAGGAGATGCGCATCGCCGAAGGCGCGATGCGCGAGGGCCTGTTGTATGACATGGTGGGTCGACTCACGGATGAGGATGCGCGCGAGCGCACTGTGCGCGCGATGCAGAAGCGCTACCACGTTGACTTCGCACAGGCGGACCGCGTGGAGGCGACAGCGTTACAGTTTCTCGAGCAAATACGTGCAACCTGGAAGCTCGATGATCCGCTCGCGGATCTCGCGCTGAAGTGGACGGCCCGGTTGCATGAGATCGGGCTGGATGTCTCACACAGCGGTTATCACCGTCATGGTGCGTATCTGCTCGAGAACGCTGATATGCCAGGGTTTTCGCGCGAGGAGCAGCGTCTTCTCGCCCGGATGGTAGGCGCGCATCGGCGTAAGTTGGCGCTAGAAGGACTTGAAGAGCTGGTTCCTCCGTGGGACCGCTGCGCGGTTTATCTGATCGTTCTATTGCGTCTTGCCGTACTGTTGCATCGGGGGCGTAGCCCCACGGCGCTCCCGGCGATCGAGCTGAAAGCCACGCCGCGCTCGCTCGAGGTGTTGTTCCCGGCGCGCTGGTTGAGGGATCATCCCCTGACTTCCGCCGATCTGCAGCAGGAGACCGATTATCTCCGCGCCAGCGGCTTCCGTTTGCGAGTGTTTAGTCGCGGTCGATAGCGAGCGCCCGCATCGCCGGGCTAGGGTGCCGTTGGAGCGCCTGCCGCATACCTGCCAAGCAATTCCATCTGCGTATTGACGGGCTGTTGTGCTGCACGCGGAATACGCTCGTACTTGCCATCCGAGAGCAGCTGCCAGGCCTGACACGTATCGCTGAGGCAGTAGTTCAGCTCACGCAAAATCCGCTCGCGATGCAGCGGTCGCTGAATCGGAAAGGCCACTTCGACGCGGCGGAAGAAGTTGCGCTCCATCCAGTCGGCGCTCGCGCAAAACAACTCCGGTTCCCCGCCATTCTCAAAATAGAACGCGCGCGAGTGCTCGAGGAAGCGGCCGACGATCGAGCGCACTGTGATGTTTTCCGATACACCCGGGATGCCCGGTCGCAGGGCGCAAACCCCGCGGATGATGAGGTCGATTTTCACTCCGGCGCACGAAGCCCGATACAGGGCCTCGATCGCCTGTGGCTCGGTCAGGGCGTTCATCTTCACGATGACGTGCGCTTTGCGGCCGGCGCGCGCGTGCTCGGCTTCGCGGAGGAGCTTCGAGAGCACCATCTCATGCATGCCGAAAGGTGACTGTACCAGTCGGTTGAGCTTCGGTGTCTGGGTCAGGCTGGTCAGCTGCAGAAACAACTCATGCACGTCCTGGCCGATCTCTTCGTTGCACGTGAAGAGTCCGTAGTCGGTGTATTGACGCGCAGTACGTGGGTGATAGTTACCCGTGCCGAGGTGGCAATACCGACGGATCCCGCCCGGCTCGCGGCGCACGACCAGGGCCAGTTTGGCGTGGGTTTTATAGCCGACGACGCCGTACATGACGTGCGCCCCGGCCTCCTGCAGCCGGTTCGACAGCTCGATGTTGGCCTCTTCGTCAAAGCGCGCCCGCAGCTCCACGATGACCGTAACGTCCTTGCCGGCATTGGCTGCCGTGACGAGCGCTTCCACGATAGGAGAGTCGTTGCCCGCCCGGTAGAGAGTTTGTTTTATCGCCAGAACCTGCGGATCGCCGGCCGCGAGCCGCAGGAAATCCATCACCGGAGCGAAGCTCTGGTAGGGGTGATGTAACAACAAATCGTTCTGCCGAATGACGGCGAACATATCGTTGTTGGTCACGAGGCGCTTCGGCAACCCCGGCGTGAAAATCGGGTATTTCAGGTCCGGCCGTTGCACCAGATCGTAGATGGCCGACAAGCGGTTGAGGTTCACCGGCCCGGGCACGCGATACATGTCGACGTCGTGGAGCGCGAACTGTCGTAACAGGAACTGCGCCATGTCTTCCGGGCAATCACGCGAGGTTTCCAACCGTACCGCGGCTCCGTAGCGGCGATGGGCGAGCTCGCCTTCGAGCGCGCGCCGCAGATCGTCGATCTCTTCCTCGTCGACGAACAAGTCGCTGTTGCGGGTGACCCTGAACTGGTAGCAGCCCGTCACCTTGATGCCAGCGAAAAGCTTGTGCACGAAGGCGCCCACGATCGCTGTCAACAACACCAACGTCTTGCCGGGACCATCGCCCGGTATGGGCACCACGCGGGGCAGCGAGCGGGGCGCCTGCACGATCGCATGCTCGCTGTCGCGGCCGAATGCATCCTTGCCCTCGAGCCGCACGATGAAATTGAGGCTCTTGTTCTGGATGCGGGGAAAAGGACGGGCGGGGTCGAGGCCGAGCGGGCTCAACACCGGCTCGATCTCGCGCTCGAAGTACTGCTCGAGCCATTTCTGGGCTTCCGGGCTCCAAGCGGCGCGTCCCAGGAGACTGATGCCTTGCGCGGCGATTTCCGGCAGCAGCACTTCGTTCAAGCACCGGTACTGTTGCGCGACGAGCCGCAACGCACGCTCATGGACCGCGTTCAGCAGCTCCGGCAGCGACATGGAATCGGAGGCGAACTGGCCGGAGCCGAGCTCCAGGAGTTGCTTCAGGCCCGAGACCCGGATCTCGAAGAATTCGTCGAGATTGCTCGAGGAGATGCACAGAAAGCGCAGCCGCTCGAGCAGCGGTACGGAGACGTCGAAAGCCTGGTCGAGCACGCGTTGATTGAACTCGAGGAACGAGAGCTCGCGATTGATGTAATTCTGCGGGGCCTTTAGATCCGGTGAATCCATCGCATTACCTGCCGTGATAGGCGCAT
>Ga0207667_10003280_pt1 | contig 19978 bp, 16 predicted proteins | sample KBSCornC52_FD_184301 | JGI IMG/M metagenome (GOLD analysis project Ga0207667, IMG submission 184301) | Corn rhizosphere microbial communities from Kellogg Biological Station, Michigan, USA - KBS Corn C5-2 (SPAdes) (version 2) | ecosystem: Host-associated > Plants > Roots > Rhizosphere > Soil ...
GCCCTTCGAAATGCCAGTCGAACCAATCCTGGTCTTCGGGATATCCACGGCTTCCCGCCCAGCCTTCCGCAGAACAAACACCAAGCACCCGGTAACCTTCGGCCGCCAGCGCATGCACCCGATCCCGCCACTGCCGGCGGACCTCTTCCGGCATCCTGCATACCCGTAATATCCTTTCCGGCGCTCCCTTGGCCGCCACTACCTGCGTGCGCGTCCCTTCATATACATGCGTCATCATCGGTGGCTGGCCGCCCAGGGGATATTCATGCACCATCCGCAGAGAACGGTACTCTTCCCTTCCCTCACTGGCGCCGAATGCCTGAATGATGGCTTTTTCCATCACGTCGAATGGCTCTTTCTCGGATGCCAGACGGGCATACCATAATACGCGGGAACTCTTCCAGGCTCTGCCTTCGCTGCCCTCCTCCAGCTCGCCCGTCTGAGCATTGTATACAGATTTCACCTGCATCCTGTTTTCCGTCAATGTGCCCGTCTTGTCCAGGCATAGTACAGTGAGCGCACCCAGGTTCTCGATAATGCGCGGATGCCGGACAACAATGCCCAGCGCAGTGAGACGCAGCGCGCCCAGCGCCATGAAAGACGAAAATGCAACAGGCACCTCTTCCGGAATGGCGGACATGGCAAGGGTCAGTCCCGTCAGGAGGCTCATGGCCAGGCTGCCGGAATGCAGATAATTGATCAGCCATATCAACAGAAAAGCGCTGATGCCAAAGATGGCCATAGCTTTTACAAATCGCGCGATCCATGCCTGCAACTGGGTGGGCGGTATTTGTATCGACTCGATGGATTGCCCCAGCCTGCCCAGCAGGGTGCTGTTCCCCGTTGCCGTAACCCTGGCATAGGCCGCGCCTGCGTTGACGGTGCTGCCCTGGTATATTGCATTTTCTCCTTCAGCAACAGACTTGTCGACAGGCATGGACTCACCCGTGACGACGGATTCATTGACGCTGAGATCGTTGCTGCGAATGATAAAGCCATCGGCAGGCACTTGCCCGCCCTCTTCGATCCGGATGATATCTCCCGGAACGATCTCTTCCACTGGCAATTCTCCAAAACGGCCATCCCGAAGGACAGTAGCCTTCGGTTCTGTCAATTTACGCAAGGCTTTCAATGCATGGGAAGACCGGAGTTCCTGGAAGACCGATATCGCCGCCACCAGCGCCATCGCAACCAGCATCAGCAGCCCCTGCCCCTGTTCGCCCAGGATAAAATATAATAGCGTAGCCACCATCAGCAGGATGAACATCGGCTCCTTCATCACGTCCCAAACAATGGTCCATATGCCATGGCCATGCAGCTTACGGAGAACATTGCCGCCATATTTGATACGCAAGGACGCCGCCTCTGCGGAACTAAGACCCGGCGGCAACTCTTCAGAAACCTGCAATTTCAGGGGATCCATGCATTACGATTGTAGAGCCTAAAATTACCGCCGCTGCCCGGTCCCATCGTTGAGACCTGTCATGCTAATCCCTGATCCATATCATGCGTTATAGGTTTAGGAAGAGATACCTTTAATAAAAACGGATAGGCTATGTTAAAGATATTGATCCCTACAGACTTTGGCCGGAACTCCCGGTCCGGTATGCGATTCGCCATCCAATGGGCCAAACAGCAAAAAGCCCGGCTCATCTTCTTCCATGTCGCTTGTATTCCACACCTCACCCGGTGGAGTGAAAAACAATATCAGTCGTACAGGCTCGAAGAGCTGAACCTGCGCCAGCGCAGACTGCATCATATGGCTGCCGGCGCCCTCACCCGGGCAGACGCCCATGACCAGCCATATGACTGTATCATTGTGGAAGGCATCAGCCCGGAAATAACCTTGCTTGATTATTGCAGGGAACACAAGGACATAGACCTGATCTGTATGGGCACACGGGGAGCCGCCGGCCTCCAAAAACTTTGGGGCACCCATGCCGGCAATGTTATGACGCACTCTCCCGCGCCGGTGATCGTCGTCCCAAAGGGTTATCGTGCTAAAGCGATCACACAGCTGCTATATGCCACGGACCTCAACCACTACCAGGAAGAGTTGGAAAAGATCGTCCCTTTGGCACATCATCTCCGGGCGGATCTTCATATTCTACACCTGGTAGGCCCCGACGAACGAGTGCCTGACAAAAATTTGTTCGAAAAAGTCCTTAACCACGAATTCCATATCGAGACGCATATCCATCTCGAAGTAATGGACGAGACCCGGTCGGTGGCCGCCAACATCCATAAATTTATCCAAAGGACCAAACCGTCCCTGGTTGTCATGTTCACCGATCAGCAGCGGAGTCTGTTCGAAAAGATATTTTATCCCAGCAAGGCGGAAAGCTTTGCCTTTCGCACTCACACACCTTTGCTGGCTTATTCAAAACATTGAGCAGCTCAATTTGTCCCGAGGGCCGAAATCAAAAAAAGGCCGGATAGACATCCGGCCCTTTGCTATTAATGCACCTTATCCTCAGTAATATCGAATCAGCGCGATATGACCATATTCCTCCAACGTGCCGTCTTCCACGAACTGCACATCTCCACCACCCGCCAGCACCTTTTCCATGACATCATCCACCGCATCCTTTATATAAAAAGGGTTATTGTTGGCGGGCATCTCGCGATAAATGCTCCCCGGCTCGGGCGCCTGTCTTGCAGAATAGGTAAACCCTTTCTCTACTACCAGCAGTCTGGCATTCCGCCCCGTCGATGCCTGCCAGACTTCCCGGATGCCTTTGCTCAGCTTATCCTCGTCGCCGGCAGCCCTGATCCTGTTGATAAGGTCGGTCTGGCGTACCAGTTGCCAGTCCTCCAGGTAAGGACGGAGTGCACCTCTGATCTCCGTCTCAGTAGCCTCCAGGAAATTGCCATGTACATATCCGACGATGTTCTTTTCATTATGCGTCATTTGCCGGAAATGACCCAATACCCTTTCCGCACCAAGTACAAAGACAGGGAACGGATAAGCCTTGAGCACCAGCGACAGGCCCTGGTCCATATGCATCAGAAATTTATCCAGCATCACTTCCTTACGCGCGGACGGATCCGAAAACTTCCCCACCTTCTCCGGGACGTCATTCTCGTAAGCATGCACACTGGCTGGCACATTGGATTTGATAAGAAGGAAGGAGGAACAATTGCCCAGGTACATCTTTGACCTTTCAGCGCTCAGCAATAATACAAGATACTGGATCACCTGCTTTTGCGAATATACCAGGTCCCTGATCTCGAACGAACTGTCGACCACGATCTTCTCTTCTACGGCAACATCCAGGTAATATACTTTCTCGACCAAGGGGCTGGCAAAAATGGCCACACTCTTCTTATGCGTATTGTAATTCAATGTTTTGATCACCCGCCGTATCTTTTCCAGCACTGGGATGGCCCTGTCGCGGGGATACTGCTCCATCAATTGGGATTCGATCTTTTCCATCGCCTTCTTCAACTGGTATTCTAAATCCCTTTTGGAGGCCATCACCGGATGAAAAGGCATGATCAGGCTCACGGCTGGAAGATAACCCGTGGCTTCAATCAACTGCTGCTGGTCCTGAAAGAGTAGGTTCATAATGCTGTTTTGTAGCAAGGTACTTTCTTAATGGCCGGATTAAAATGACGATTATCATCAGAATGGAAAATCTTTGTCAATGACGATGTTCATTGGCCGGCTTGACATCCGTCGTTGGCAAAGGGGTGTCTTCACTGCTATATTCGTGTTGTCATTTATTCATTATCAAAAAAGGAGGACATATGGCACTCAGAACATTAGCAAAAAGAGGTGAAACTATTCCCTCTCTTTTCAATGACCTTTTCAGACCCTGGGAATCTTTCTTCGATACCAATGGAGGGTCGCTGCTACCCACTCTCGGCACGATCAATGTCCCTGCCGCCAACATCATTGATAACAAGGACCATTATGAGGTTAACCTCGCCGCACCGGGCATGAAAAAAGAGGACTTCAACATCGATGTAGAAGGCAATGTGCTTACGATCAGCGCCGAAAAGGAAGAGAAGAAGGAAGAGAAGGACGAACGCTACAGCCGCAAGGAATTCAGCTACACTTCCTTCTCAAGGAGCTTTACCCTTCCCGACTGGGTCAACAAGGACAAGATCGACGCCTCCTATGAAAATGGGTTGCTGAAGGTGAACCTGCCAAAAACAGAAGAAGCTAAAAAGCTGTCTTCCAAACATATTACAGTGAAATAAGGCGGGACTTTCGAATGGTGATCAGCCCGTCGCTACGCGACGGGTTTTTTAGTTGACCAGGCTTTTTAGTTTGTCCTTATTGAGAATAAATATCCTTCCCTCCCGTACATCGATCAGCTTTTCATTACGGAAATCGCTTAGGGTCCGGGTAAGGCTTTCGGTGGCCGATCCGATGAAGTGAGAAAGATTGTCCCGGGAGATGCCGAGTGAAATGTCTCCATCCCTGCCTTCGGGAAATTTGTCGGTAAGCTGCAACAAACCGTTGGCTACCCTTTTCCGGAGAGAATTGTATGCGAGATTGATAAGACTGGATTCTTTTGCCTTTACATCCCTGGCCAGCAGGTCGATAAAATATTGCGCCACCCGGTTGTCAGCCGCCATCGAGCGCAGGAACTCCTGCCTGGATATCAGCATGAGCGTCGAGTCTTCAAGGGCCTGGGCGTTGTCCTGGTAATTGCCGTCCTGGAGGAGGGCCCCGTAGCTAAAAAGATCACCTGGCCCCGCCAGCAGCGTAATGAACTCCTTCCCATCGGGATCGATACGATAGACTTTTATCTTTCCCGAAATGATATAATAGACAAAGGCCGGACGCTGACCTTCCGCATAAAGCATCTGCTTCTTCCGGAAATGCTGCACATCGCGCTGCTCCGGATCCAGCCGGAACATTTGTTTGATGTCCACTGCTCCTCCATTCGTATTTTTTTGCGAATGAGCGGCCTGACGCAGCTGCTGTTTTTTCAAACAGGACTCGACGGACCTCAGCAACTCGATGCCTTCAAACGGCTTGGTAAGATAGTCGTCGGCGCCGGCCGTCATGGCACGCCTAAGCTGCTCCTTTTCCGGGCTGGCCGTCAGAAAGATAAATGGAATATGCTCCAGGCCCGCATGCTGATGCAGGGCATGCAGAACGGCATACCCGTCCAGTCCCGGCATGGCAATATCACATACAATGACGTCCGGCCTTTCTTCCAGCGCCAGCTGTATGCCGGTGCGGCCGTCCCCGGCCTTCAGCACCTGGTAATCGGATAGTTGCAATATCTCAGCGATATTCTCCCTGACATCCTTCTCGTCTTCTATGACCAATATCTTCTTCATGCGCGGTGTACTTTAGCTTTTATTTGTTCCAACAGTGGGTTCACATCGCTGTTTTCAAAAAGGCTCGTACCGGGATGCATGGTGGCGGCCGTTCCACACGCAATGCCATACCGCACGGCCTCAGGGAACTGTCTCCCGATGGCAAGGCTCCAGACCATGCCAGCCACCATGCTGTCGCCAGCGCCTACTGTACTCTTTGTTTTCACAGACGGTGCGGAAATCCACCCCTGGTGCCTTTCTGTCATCCAAAGCGCCCCCTCTGCTCCAAGTGAAATAACTATCATCGGTGTTCCCCGCTCGACGATGCGACCCGCAGCGCAGCGGATCTCCTCCATCGAACCTGGCTCTTTCCCGCCTGTCAGCGATGCCAGCTCGTGTACGCTAAGCTTGGCGAGCCAGGCGCCGCAAAACAGCGCTCTGCGCAAGCCTTCGCCCGAAGTATCTACTACCAGCCTTGCCTTTTTCCGGATGGCTATAGCAGCCAGCTCGTCGAATATATCCGCCTTCATGCCGGGCGCCAGACTGCCGCTGACTACCAGAAAATCCAGCCGCGGCTGTGATTCTACGGCCTGCAACAATGATTGGCAGGCTTTGCCGTCCAATGTTGGGCCGGGCATATTCAGACGGTATTGCAAACCGGTGGCGCTGTCTTTTACGATCAGGTTCTCCCGCGTGTCGCCATCGATGGCGACGGCGATATATGCCACATTTTCTTCGGCCAGCAGCCTCTTCAGCTGCAGACCATTGGCGCCGCCGCAAGGGAACAATGCTACGGCCTGCCCGCCGAGCCGCCTGATCGCACGGGCTACGTTGATCCCTCCACCGCCAGGCTGGACAAGGAGGTTCTCACAACGCATCTTTATCTCCGGCCGCATGGCCGCCACGGCAACATTTACGTCCAGACAGGGATTGAATGTTATGGTTAATATTGCTGGCACAGGTATGACATTTTAAGGTTAAAAAGTACGATCCGAAGGCGTCAGCTCATCGATGGGCTATAAACACCGGTGTTCTATGCTCCCTGATCAGGCCGGCGATAAAACTCTTCGAGAACAGCTGCGACAGGTCCGACCTGCCATACGACCCCGTGACGAGCCAGGCTCTTTCCTGTGCGGGAAGCCACCGGGAAAAGAAATCCTGGTGGCCAATATGAAGCTGAAGCAAACGTAGTTCGGTAAAATATCCTGATACCAACTCTTCGATATTCTCTCTGTCCGGGAATACCGCGTCTTTCGACTCGCCCAGATATACCAGGGTCGCCGGCAGCTTCGAAAATTCCGGGAAAAGATGAGCGAACTGCTTGATGGCATGCACGGAGGCGGCCGAACCATCATACCCAAGAGTTATATTGCCAGGCATGTCAATTTTCTCCGGCGCGAGCAGGATCGGACATTCCGTCGTATGCAGGATCTCCTTCATATAGGCATTGGGCTGTCTGGCATCGATGTTCTCAAAAAAATGCCGCCCGTCAAGCACCAGCAGGTCCGCAAACCTCGTCTCCTTACGGATAAGGGCAAGTGCAAAATCCAGCCGCTCCTTATGAATGAACAGCTGAATAGCATGCTCCCTGCAAAAGTCCTCCAGCCGCAGGCTACTCTCCGCCACGATCTGATCCTCATCGCCAAGGTCCGGCAGATAGGCAGCTCCAGCCATTCCGCCGGGGACGGACAATATCTGGCTGTAATCCACCTCGGGAACAAATACAGCGGTCAATCGCACAGGTGATATAGCATTGAGGCCACGCACCAGTCCGAGACATTCCTCGGGGTAATTGGGCCCTTCGAATGGGACGATTATCTTCTTCATAATATCTTATTTTGAATGCTGTCTGGAAAAAAATTTCTTGCCTATCCACGTCGTACAGGAAGTAAGCGCCTCCCTGGCCAGGGATGCCGGCTCCAGCGTCCGTGTAATACCCTGCCAGTCGTGCCGGATGGTCTTCTCCATATCATCCCTGCGAAGACGCAGTCGTTGTCTCTCCTTCCACATCATCCGCTCCCTCAGAGCCCAGGTAATAAGCCCGGCAATCAGATATACACCGGCGACGGCAAGGAACCCCAGCCACTCATTCTGCCACCAGCTCCCAAGAGCCAGGGCAGATGCCACCCCCGCGAAAAGAAGGAATAAGAGGAAAAATATATTGACTATTGTATTAGCTACTATCTGGGCAACGATGGCGGATTCCCTTTCCGCCAGGCCCAGCTTGACCTCGTCTACCCGTATGTTCAGATATTCCCGGGCATGGTCAAATAGCTCCTCTAATTTTTTAAGATCTTCCATTATTTGTAAATTTTAATTAAAGCTAATATGTCGCCCCGGCCAATCCGCTGATCTGTATCAATTCAGTAAATGATAAACGTCTTTAACCATCCTGAGCTTTCCCCCCTCTCCGATGACGGCCGTCTGATAAATGACGAAGACTGGAACAGCCTCTTTCAGCCGAATGCTTCGGGGCTGCTGATCCCTTAAACAGGATTCCAGGAAGGCGGTGTCCAGCTGATGGTCCAGCAGAAGGTTGCCCAGCTCGAAAGGCTTCTCCAGCCGCATGCAGCCATGGCTCAACCAGCGATAGGTACGCAGGAACGCCAGCTTGAAATTGGTATCGTGCATGTATACGTCGAATGGGCTCGTAAGATTGAACTTGATCACCCCCAGTGCATTGTCGCAGCCGGTGGATTGCCGCATGGAATAGGGAAAATTTTCCTTGTTCCATCGCCACCAGCGTATCGAGTCAGGGTCGACGTCCTTGCCGTTCCTGTCGAACAGCTGGATATTCATGGTCTCCGCCAGACGGGGAGAAATCCGGAACAAAGGGAGAAATTCATTCACCGCTATCTTGCGGGGGATGTTCCAGTAGGGATATAATATGACCTGATCGCACCAGGCCGCCAGACGGGGGGTACGCTTTGAAGGCTCACCCGCTACGATCCGCATTCGCAGACGAATGGTGTCCTGCTCGAAATAAGCGAGCTCCGCATTGGCAATATTCACTACGATGCATCGTCGCCAGTGGAAATGATGTATCCAGCGATAAAGGTTAAGGGCAGCAGCCAGTTGCCGGGCCTTGCTCGGGTTGCAAGACGCCCCCACCAGCGCCGCCCGCAAAGTATCGTATATGGCTGACCGTGGCATGAAAGAAGCAGCCAGCTCTCTCAGCTCAGTATCAGTATGCACTTTCGCCAACCGGGCCATCAGCTCCTGATCCTCCCTGGCCACATATTCGGGTGATATGCCATCATAGCTGATCAGCTCCGGGATCCCGTATCCGCTGCGCAAGTCCTTCAAAAAGGTGAATGCCACATCTTCCCATGTGCTCTCATCCTGCAACTCGTGGCGCCTTTGAGCATAGTATCCGCTGTCCAGCCCGTGGGTCCACGCGCTGTCGATGAGCTCCATCAACGTCTGCCGCAGGCCAGAGCTGTCGCCCTCCTGAGCCGCCACTCCTGTCAACAGACACAAGTGCGTTGCCATTGCCAGGATCAGCCAGCTGTATCTCCGTCTCATAATATATATTCAGGCGCCGGCTGCTCCGCCTTGTTGATATTGGCAATTCCCTTCAGGAGCGCATCGGGGTTGAAAGAAATACTGTCGATGTCCAGCCGGACCAGGAACTCCGTAAAGTCCGGGAAATCACTGGGCGCCTGGCCACATAGCCCCACCTTCGCACCAGCCTCATGGGCCGCCGTGATCATGTTCCCGATCATCTTCCGCGCCGCCCGGTCCTGCTCGTTGAACAGTCCTGCCACAATGGAAGAGTCCCGGTCGATGCCCAGCGTCAGCTGTGTAAGGTCATTGGAGCCTATGGAAAATCCGTCGAATATCTCCGCAAAATCCCGTGCTAACAATACATTGGATGGGATCTCCGCCATCACATACACTTCCAGCCCATTGCTTCCCCGTTTGAGCCCATATTCTTCCATCAACGCCAGCACTTTCTTCCCCTCCTCTACTGTACGGCAGAAAGGGATCATCACCTTCAGGTTCGTCAAGCCCATCGCATCCCGCACCTTTCCGATGGCGGCGCATTCCAGCCGGAATGCCTCCCTGTATAGATCATGGTAATAACGCGAAGCTCCCCTGAAGCCCAGCATGGGGTTTTCTTCCACGGGCTCGAAGAGCTCCCCGCCCAAAAGATGTGCATATTCGTTGGTCTTGAAGTCGCTGGTTCGCACGATCACCTCCTTGGGATAAAACGCGGCCGCAATGGTAGCGATGCCTGACGCCAGCTCATCGATGAACCAGCGGCTTTTATCCTTATAGTGCTGCGACAGCTGCCCTATACTTGTCTTCACAGGCCCTTCTTTCAGCTCGTTGTATTTGATGAGGGCCATAGGGTGAGCCTTGATAAAGCTCGTTATGATAAATTCCATCCGCAGCAGGCCTACGCCGCTGTTAGGGTAAAAAGAGAGCTCGAACGCCTTCCCAGGGTCGCCTACGATCAGCATAGCCTTTGGATGCTCCGGCAGCCTGACCTGGCTGAGGTCGATCGTATTTTCTCTCCATGCGGCCGTCCCTTTGTATACAAAGCCCGTGCGGCCTTCGCAACAGCTCACGGTGACGATATCTCCATCCCTGATCCTCTCAGTAGCCCCTGTTGCACCGACAATGGCCGGTACACCCAGCTCGCGTGCGACAATAGAAGCATGGCTGGTCCTGCCTCCCCTGTTGGTGACAATGGCTGCCGCCTTTTTCAGCACGGGATCCCAATCCGGACTGGTGACATCGGTGACGATGATATCCCCCTCTTCTACCTGTGCGTCCTCTTCGGGCGATGCCAGCAGACGGGCTCTTCCGCAGGCGATATGTTCTCCAACCGCCTGGCCCTGAACAAGGCATTCCCCTTTGGCAGTGACGATATATTCTTTTATCCGGCTGATATTCCTCCGGGACTGTACGGTCTCGGGCCTCGCCTGCACAATGAACAGCTCGTCCGTCAGTCCATCCTTGGCCCATTCGATGTCCATGGGACGTCCATAATGCTTCTCTATTTCCATCGCCCAGCCGGCCAGCGTAAAGATCTCTTTCTCGGCCAGCACATATGAATCCTGCAAGGCTTCTGGAGTCGGCAAATTGACGATCTCCCCGGCCTGCGACCCGCTGTCCCGGTATACCAGCATCTTTTCCTTTTTTCCCAACATTTTACGGATAATGGCGTGTTTGCCCTGTAATAGGGCCGGCTTGAAAATAAAGAACTCATCCGGTGTCACCGCACCCTGCACGATGTTCTCTCCCAAACCCCACACGCCGGATAAATGCACGATGTCCCTGAAACCCGACTCCGGCTCCAGGGTAAATCCGATGCCGGCATAGGCCTTATCGCTGCGCACCATCTTTTGAACGCCTACGGACAAAGCCACTTTCTTTCCTCCATACCCATTGTCCTGCCTGTATTTGATGGCCCGGTCGGTATAAAGGGACGCAAAGCATTTCCGCACAGATTCGATGACGGCAACTTCCCCCGTTATATGCAGATACGACTCATGCTGCCCTGCAAAGCTTGCATCCGGCATATCCTCTGCCGTGGCGCTGCTGCGCACCGCCACCAGACAATTCCCTTTACCGCACAGGTCCCGGTAGGCCTGGATGATCTCCCCAAAAAGGTCTGCCGGCACCTCGCCCGACAAAAGAAGCTCTCTGGCCTCACGCCCTAGAGCAGAGAGATTGGAAAAATTATCTTTATCCAACCGCTGTATCAGTCCGCTCAACGACTTCTCCAGCCCATTGTGACGGACAAAACGATCGAAGCCGGCGGCCGTGACGGCAAACCCATCCGGAACGCGGATGCCGCGGTCAGCCAGGCGGCAGTACATTTCGCCCAGCGAGGCATTCTTGCCCCCTACTTCCGGCACGTCCCCGATGCCTATTTCGCTGAAAGTCTTGATATACTTTTTCATAATCTAATGGTGTGTAATGAACAATGGCAAATTGACGGTCTTGACAATGATACGCGCCTGGCTTGGTTTCAGCAGCCTGGAAAGCCAGCCTCTGCCATAAGCGCCGATGACCACGATCGCATTCTTTTTATCGATGAGATATCCGAACAGCTCGTCCGACGGGTCACCCACATAGATCTTTACCTCGACATTGGCGTAGTGCTGCCTTAACCATTCCTTCATCTTATACTGCTCCTCGATGGCGCCGTCATTTTTTTCCTTTACTTCCACGATTACCGCCTTTTTTTGCTTCATCTCCGGAAATAAATAGGTGAACTGTTTGATCGCCCATACAGAAGAAGCCGACCCATTATAGGCAAATATGACCTCGTCGATGGCATGGAAGGTATAGGGCGCTATGATGACGGGACATTCCGCCTCCTGCAACACGTCTTTTACAAACTTCCCGGGCAGAGGCCCTTTCTTGCGGGCAAAGGAAGTCTCAGGGTCTACGACCACCAGGTCGGCAAATCGGCTTTCTCTTACGACCTCATCCAATGGCGTCCCCCTGTCCCTGTGTATGTTGGGAACCACCCCTCTGGACTCACAGGCCCTTCTGAACTGCAGGATGTTGGCATCCGTGATCTCGGCCCTGGCGGAGGCAGCTTCTGTATCCGTGACCCCACCGCCCTGCATCTGCGCGACCTGCTGGAAGGCTCCAAATGCCGGCTCCGACAATACATCCTCCAGGAACACACCCGTCAGCCTGCTACAGGTGAGCCGAGCCAGATAGCATGAAAATTCAATAGCTTGCGTATTTATATGCAGGGCATCCATTGCCAATAGTATCTTTTCCATAAAGTTTTTTTATAAAGTACATGTATATCACTAAAAAAGACGATGAGTACGATCACAGCCGGCGATGATTGTGGTCATGCGGATAGAGGCGTAAAAAGTCCTTTATTTATGATAATTTTAGGTGTATGTTCAAAGAAAAATCATTCAACGTCCTTATATTCTGCATCATCGTGACCGTTAGCGCGGCCGTACTGCAATACCTCAACCCCAGTTTCAGCATCTTCGACGGAGGGCTTATCACCGCCATACTCCTAACGATATTTCTCAAGAACGACAGATATACATTGATCTTCGGCATCATCAGTGCGGTTCTGATCATCATCTCCTCCTTCTATGAGCATGAGAATATGCAACGCCAGCAGGTCATCATCCAGCACGCTTATTCCCTGATCATCGTGGTGATGACGGTGATCTTCGTTATGTATGTAAAGAAATTGTACCGGAATATAGAGGCGGAACAAATGCAGGTGAATGCTCTTTTCGAACATGCTACGGAAGGCATTATCCTCACGGACGACAAAGGAAAGATCATTTTGCTCAACCCGGCCGCCACGAACCTTTTCGAATACGACAAAGATGAGCTACTGGGGAAGTCCATCGAAATGCTCATACCGGGAAGGTTCCATACTCATCATATGAAATACAGGGAAGGTTTCTACCAGCATCCTTCCAACAGGACCATGGGCCACGGCAGGGACCTCTTTGCCCTTAAGAAGGATGGTAGAGAATTTCCGGTGGAAGTAAGCCTCAGTTTCTACCGGCAGAAGAATACCTTCTTCGTCATCGCCTTCCTTGTCGACATCACCCAACGCAAACAGGCCGAAAAGGAACTCCTGGATCGCAAGGCGGAACTGGAAAAGATCACCCGGGACATCAGCCAGCTCAATGCAGAATTGGAGTCGAAAGTGGAACAACGAACGCTGATATTGAGGGAGGCGCTGCAAGAGCTGGAAAATTCCCAGGAAGAATTGAACGAAGCCCTTAGCAAGGAAAAAGAGCTCAGTGAGATAAAATCACGCTTTGTATCCATGGCCTCCCATGAGTTCAGGACCCCTTTGAGCACAGTGCTCTCTTCGGCCGCCCTTCTCTCGAAGTACACCCTCACCGAAGATCAGGAAAAACGGGATAAGCATATCCGCCGGATCAAGGATTCGGTCAAGCACCTGAACGAGCTGCTGGGGGATTTTCTTTCTCTTGGCAAGTTAGAGGAAGGGCGCATCCAGGCAGAAATGGCCGTGTTTCCCGTCAAGGAGCTCCTGGACGAGATAGTGGAAGAAATGAAGCCGCTGGTGCGGCCGGGTCAAATTATCAACTGCGATTGCGATGGACAGCGTGAGTTTGTCAGCGACAAACGCCTGTTACGGAATGTCCTTATCAACCTTCTTAGCAACGCGTCCAAATTCTCCCCCGAAGGGTCCGGCATCTGGCTGACGGCGCGATATTCAACAGAAGCAATGACCATCTCCGTCCGGGACGAGGGCATCGGCATCTCCGCCGAAGACCAGCAGCACCTCTTCAGCAGCTTTTTCAGAGGCGCCAATGCCGTCAACATCGAAGGCACGGGCCTTGGTCTGCACATCGTAAAACGGTATGTGGAATTGCTGGGAGGTTCCATGCAGCTGGAAAGTATATTGGACAAAGGAACTACCATCACCATAGAAGTCCCTATGGGCGCTCTGTCCAATGGCAACGGTCAGTGACAGGAAACAGATGTTCCGTGACCATGCGCCAATATAGGGCTGATAAAAGGTATCCCCAGATCGAGCCCCCGTAAAATAAGCAGCGCCCCCATCAACGCCATCAGGCCAGGCATAGCCCTGCGAATAAAGGCCCTGGTCCGGGCACCCGCCAGACGGGGGGAGCTGCTAAGGAGCAGGAGCGCAGGCAGAGTACCCGCCCCAAAAACGGTCATAAAGATGACGCTCTCCCACACCCATGAAAAGCTCATAGCCCCCGCAATGGCCAGGTACACCATTCCGCAGGGCAAGAGCCCGTTGGCTATCCCCAGGATAAAATACCGGTGCCGGCCCCGGGACTGCCACAGCCGGAAGATCAGCTTATTCAGCGGCCGCCGAACCTTCCCGATCAAAGCCGGCGCCCCACGGCTGGACCAGCGGCCCGCCAGCACAGCCAACAACAGGATCATCACTCCCAGCACGATCGAGAACACCTGTTGAAACCCCGCCAGGTAAATATGCCTGCCCAGTACGCCAAAAATGGCTCCGAGTGAGCCATACACCGAGAGCCGGCCCGTGTGATACATCAGCAGAGCCTGGGACCGCCCCATCGGCGACAGCGACGATAAAGGCAGCGACAGGGCCAGGGGCCCGCACATGCCTACGCAGTGAAAGCTGCTCATCAACCCTAATAAAATAGCCGTGGTAAATAAAGGCCACATGTTCTCCTGTTTTGATTGATCACCTGATAGTTAACGGCTCCTCCACATAGTATTGCTCGCCGCTGCCCTGCCATTGCACACGGACAGTATAGCGCCCCGGGCTGACCTGGTCTATGCCGATGTATTGCCTGCCCGCATCATCTGTCTGCAGGACAAACCGCCTGTCCTTGCCGGCATCCGAAGGACAGTACAGCTGGATGCTCCCCGTCAGCTGCATATGCTCCATTTCTTTGGGCATATATAGCGTGAGCCTGGGTCCTTCCTGACGGAGGTCCACCTGTCCCGAAAGCCGGCCGGCGCGCTGCCGGGCGTCGATGACCTGCTGATAGTTAAGCTCGTCCTTGTAATATTCCCTGGCCACCAGGTCCACGGGCGTCTGCATACAACGATAGACCATATAGGAGATCATTCCCCCGAAGGCCAGAAATACAATGACCAATAAATTTCCCCAATTCAGTCGCATGGCTTTATGGTTTTAATGGTGTTCCTTTTCCTCCTCCTCTTCTGGTGAAGGGCCCAGGAAATTTGTGCTGATCTCGTCAATCTTTTCGCCTCCTTCATACAGCCCTATATGCAGGACGGTCTTTCGCGCCCTCACCTGGTTGCGGGGCAGGATCACAAAGAATGTACCGGCGCCCTCTTCGTCCTTTTTTACAGGGATGACCTTCCCACCTACGACATCCACCTGTCCCGCCATATTTTCCAGACGCAACTGCAAGGGCACCTGGCGTATGGTCTTGTTGGCGACCTTGATATTGTACAGGTTGGAAATGCTGTCCGTACCCCTCTCCTGGAAAAGGATACCCGGCGCACGCATAATGGTCGCGTCCACATCCTTACGGCTCAACAGCAGGGCGGAAAGGATCACCACCAGTATGCTCAGGAGCCCGGTGTACAGCTTCATCCGAAGGGTGTACCGCAAGGGTTCCTTTTCCATAATGCCATTCTCGGAAGCATATCGTATCAGATCCAACGGCCGCCCGACTTTTTCCATCATATGGTTACACGCATCGATACAGGCCGTACAGCCGACACATTCCATCTGCAGGCCGTTACGTATGTCGATACCCGTAGGGCAAACTTTTACGCATTGCATACAGTCGATACAGTCCCCTGTCCCAGCGGCCGCTTCTTTCCTGAATTTAACCCTGGGCTCTCCTCTTTTGTAATCATAGGCTACGATCATCGAGTTCCTGTCCAGCAGGGCGCTTTGCAGCCTCCCGTAAGGGCATACCACCGTGCAGACCTGTTCCCGGAAAAAAGCGTATACGCCATAGAAGACAGTGGTGAACGCCAGCAGCGACAATAATCCCGCGATATGCTCCGTCACCGGCTCCGTCATAATCTTCCACAACTCCTGCACCCCGATGATATAGGACAAAAAGGTATTGGCGATGATAAAAGCCAAAAGATAGAATGCTACATGCTTCTGCGTCTTCTTAAGGACCTTGCGGGTCGTCCAGGGTCCATTGTTCAATAGCTTCTGCTGAGGCGCATCCCCCTCGATGAGATATTCCACCTTCCTGAACAGCATCTCCATAAAGATGGTCTGGGGACATACCCATCCGCAAAACAGCCGGCCGAACGCCGCTGTAAATAGGATGATGAATATGATAAAGGTCACCATCGTCAACCCAAAGATGAAAAAATCCTGCGGCCAGAATACTTTCCCAAATAGAATGAACCTCGCAGCAGGGATATTGAAAAGGAACAGCGGCTGACCGTTCACATAAATAAAAGGCAATGCGAAGAACAGGGAGAAGAAGCCCCAGCTGATATAGGTCCTTGCATTGTACCATTTTCCACCGGGCTTTTGAGCATATATCCACTTCCGATGCCCTTTTGCATCGACGGTGGCCAGGTGGTCCCGGAATGACTGGTCGGTAACGGTTTCCATGTTTTGTTATTTATATAGGGTACCCTGCGGCGCTTTTGCATTCGCGGGATGTGTTCCTTGTAACGACTTTACATAGCTGGCTATTTGAGCGATCTGCAAGGGAGAGAAATCGTCCTTCCAGCTTTTCATCCCTTTGTCGGGCCAGCCGTATTTGATGGTCTTGAACACATCTTGTATGCTGCCTCCATGCAGCCAGTAGTCGTCCGTAAGATTGGGCCCTACTCCACCTTCCCCGGATTTACCATGACAGGCAAAGCAGGTGGTTTCGAAGATCTTTTCCCCCGCCGCCAGCTCATCTGTGGCCGTCAACTGCTTCACCGTGGTCTCATCCACCAGGCTGGCCGCCTCCTTCAGGTATTCCGCCTTGGCGATATCTGCTTGCTGTACCGAGATGGCATATTCCTCTCTGCTGAGCGGAGCCGTATGGCTTACATGATATCTCCATAGATAGACACAGGCAAAGAGGATCGTTCCATAAAATCCATACAGCCACCAGGGTGGCAGCCGGTTGTCCAGCTCCCGTATCCCATCATAGTCATGTCCCAGATCGAGATCGGCCTCCTCCGCGATGGGCTTGAACTTATTGGCCCTCGCCCACCAGGATACGGGAGGTTTTGCGGGCGCCGTGGCCGTTTCCCCTTCAGCAGCGGCCTTTGCTTTTTTGTGAATCGACAGCACCAGCCGGACATTATACAGGAGGGTCAGCAGGATAAGCACTTCCAGAATGATCACGCCGGAAATAAAGTAGAACGCGGTATCGGAGACTCCGTTGATAGTAGTAGCGGCCAGAAAAAGATATGACCTGGACCAGGGACTGCGAGGCGATGCCGTCACCGCCATTCCTCCGGCATAGGTCTTTTCAGGCATGCCATTTTCGCCAGGCACTTTTTCCTTGTCATCAGCCGGCTGATCCCCCAAAGTCCCGGCGGGAGCTTCCTTTTTGGAGACTGGTATCTGCGACGCGCCAAGTAGCACGTTCGCCAGCAGCCCGATGGCCATCGCCAAAATGACGATGATTACCAGCGACAGGATCACAAATGTATTGTCGATCGAAGATGGCGCGGGAGGCCCGGCGGCGAAGGCGCCGCTGCTCATAAGGAGCAGGCCGATGAGTATGATAGGTATTTTACCAGACCCCTTGATCTTATCCAGTGGCAGCTGCCGAAGCTCTTCCATCATGCCCTTGTCCGCCCGAATGGCCCAGATCAGCATGACCAGAAAGAAGGATCCGAATATCAGCAGGGAAGACAGCCCGTAAATGCTGACACCGCTGATCTTTTCTATGTAGTGAATGAATTTCATATGTTCTAATAATTTTGTTATGATCAATTTCCCATGACATCCCTTCCATCAGCGTCCTTCATGGCCGTCTGTTCCTTTGGCGCCGACTTTTGTTGGCCGGGTCCGAGTTGGCTGGAATTTACCCCGTCCCCGGCCAACGTCTTATGATTGCCTTGCGGCGAAGTCGTCTCCGACGCCTTCAGGTCTTTTCCGAGCCGCTGCAAATACGCAATCAGCGCCACGATCTCCTTATTGCTGCCCGTACGTACCTTGTCCGCCTGCAGCGAGGAACGAATGCTTTTCTCCTGGGCCGCCAGGTCCTTGTTGGCCTGCTCTATCGCATATCCATCCGGATAAGGAACGCCCAGCTTTCGCATGGCATGGATCATGCTCTCCGTCCTGCTGGTGTCCAGCTCGTGGTCGAACAGCCAGATATAGGAAGGCATAATGCTGCCCGGCGACATGGAGGAAGGGTCCATCATATGATTATAGTGCCAGCTGTCGGGATACTTCCCCCCCACCCTCGCCAGGTCGGGGCCCGTCCTTTTGGATCCCCACTGAAAAGGATGGTCATATACGAACTCGCCGGCTTTGGAATACTCCCCATAACGCGCCACCTCGTCCCGGAAGGGCCGTACCATCTGCGAATGACATAAATAGCAGCCTTCCCGGATATAGATATCCCTTCCATGCAGCTCCAACGGCGTATACGGCTTCACGCTCGTAATGGTCGGTATATTGGACCTGACCAGGAAGGTGGGTATCAGCTCGATCATTCCCCCAATGGCTACGACGATGAGGCTGAATACGAGCATTTGCATGGGCCGCCGCTCGATCCAGCGATGCCAGTAGGTACGGCCATGCGCAGCTATCTTCTCCGGCAACGGAGCCGCTTCCGCCGCCTCGTTGGCGACAAAACTCCCTTTCCTTATGGTCTTGAAAAGGTTGTACACCATCAGCAATGCACCGGTGAGATACAGGGCCCCGCCTATGCTCCGTGTGACATACATGGGTATGATATGGGTCACGGTCTCCAGGAACTGGAACCGAAGCTGCCCCTCCGGCGTAAAGGACTTCCACATCATGCTTTGCGTAAAACCCGCCCAGTACAGGGGCACCGCATACAATACGATGCCGAGCGTGCCGATCCAAAAGTGCGTTCCCGCCAGTTTTTTGGAATACAGCGAAGTATTCCACATCCGGGGCACCAGCCAGTACAGTACGCCGAAAGTGAGGAAGCCGTTCCATCCCAGCGCGCCGATATGTACATGGGCGATGGTCCAGTCAGTGAAATGCGAGATGGCATTTACATTCTTCAGACTCAGCATTGGGCCTTCGAAGGTCGCCATCCCATAACAGGTAATGGCCACCACGAGGAACTTGAGCACAGGCTCTTCTTTTACCTTATCCCAGGCGCCACGAAGGGTAAAAAGGCCGTTAAGCATTCCACCCCAGCTGGGCGCGATCAGCATGACGGAAAAGACTACACCGAGAGACTGCGCCCAGTCGGGCAGCGCGGTGTACAGGAGGTGGTGCGGACCTGCCCAGATATAGATAAAGATCAATGCCCAGAAATGTATAATGGACAGCCGGTAAGAATAAATGGGCCGATCGGCCGCCTTCGGTAGAAAATAATACATCAGCCCCAGGTAGGGTGTTGTAAGAAAAAAGGCCACGGCATTATGCCCATACCACCACTGCACCAGGGCATCCTGCACCCCCGCATACACCGGATAGCTTTTCCACATGGATACGGGGAGCTCGATGGAATTGACGATATGCAGCATGGCCACTGTTACCCAGGTGGCAATATAGAACCAGATGGCCACGTACAGATGGCTTTCCCTTCTTTTGATAATGGTCCCGAACATATTGATCCCAAAGACGATCCATATCACGGCAATCGCTATATCCAGCGGCCATTCCAGCTCGGCGTACTCCTTACCGGTGGTCTTGCCGGCCCACAGCGTAATAGCGCCGGCCACGATGATCAGCTGCCAGCCCCAAAAATGGATCTTGCTCAGCGTATCGCTGAACATCCGGGCCTTACACAGGCGTTGCAGGGAATAATATACTCCCATAAAGATACCATTGCCTACAAAGGCAAAGATGACGGCATTGGTATGCACAGGGCGCATACGCCCGAATGTGGTGGCGGGGATACCCAGGTTCATGGCGGGATAATACATGGATATAGCCGCCCATAGTCCTGCGAGCATACCAATGATGCTCCAGAACATTACGGCATAGCCAAACCATTTGACGGTCCTGTTGTCGTAATAGAATTTTTCAATTTGCATGTACTCAGTTTTGATTTAAAGTGCGGAAATCGGTCTTGTCTGGATTGGGTGGAACTGAATTTTTTTGATG
>Ga0207667_10003281_pt1 | contig 19976 bp, 14 predicted proteins | sample KBSCornC52_FD_184301 | JGI IMG/M metagenome (GOLD analysis project Ga0207667, IMG submission 184301) | Corn rhizosphere microbial communities from Kellogg Biological Station, Michigan, USA - KBS Corn C5-2 (SPAdes) (version 2) | ecosystem: Host-associated > Plants > Roots > Rhizosphere > Soil ...
CGATCGACGAGCAGGACGAAGATTACGCGCTCACGATCGAAGTGCGCGGGCAGAGTTGGTCCGCGCCGCGCGGCATCGGCGATCTGCGGCTGAAGCGCGAACTGCTCGACGCCGCGCCCCACGCGCTGGCGAGTGAAATGCTCTCGGCCGCGCCGGGCTTCTTCGTCGATCACGAAGACGGGGAGGGCCTCGGAAACGACATGTTTTTGCGCGGCTTCACCCTCGAGCACGGCTCGGGCATCGAAATGCGGGTCGGCAACGTGCCGATCAATCATCCCGTGCACGTTCAAGGCCAAGGCTACGCCGATGCCGACTTCATCATTCCGGAGGTTGTGCGCAGTATTCGCGTACTCGAGGGGCCGTACGATCCGCGCCAGGGCGACAGCGCGCTCGTCGGCAGCGCTTATTTCGATCTCGGCGTCAGCGAGCGCGCGAACGAGCTGAAGGCGAGCTACGGCTCGTTCCAGCAAACGCGCGTCGTGGGCATCGCCGCACCGGCCGGCTTCGACGAGCAAACGTTCGCCGCGTTTTCGCTGCGAAAAAGTGACGGCTTCGGCTCGCACCGGGCCTCCGAGGCCGGCACGATGAACGCGCAATACGGCTTGGATTTGGGCAAAGATAGCCATTTGCGGCTACTCGCCACGGCCTACGGCGCTCGCCGTGAACTCGCCGGCGTGCTCCGTCAGTCCGATCTCGATTCGGGCCAAATCGGCTTCTATGACCGCTACCCGTTTTTCGCCGAGCAGCAAGGCGCGCAATCGTCGCGCGTGATCGTCGGCGCCGATTTCGACACCGTGACCGAAGGCGGCTCGCACTTCGAGCTTGCACCCTGGTTGATGTGGTCGAACTTTCTGGCGCGCCAGAATTTCACCGGCACCCTCCTGAGCTCCGCGCTCGCCCCGCAGCTCGCGGGTGCTGCCGACTTGTGGGAGACGACGAACCGCGAATCGGCGGCGGGCGCGGTCTCTCGACTCCACGCTGCTCCGCTGCGCGTCGCTGATTTTCTGGAGCTGAGCGCCGAGCCGGGCACCAGCGTGCGCGTCGGACACACCGAGCAAAGCGCGAGCCTGCTCCAGCCAGCGACGCTGCTCGCCTGGGACCGCCGACTCGACGCTGGGCTCGATACGCTCGACGCGGGCGCCTACTTGGACGTGGGGCTGCGCTTTTGGGCGCGCGCGCGGCTTTCGGGCGGCGTGCGCGCAGATCTCATGAGTGTGTCCGTGAACGATCGCCTGGGCTACGACGTGCCGGCCGGGCAAGCCCCCGCCGCGACTCTTCCAGGCGCGAATCGCGCGGCGCAGGGCCTGGTCGTGAGCCCGCGGCTCACCGCCGAATACGACTTCGTGCCGGAGCTCACGGCTGTCCTCGCTTACGGTGAGGGCTTCCGCTCGCTGGGGGCCGCGGCCAGCGCCGAAAGCACCGCCGCAACTGCCGGCTCGATGCCGAGCATTCAAGACGGCGTGAGGCCGTATTCCAAGGTTCGCGCGTACGAGGCCGGGTTTCGCGCGCACACGCGCGGTGAACGCTTCAGCGCGACCTGCTCCGTCTTCGAAACGCGTGTGGCGAGCGAGCTCGTGTTCGAGGCCAGCTCCGGCGTGTTCACGGCCGAGGGGGCCAGTGTCCGCCGTGGGCTCGTCGCATCCCTCGTCAGTCGGCCGTTTCAATGGCTCTTGGCGTCCGTCGCCGCTACCATTTCGAGCGCCACGTTCACGAGCTCGGCGCCGGGCGAGCCGCACTTCGTACCGGGCGTTCCGCCGCTGCTCGTGCGCGGCGATCTCAGCGCGCATGGGCGGCTCGCGCGCGTGCGACAGAAGGCACTCGCTGGCCGCATCGGTGCCGGTTACACGTTCCTGTCCGGGCGTCACCTCAGCGACGAACGTGTCGGTCCGAGCGACCACGTGCTGAACGGGCACGCCGCGCTGCGCTACGATCATTGGGAGCTCGGAGTGGAAGGCTTCAATCTGCTCGGCCGGCACTACGCCGACGACCGCCAGGACTACGTCTCGAATTGGAGCGTTCAGCCCGGCACGGCGGCGGCCAGCGGCGCCACGCACGTCAGCGCTGCGCCGCCGCTGACCGTGCTGGGTACCCTGGCGCTATTTTTCTGAACCATTTTCGCCTCGCTCAGGCGAAGGCCAAGGCAAAGCGCGCCGCCAAAGGTTGCGACATTCGATTTCATCGCTAATTAGCTGCTGATCGGGCCGCCGTGGAGCAAGCTATCGCGCTTGACCAGGGTTTTGCTGCACGCTAGCTTTGTGCCTCGGAAAACTCCTTCGGTTTCCGCCGCGAAAGGTCAAAGATCATGAACTGGGAAACGCCGAGCTTCGTCGAAATCGATATGAGCGCAGAGATCGGTTCGTATCAGGGCGAAGACGACAACGGTCTGTGACCTGCTCTGGCTGAGTTGCCGCCGTCTCAGCGCCGTCCTCGTCGACGGCTGAGCGGCGGCCCGGAGGTTTGCGGTAAATTGTTCATCCGTATCTTGGGCTCCGCAGCGGGAGGCGGCTTCCCGCAGTGGAATTGCGGTTGCCCAAATTGTGCGGGTGTTCGAACTGGGAGCATTCGCGCACAAGCGCGCACGCAAGAATCCGTGGCGGTCAGCGCCGACGGCAAGTCTTGGTTCTTGCTCAATTGCTCGCCGGAAATTCGCGCGCAAATCGAGAGCTTTCCCGGCTTACATCCGCGGGCCCAGCGCGACACGCCCGTGCAGGGCATCCTGCTCACCAACGGTGATTTGGATCACTGCCTGGGGCTTTTGTCCTTGCGTGAATCGCAGCCGCTCACGCTCTACGCGACGGATCGCGTGCGCCGCGGGTTCACAGAAAATAACGTGCTCTATCGCACGCTGCAGCGCTTCGAGGGCCAAGTCGTCTGGCGTGAGCTCGAGCTCGGGAGCCCGGGTCCCGAACAGCCGTTGCTCTTGCACAACGGTGAGCCGAGCGGCCTCACCGTGCGCGCGTTCCCCGCTCCTGGTAAGGCCGCACTCCACTTGGATCAGAGCAAACCCGAGCCCGGCGACAATATCGGGCTTTTGATCCACGATCTTCGCACGCACAAGACGCTGGCCTACGTGGCCGCAGTCGGAGCAAACTCTGCGGCCGTGGCCGTTGCCACGCGCGACGCACAGGCCGTCTTTTTCGACGGCACGTTCTGGTCGAGCGACGAGCTGATCCGACTCGGTGCTTCCGAGCGGCGCGCGGAAGACATGGCGCATTGGCCGGTCGGTGGTAGAAACGGAAGCCTTGCGTTCTTGAGCCAGCTGCCCGCGGCGCGCAAAGTGCTGATCCACATCAACAACACCAATCCGATCCTGCGGGAGGATTCGGCGGAGCGGGCAGAAGTGCAAAGTCAGGGCGTCGAGGTCGCTTACGACGGCATGGAGCTCGAGCTGTGACCACGCGCGCACCGCTGCCGCGCGAAGAATTCGTGGCCTGGCTGCGCCGTGAAGGCGAGAGCCGCTACCACGATCGACATCGCGTGCACGTGCTGATGCACGAGGGCAAGCTCACTCGCGAGCAGCTGCAGCAGTGGGTGCTCAATCGCTATTATTACCAGACGCGCATTCCGATCAAAGATGCGCTCATCCTGTCGAAATCAGAAGATCCGGTGTTCCGCCGCGCGTGGATCCGGCGCATTCACGATCACGACGGCCAAACGCCGGGCGAGGGTGGGCTTGCGCTGTGGCTGCGCTTGGCCGAAGGGGTCGGCCTCTCACGTCCAGAGGTGGAGAGCCTGGCTTCGGTCCTGCCCGGCGTGAAGTTCGCCTGCGATGCGTACGTCACGCTCGTGCGCGAGCGCAGCCTGGTCGAGGCCGTGGCCTCCTCGCTGACCGAATTTTTTGCGCCTGATTTGATGAGTCGCCGGATTTTGGCCTGGGAAAAGCACTATCCCTGGGTCGACGCCGAAATGCTCGCCTACTTTCGCGCGCGCGTCCCACGCGCCAAGGTGGATTCGCTGGAGGCGATCGAATTCGTCGTCAGCCACGCCACGAGCTACGACTTGCAGGAGCGCTGCGTAGCCGCGCTGATCCGCAAAACCGAAATCCTCTGGCATTTGCTGGACTGCGTGGAAGCGGCCTACGTGCCGCAATCGGTCGGCTCATGACCGCCCTCGATCTAGCGCAAAAACCCAAGCTTGCCCCCAAAGCCAAGCTGCGGCTCGACGCGAAGACCGGCAAATACATCCTGCTCTACCCCGAAAAAGGCTTACTCCTCAACGCCACGGGCGCGGCCATCTTGAAGCTTTGCACGGGCGACCACACGCTCGAAAGCATCATCACCCGCTTGGCGACCGAGTTCCAGAGCGAGCGCGCGGCGCTCGAGCCCGAGGTGCTCACTTTCGTGCAGGGCCTGCTCGATCGGGGTCTGCTTCAGGCCGAGCCGTGAGCGCCGAAGCCGGCGCCAATGACCGGCTCTACACGCTGATCGCGGAGCTGACTTACCTCTGCCCACTGCGTTGCGTCTATTGCTCGAACCCGACGGATCTGGCGGCTCACCCCGATCGTTTGCAGACCGCGGACTGGCTGCGGGTTTTTCGGGAAGCGGCGGAGCTCGGCGCGTTGCAGCTGAATTTGAGCGGCGGAGAGCCGCTCTTGCGTAGCGATCTGGAAGCCCTGGTCGCCGGCGCACACGAGCTCGATTTTTACACGAACTTGATCACGAGCGGCGTGCCGCTCACGCGCGAACGGCTCACGCGCCTCCGCGACGCCGGGCTCAGCAGCGTCCAAGTGTCGATTCAGGATGCCGAGGCCGCCGATTCGGATCGCATCGCCGGCCGCGTTTCGTTCGAGCACAAGCTCGAGGTCGCCCGCTGGGTGAAAGAGCTCGGCTTGCCGCTCACGCTGAACGTGGTGTTGCACCGCCAGAACCTGAGCCGCACCGGCGCGATGATCGCGCTCGCCGAACGGCTCGGCGCCGATCGCCTAGAGCTCGCGAACACGCAATACCTGGCGTGGGCGCTATTGAATCGCAGCGCGTTGCTCCCGAGCCGCGCCGCGCTCGACGAAGCGCGCGAGGTCGCACGCGCCGCGCGCGAGCGGCTGAAGGGCAAAATCGAAGTCTTGTTCGTGCTGCCCGACTACTATTCGGATCGACCGAAAGCGTGCATGAGCGGCTGGGGCAAGCGCTACCTCTTGGTCAGTCCAGATGGCCTGGCCTTGCCCTGCCACCTCGCGCACACGCTGCCCGGGCTCACGTTCGACAACGTGCAAGACCGCTCGCTCGCCGACATTTGGCTCAATTCGAGCGCGTTCAACGCCTTCCGCGGCGAGGCCTGGCTGCCCGAGCCGTGCGCCAGCTGCGAGCGCCGAACGCTGGATTTCGGCGGCTGCCGCTGTCAGGCCTTTCACTTGCTAGGCGACGCGGCGAAAACCGATCCGGCGTGTGCGCTTTCGCCGCAGCACGCCGTGATTCAGCGCGCGCGCGAAGCCGCACAAACCGAGCAGCTGATCCCGCTCGAGCTCCGCTATCGCAAGTTCGGCGGCTGAGCCTCGCCTGCTCCGAGCGCGCGCGCGCCGTCTCTGCGGCCGCGCCTGCCTCGCGCTGTTACGGGCGCGTGTTGGATCGCGCTCGAGCCCAAACAGGGCCGCAGCGACGCGACCCCGCTGACCGCTCACTCGTCAGTTATGGACCGACCACGAGCACAAGTGCGCTTGCCCAGCCGCAGCGCCCGCCGTGACGATGTGCCCATTGGCGACAATCGCTTGCGAGAAGTAGGGGACTCCGCCGCAGCTGGTGGTGCCGCCATCGTAGACCACTGCGCCCGTCTCGCCGTCGAAGCCGTTCAGCGTCGAGCCGTTCACCAGCCAGACGATCGGATCCGCGGTTCCGCTGCTGTTGGTGGAAGTGGGCGAGCGCTTGGTCGTGCCGTCGGTCTTGATCGCGCCGCACCAGGCGATCTTCGGCGTGGGCGCCTTGTCCGGCGTGGCACCCGGCTGCAGCAAGATGCTCATCACGCTGCCGTTGTTGGTCGCGCCCGGACACTGCGAGCCCTCACCGGTGGTGATCGCCACGTGCACGCCGGAGGTGGTCGTGTACGCGCTCGGCGCGGTGTAGACCGAGGCGGCGTTGGTGCCGGCGACGGCCATGTCCGCGAATTGCCCGAGCGATGCGCCGAGGTTTGCCGAATCGAGAAAATACACGCGGCCATTCTTCGATGGCGCGACGATGATCTTCGACGGCGTCGAGGCAGGGACGGAAACCACCGCCGGGCTGCTCGAGCCGAAATCCAAGTCCTTCGCGTTCATCGGTGTGGCCCACTCGGTTGGGAAGAACATGTTTTTGTCGTCACGCATGCCGACGCCCAAGCCGGTCACGCGAATGACCTCTTCGCTGTCGCTCGTGCTGTGATCGCCCGAAGCGCCGTTGTTTCCGGTGACCGCAAATACGCCATTGCCGTCGGACGCCATTCCGCCAGGCGCCCAGATGCCAGCCTTCTCGTCCATGGTGGCCCACGCCCCGGATTTCGTGGGATCCTTGCTGTTCACTCCGACGACCCAACCGTGGTAGTTGCCGCCGTCACCGCAGAAGCCGCCGAACGCGACGTACACGATGCCGCCGACCAACGACAGCGCGCTGCGCTGGATCTGAACCGTCGACGGAAATTGGGTCACACCTGGCGCGGTGACTTTGGAGAAGTCGAACGGCCAACCTCCGGCCACCTCCATCCCTGTATCCGCTGACAGCGCGTGGAGCTCGTAGTGACCGTCGGTCATGCCGGCAGTCACGTAGATGACGCGCGCGGCAAGGTCGATGACCGGCGTGCTGACGATGCCGTGGTTGTTGGGTGAGCCGCACACGGAGCCGCCCTTGCCCAGGAATGCACCGAGGTTGTGCTTCCACACGAGCGCGCCGGTGCCCTCGTTGAAGGCGTACACGTCGTTTTGCGTCGTCTCGATGATGTACTCGCCGGCGCCAGCCGTGGCTCCGGCGATGTAGAGCGGCGTGGCCGCGATCTCGCCCGCAAACTTGCCCGCGTACTCGGCGGTGCCCGCGGGTGCGGTAAAGGTATCCAGCGCCATCTTGGCCATGTTGGCTTTGGTCAAGCTCGGGTGAACCCAATGCGAGGTGCGCGCGATGTCGCCGCCCCACTGCGTTACCGATGCGTTGCTCGATACGCTCGTCCCGCCTGCGCCAGCCGTATCCCCTCCCGCCGCACCGCCCGCGGTAGCGCCAGAGCCACCGCCTCCCGCGGTCGTCCCAACTCCGGCTGAGCCTCCATTCCCGCTACCGCCGTTGTTCGCCGAGCCGGAGCTTCCGACTGAGCCGCTCGAGCCGCCGCTCTGGTTACCGCTGCCTGAGCTGTTCCCCATGCCCCCGGTCGAACCCCCGGCGTCCGAGCTCCCGCTCGAGCACGAAAGGGAGAGCAACAGGACACTACATAGTAAAGCTCGGGTCATGAATGTCTCTCCAGAGCGCGCGAAAAGCGCAGCTCGACAATAACGATAGCCGGTCAGTCTACGCCGCTTCGAGACGGTGCGGAAGATCGGCGATAGCTCTTTCGATTCTCGGTAGTGGCGAAACGTTCGGAAAATCGCTGGCCCTTTCTCGGGCGCTGTCGCAAAGGTACATTCCGTCGCGCGCTTACTCACAATGTGCGATGTGGCAAGCTGCCCGGCTAACGAACCCGCGTCGCGTACACTAGGAAAATTCCATGTTCGATTCTAACGCTCTCTTTGGTTTGGGCATCATCCTGCTCAGCGCTGCGTGCAGCAGCTCGAGTACGCCAGCCGGTACGGGCGGCGCGGGCGGAGGTAGCGGCACGGCGGGTGATTCCGGCGCGAGCGGGTCAGCAGCAGCCGGAACTGCTGGGGTGAGCGGCGGAGCAACGGGTGGCAATGGCGGCAGTGGTGGCGGCGGCGCTGCTGGCAGCGCAGGCAGCTCCGGCGCAGGCGGCGCGGGCGGCGCAGCCGTCGGCACGTGCACGCCCCCCGCGGACATATTCTCGCCCATCACTACCCTCAGTCAAACCGGCTGTGTCGATCCGAGCGATCCGCGAAAGCCTATCTTGCGCGCGGTGAGCTACGAGCTCAATAGCCCGCTTTGGTCTGACTCCGCCGACAAATCGCGCGCCTTCGTCTTGCCGCCCGGGGGCAAGATCCATGTCCGTGACTGCACCGCAAATGCCGCCGATTGCCCGATGGGCACTGAGGACGATGGCCGCTGGGATTTCCCGGTGGGCACGGTGATGATCAAGATCTTCATGTTCGACGGCAAGCTCGTCGAGACACGCCTGTTCATGCACACCGACGCGACCGATTGGGTCGGCTACAGCTACGAATGGGACGAGCAGCAAACCGACGCGAAGATCGTCTCTTCCGACCGCGTGATGCTCGATTTCAAGACTGGCACGCGCAGCGTGTCTTGGGCTTACCCGAGCCAAGCAGATTGCCTCACCTGTCATAACCAAGCTGCGGGCTTCACACTCGGCCCCGAGACGGCGCAGATGAACCGCATGGTCGGCGGCATGAATCAGCTCGACCAGTTCGCCGCCGCGGGCTTGTTCGAGACGCCGCCGGCCAAGCCCTACAAGGCCGCCCTCGTCACGCCCTATCCCGGCCAACTTGGTAGCCCACCCGCCGGTGCGACCAAGGCAGAGCTCGCTCGCTCGTATTTGCACGCCAATTGCGGCTTCTGTCACCGCCCGGGCGGCGCCTTCGCGCTGTTCGACCTCCGCTACGATACCGCGCTCAAAGACACGAACATTTGCAACGTGGACATCAATAAAGCTGCGCCCAGCGGTGCCACTGCGAGCAAGCGAATGATCCCGGGCGATTCGGCGCACTCCGCGATGTGGCAGCGCATGAACATCGCCAACCCCGAAGCCGGCCGCATGCCGCAGATCGGCTCCTACGCGGTCGATGACAAGGGCGTGGGCGTAGTCGGCGATTGGATCGATTCGCTCACCGCTTGCCCGTGACGCGCCAGGCGGCGCGCTTCAACGCACGAGCGGCAGCTTGAGCGTGAAGCAAGCGCCGCCCAGCTCCTTGTCTCGCGTGACGCTCAGCTCGCCGAACGCCTCGTCCGCGATGCGCCGCGAGATGGCGAGGCCGAGCCCGGAGCCGAAATCTTTGGTGGTGAAGAAGGGATCGAAGATCTTTTCTTCCACCTCGGGCGGCACGCCCGGACCGTTGTCGGCGACCTGGAACAGAGCAAGAGGGCCGTCCTCGTACAGCCGCACGCTGATCGCGCTGTTGTCACGCGGACGCAGTGACAGCACTTGAATGGCATTCACCAACAAATTCAGCATCACTTGCCCGATTTTGGTGCTGGAACCACGCACTTTTGGCGTGCCCACGACGTTGACCTCGAGCGAAGCACCGCGGCGCAGCTCGCTCGAAACCAGGCGTAAGCTCAAGCGCAGGACGTCCGAAAGATCGACGATCTGCGAGTCGACGTCGCTGATGCGGCTCGCGGTCTCGATGCCGTGCACGATCTCGAGCAGCCGTTCGACACCGGCGCGCGTGTCGGACAGGCTTGCGTCCACCTCGTTGAGCAGCGCATCCAAACGCTCCCGGTCGAGCGATTTCCTCAGCTGCAGGAGTTCGCGCTGCATGTACGACAAATTGTTGGTGATCCAGCCAATCGGCGTCTTCAGCTCGTGACCGATGCTGGCCGCCACGACGCCGAGCGCATACACGCGCTCCGTTTCTCGCAGCCGAATGTCGAGCGCGTCGCGCTCCCGCTTCAAGCGGTAGGCATCGAGAGCCTCACGCACCTCGTGCCGCAATTCTTCGGGTAACCAGGGCTTTCTCAAGTACCGCCGCACGTGCCCACAATTGATCGCGTCGATCGCCGCGCGAATGTCGCTGTAAGCGGTGATGAGCAGGCGCACGGTGTCGGGGTACTCGGCGTGCACGCGTTCGAGCAGCGCCACGCCGGTCGTCCCTGGCATGCGCTGATCGGCGATGATCGCGCCGATCTCGTATTTACTCAGGAGTTCGAGCGCGGCCTCCGCGCAATCTGCCGTGAGCACGGAGAATTCATCGGCGCACGATTCGCGGCACACGATCAGGTTGCTCTCGTCGTCGTCGACGAACAGGACCTTGACGTTCACGAGACGCCCTCTCCGCTCGGCAACTGCACGAGGAACTGCGCCCCGCCGGCGTCGCGCTGCCGGTATTCCAGCTGCCCGCCGCAGCTCTCGACGATGCGCCGCGACAAGTAGAGCCCGAGGCCCATGCCCTGTCCGACCGCGCGGGTCGTGAAGAATGGCTCGAAAATCAGCTCCGCGCTTTCCGGTGGTACGCCCCGGCCGTCGTCGGCGATGCTGACCCTGACGCCGGTACTGTCGTCGTCGAGCCGAATCCAGATATTTTCTGCGCCGGAGCGCACGGCGTTGTCGAGTAGGTTCAAAAACACGTGATTGAGCTCACGAGCGAGCGCGAGCACCGGGCGGCGACTTGCGTACTGGGCATGGACGACCACACCGTTCATCTTATGCTCCAACAAGCGGAGCGAAGATTCTAGGCCTGATTTTACGTCACAAGGCAAGGCCTGCGCGCCTTCGGCCGGGTGGACGTGATCTTCCAGCGAGTTGACGATGTCTTCGATACGCCGCGCACCCTCGACGATGATACCGAGCAGCTTCTTCTCGACCTCCGGCCGCGCTTTCGAGCTGGGCAACAAACGGGCGGCGTTCGCGATGGCGTTCAACGGGTTTTTCACTTCATGCGACACGCCACCGGCCAGCATGCCAGCGGTGGCCAAGCGCGCTTGGTCGGCGATCTGGAAGCCGAGCGCGCGCAGCTTCAATTGCGCGTTGATGCGGGCGATGAGCACCCGACTGTGAAACGGCTTGGTGACGAAGTCGTCCGCGCCGGCAGAGTAGGCGTCGAGCACGTTGTCGGTGCTGGACAGCGCAGTGAGCACGATCACGGGCAAGCTGCGGAGCGACGGATCTTGCTTGATCTTGCGGCACAAGTCGGTGCCGCTCGTTCCTGGCATCATCAGATCCGTCAGCACCAGGTCGACGCGCCCCGCCTTCAGGCGCGCCAGCGCTTGGGCGCCGTCGCCCACGCTGGTCACGTCGAATTGAGGCTTGAGGATGGTCTCGATGTATTCGCGCAGATCCTGCTCGTCCTCGGCCAACAACACGCGCGGGCGTCGTCCGCGATCCATGCGCAGCGGCTCGGGCTCGAACTCTGCGGGCGCATCGAGCAAGGCTTCATTGGGCAGCTCGCTCACGCGATCTTCGGAGCGCCGGCCCGGGTGCAAGTCGATCTTCACGCGGCGTCGCTCGACGACGGCTTCGGGAAAATGATCCCGACCGCGCGGCAAGCTGACGCTGAAGGTCGACCCGACTCCGACGCGGCTCCGCACGCTGAGCGTGCCGCCGTGCAGATCGACCAGCTTTTTCGCCAGCGCCAGCCCAATTCCAGCGCCGCCCTGGCGCCGTCGCTCGGAGCCTTCGACCTGGTAGAAGCGATCGAAGATCCGCTCGAGCTCACTTTCTGGAATCCCCGGCCCGTTGTCGGCCACATCGACGCCGATGTGTTCGCCGTCAGCCCAGACTGCGAGCGTGATGCGTGATCCGTCCGGCGAAAATTTCAACGCGTTGCCGAGTAAATTGGTGAGTACGATTTCCAGGCGATGCGGATCGCCGTAGACCGGGAGCTCTCGCTCGCTCGCCTCGACTTGCAAGGCGATCTGCCGCACTTCTGCCGCCGGCCGTGCGGCAGCCGCGACGCGGTTTGCGAGCTCGAGCAAGTCGAGTTCGGCGACGTGCAAACGCATCCCGCCCACGTCGAGCCGCGCCAGATCGAGCAAGTCGTCGATCAAGCGCAAGAGCCGATAGGCGTTGCGCCGAATCACGAGTAGCGCCTCGCGCGTTCCGTCCGAGAATTGGCGCGTCAGCAGATCCTCGATCGGCGCGAGAATCAGCGTGAGCGGCGTGCGCAACTCATGGGAAATATTGGCAAAAAACTCGTTCTTCAGGCGATCGAGCTCGCGCACCTGATCGAGCGTGGCCGAGAGCTCGAGGCTGGTGGTGGCGAGCCCGAGGCGTGCCGCGTGCTCGCGTTCGGCCGAACGATAACGAATCACCGCGGAAGAGACGGTGATCACCGAGGTGAGCGTGAGAAAGTACAAATTGTTGAGGAACGGCGCCAATTCGACGCGCCCGGCGAGCACGCCCGGCAGCGCAGGCACGAGCCACAGCGCGAGAATCATGCCGCTGACGAGCGCGGCGCGCTGCCAGCGCCAAGTATAGAGAACCGCCACCGCCAGGATGCACAGGTTCAAGCCGGCGTAATACGGGGAAGTCGCGCCGCTCAGACGAACGATCAATAGCTCGATGCCGCTCGCGCAGATCAACGGCGGCCCCGCGCCGAGCAGCACCGGATAACGAGTCGCTCCGCGCACGAACGTGAGCCCAAGGCAGACGAGCGCGAGCGCGCCGCCCGCCAAGCGAATCAAGAAGAAGGATTTGACCTTCTCGGGATAGGCGATGTCGAGCACGACGCCTGTCGGCATGAGCACTGCCGAGAGCACGTAGCCGAGCCGCGCGCCCGCTAGGTTGATCGCCGAGAGCGACTCCTCGAAGCTCGGCGGTCGGGCGAGCTCCTCCCGCATCTACTTCCAAATCAGCAAAAACAGGTTTACTCCGCTCGGCTCGGCGTCGACTTCGGCGCGAGCGGGCGCGGGGCTGAGCGCAGGCACGAAGGACAACAAATCCTGGCGGGTCCGGTGAATCAAGAACCAATCCAGGCAGTATTCCATGAAGTACCGACTGGGGTTATTACCGGCAAAGTTGCCGATCGCCAAGTGCCCGCTCGGGGCCAGTGCTTCGTACAGCACTGCCAGGAGGGTGGAAAAGCTGCGCGCGTTCAGATAGTCGAACAGGCCTGCGCTGTAGATGAAGTCGCGTTCGCCGAGGGCCTCTTTCAGCTTCTTCGCCGTGAGCAGCCGCCGCACCGACTCTTTGATGAAGTGCACCTTTGCGCCGGTTCGCAGCGTCAGCGGCGACAGCGTGCGTTCGCAATAGACGAGCACTCGCTCCTCTTGATCGATCAGGGCAACATCGAGGTATGGGCCGAGCTCCGGGTTTCGTTCCAACAAAACGAACAGCTCGTGGGCAGGCCCGCAGCCGATGCTGGCGAGCCGCACGCGCCCGCGCACCTCGATCGCCTGCCGGATCTTCTTCGATAGATACTCGACGCGATTGATCGTGGCTTGCGCTGCTTGCTCCTGCGCCGCGTACAGATTCAACGCGCGCCCGAAGAGCGACTCACCTTCTGCATGATCGCGGTAGATCATGTTCATCATCTCGTAGTCTCCGGCGTAGCCCAAGGGCTTCGTGTAGGCGCGCTTCAGCAGCGGAGAATGGACGATGAGCTCGCTCATCTGCCTCTTGTAATAGTTGCGATAAATCGAATGCTGCTCTTCACTGAGGTTCGAAACCAGCGCGAAGAGCTCGCGCGACGCCGCATTCAGCTTGTCGATCAGGCGTGGAGCCGTGCTCTCGAGATAGGTCTTCAGCGTTTCTTTGCGGGTGAACAAATCGAGGTTGTCGAGCGCGGCTTCTTCGGCGTCGAGGAAGCTCTTGATGCGCTCCAGAGAGCCGCGAAGATCATTTACCCAGACCTTGAAGGCATCCGAAACGTCGTCTTCTTGTGGTTCGAATAGCCCATACAGCCGTTCCGAAAAGCTGTGCTTCGTACCCAGGCGGTACAGCTCGGACAGGTCGATCGTGCGCTCCTGCACTTCGACGCCGATGATCAAATCGTTGCCGCGCTCGGTGACGCGCCGAACGTGAGCGTCCCCTTCGTAGAGGACGGCACCACGGCATACCAGCTGCAGTCGCTCCAAACGATCGCCGTTCAGAACCAGGCTGGATTTTGTGGCGCCGCCCGCGATCCACAGCGCGGCCCCGGTCAACGACAGATCCTCCACTACGGCCCGGACATCGCCCAAAATCGTGTGCCGACCGCTCGCCTCGAGCCCTTCGAGTTGGAGCTCGTCGGCTCTGACTCGCCGCGCGCGCAGCCGCCGCGGACGATTGAACTCCTCTCGTGGGCGTTGTCTCGACTCCGGCGCGTCGACCCGTTCGCTGGCTCTCAGAACCCCAGACGCAGCTTCGTCCGGCGTACCGGTCACGATCTGTTCCTTCATCATTTGCCGAGCTCCGCGCGAAAGCGTTGGTGAGGCTGATAGAGCTTCGAATAGGGTTCGGCCAGCGCTGTGCTTGCCAAGCAGGCGCCGGCCACCACGGGCCGGCTCGGAGCGTCGCGGCCGCGTTTGGAACGTACTTTGCGTTTGCAGGGCGTACTTGCGACCGCGCGCCGTGGCCCGATGTGCACGCCGGCCCGGCGGAAGTCTGCGCATTGCCCGACCGCGGCAGCCGCATGGGCCGGTTGGTCGCTGCTGAAGGGTGCTGGGAACACGGCTTCTTCCTCATGGAATCGCGCGCGGAGTACGCGTCGGACCGCAGGCCAGATCAACACGCCCGGGGCTGCCAGCGCAAGACTGCATCACCTAGTGCGGCCGTATTGTTTCAACTTTCCTTCACCAGCTCACCTGCCGCCAGTTCGCTGGCGGATTTCGCCAGGTCACCCCTGCGGGTGCTGCTGTTTCGGAGCAGCCCGTGTAAAGTGGTCTCGATACCGCCGCGTGAACTGGCCTGCGCCGTACCAGCTGTAGAGCGACTGATTGCCATTCTCGCTATTCGCGGATGCATTTACCTCAGTCCGCCGGTGACTCGAATGTTTCCATCCGGTTTCTCCAATGCCGATGGCGGCTCGTTTGGCCCGCCCAGTCGCGCCAGCGCAGGGCGACGACGCCACGCCTTCTGCGCTGGTGGGCACCCCCGTGTCGTAGCGACCGGCGTGCACGATGGGGTCAGCCACTTTCCGAATCCGCTCGGCTCGGTGCGGAATTTTCTGACTCGAAGAGACCTCGTTTGAGTTTCGTCATTGGCTGTTCTGATTGGCAATCGGCGCTATCATTCGCAATCGAGTGCTCGAAGGGAGTCAGTCATGGGCCGATTTGCAATTTTTTTATGTCTGCCAATCTGCGCGTCGTTGCTCGGCGCGTGCAAGGACGACGTGGAGTGCGAAAAAGCGCGGATGGAGCTGAACAAGACTTGGTCGGAGCTCCACCGAGCCGCCGCGCGCCGAAAGCTGGACGGCGTGGACATTCCGGCGTGGAGCGAGGTCGAAAACAAGACCGAGCTGCTCGAAAGCTCGTTCATGACCCGCCAAGTGACTTGGGATTCCGCAGCCAAAGCCAGCCAGGCGATCGCGGTCAAGCTGCCCGAGCTCCACGCGGACCACGAGGCACTGGCCGCGAGCTTCCGCAGCTCGGCAGAGACCGCGTTGAAGCAGGAATCCAAGTTCGAAAAGCAGTGTCGCTGAGGCCTGGTCCGCCGTCTCGGCCGGCCCTATGCCGGCCGGTCGCCGACTCGGGACGGTGTTCGGTCGCTAAAAATGCGCGCTTCGCGTCGCACACGAAATTCCTCGCGCTCGAGGAGACGGAAGCGGTGTAGGGAAGCTTCCTCGCATGCGGCGCGGAGCAACTCGTCAGGCGGCATGGTGGCTGATCCCGCTCTGCGCCTGGCTCGTGGATCTCGCCTTCGTGCTCTTCGTGCAGCAGTCTCAACCCGTGCGCGATGAAAATGTGTTCTATCCCGCCGCACGAGCTTTCGCTCAGGCTGGCATATTTCCGCGGCTCGAGTTCATACGCCACTACCCGGCGCCCCAGGCGCCGCTCGGTTTGTATTTGGCGGGGCGCCTGCTCCTTCTGTCACCACGGCTCGTGACGCTTCGGATCGCGAATGGCCTGCTGATGGGTGGAGCGCTACTTTGCTTTTCCCGCTTTGCCTGGCGGCGCTTCGGCCGGAACGCGCTGCTCGCGACGATGCTCCTTGCGCTCAATCCGTATTTTCACCTGGTCGCGACCCACTTTTATACGGATGCGCTCTATTTCTCGTTCGTCGTTTTGATCGTGACGCGGGTGCCCGGCGCCGGCCTGTGGCTAGCGCTGGCGCCGCTCACTCGTCAATTCGGCGTGATCTTCGCTTTCGGCGAGGCGTTGCACGCGCTCATCGAGCGCCAGTTCCGGCGCGCCGGGCTGGCGCTGCTCGCGCTGTTGCCGTTGGCCGCGCTCTTCCTGCTCTGGCGCGGGTTTGCGCCGGCGACCCCGCGCGCCTCGATCCTGACGTCGGTGCACTCGGTGTACGGCTGGTTTTTTCCGTACGTGGCCGCGTATCACGTTGCGGCGCTCGGCTGTTATTTGCTGCCGATCACCTGGCGCATCCCGCATTCCCGCTCGTATTGGACGTGTGCGGCGCTCTTCGGGTTCTTGTATCTATTGGCGCCAGCGCACCGGAATTTTTCTGCCGAGCTCGCCCAGAGCGGGGTCGAGACGCTCGGCTTCGTGCACCGCGCGGCGCTGCTGCTCGGTCCGCGGCTCTCGCAAGGAGTTCTTTTCGTTTTGGCTTGTCTCGGCGGCGGTCTGATAGGCGAGGGGCTGGCTGTCCCAAGCTCCGCAGGCTTCTCGGTTGGCGCCTTCGTCCTACTGAGCGCGTTCAACTTTCAGGCTTGGGACAAGTACCTGCTCGATGCACTGCCCGCTCTGCTGGTTGCGCTCTGCTCTCGGTCAACATTGGCGCCACGCTGAGGGGGCTGCTCTGCCGTGCACGGAAGTTGCACTTCGCAGTTTGCAACCTGGCGTCGTTAGACGCCGTCACGGCGAGCAGATGATGAAATCCCTCAAGCAGAGTCCGGTCTGGCTGATCTTGAAAGAAACTGCAACCGGCTGGGACGAAGACAACGTGGCGCGCCTGGCCGCATCGCTCGCGTACTACACGTTGCTTTCGATCGCTCCGCTGATCATTTTGGCGGTCGCTGTGGCAGGTCTTGCGTTCGGTCAGGATGCCGCGCGCGAGCACATCGGGGGCGAGCTGGCCAGTGTCGTAGGCGGCGGCGCGGCCACGGCCCTTCAATCGATTGCCAAGAATGCGCATACGCCGGGCACTGGGGTCTTCAGCATCGTCGTCGGCATCGTGGTGCTGTTATTCGGCGCTTCCGGAGTGTTTGGCGAGCTTCAGTCCGCGCTCAACACGGTTTGGGATGTGGCCCCAAAGCCCGGGCGAGGCATCTGGGGCGTCGTCAAAGATCGCTTTTTCTCCTTTACACTCGTGGTCGGTGTCGCTTTCCTGCTGCTCGTGTCGCTGATCGTCAGCGCCGCATTGACTTGGATCGGGCAAATTTTTGCGAGCGCTTTGCCCGGCGGGGCCGTGCTTTGGCAGGTGCTAAACTTCTGCATTTCGATTGCAGTCGTGACCGCGCTGTTCGCGCTGATGTTCAAGACCGTGCCCGACGCTCACATCAAGTGGCGTGACGTGTGGGTTGGCGCGGCGGTGACCGCGGGGCTGTTCACGCTCGGCAAATTCTTGCTCGGTCTGTATTTGGGGAGCGCGGGCGTCTCTTCGGCGTACGGCGCCGCGGGTTCGATCGTGGCGCTCGTGATTTGGGTCTACTACTCGGCGCAAGTGCTGCTCGTGGGCGCGGAGTTCACCGAGGTTTACGCGCGGCGCTATGGCTCCCGGATCACCCCTGATGAAAAAGCGGTCGCGGTCCAACACCCACAACAACCCGCCGGTGCACAACCCGTCGCTCGTTAGCCCCGCATCTAAGATTTGCGTTGCGCTAAGATTTGCGCTGCGCGAAGATCGAAGTCTCGAAGTTCGCCAAGAGATCGGCGGCATCGTCATAGATGGCGAGCGCGCGGCGTAGCGACGAATCCGGGTGCCCACCCGAGCGCAGCGCGATCGCACCGACGCCCGCCCGGAGCGATGCCGTGATGTCGTACGGAGTATCACCGAGCATGATCGCTTCGGCGGGCGAGCACGCGGCTCGCTCCAGCGCCACTTGCACGATGTCTGGATCGGGTTTCGAGTGCCGCGCATCATCGGACGAGGTCATGCCGTGTACCAATTCTCTGGCCCCACAGAGCTCGAGCAGCGGTTCGAGCTCTTCCTGCTTGGCCGAGCTTGCCACCACCAAACGCAGGCCTGCTCCTTTGAGCCGGCGGAGTAGCGCCTCTGCCTTCGGAAAAGAGCGCACCTGCGGCAGGTATTTGCGGCGAAACAGCGCGGCGCGCTCGCTCGACAGCCGTTTGCCCTCGTGCGAGCCCGGCTCGAGGCCGGTAACCTGAGGGAGTAGCTTGTCGCCGCCTTCGCCGATCAGCTCACGCACTCGTTCGAACGTGGTCCGATACCCGTTGTGGTCGAACACTTCGAGCCAGGCTTGCGCGTGGGCGTCGTTGCTGTCGACCAGGGTGCCGTCGACGTCGAGCAGCACTGCTTTCAACTCCTTCATGACCGCTCCTCCGGCGAGGTCCGGACCAAGCGCGAATGTTGCGGAGCGCGTGTGCGCATGCGAGAGGTCCGAGATCCGAGGATGCCCGCCAAAGCAAGGCCCATACCGGCGCGCTCGACCCAGAGTCACGGCTTTGGCCCGACTATTGGGGCGAATGTGCGACCGCTCAAACGCCACGGGCGCGCCATCTTGCCACCTGAAGTGGCGTATGAGCGCGTTTCGACGACGAAGAGCGGATCACGGCTGGGTCCAGTGCGCGCTGGCACGAAGGCTGCACGAGTGCGCTCAGCTGTGCTCATTGCACGTACCTGGAGCAGATCATGTCGAGAGCCATTTGGAGTGGAAGTCTAGGGTTCGGTCTAGTCCAGATCCCGGTCACTCTGCATCCCGCTGAGGAGGTCGACGAGCTGTCCCTGACGTTGCTCGACAAGCGCGATTTTTCGCCCGTAGGCTACGAGCGCATCAACAAGAAAACCGGCAAAGAGGTGGATTGGGCCCACACCGTGAAGGGCTACGAGTCGGCACCGGGCAAGTACGTCGTACTCACCGAGCAGGATTTCGCCGAGGCGAACCCCAAAGCCACGCATCAGATCGACATTTCCGATTTCGTCGATCTGGCCGAGATCGACCCGCACTACATCGATAAACCGTATCTCGTGGTTCCGGACAAGTACGGTAAAAAGTCGTATGCGCTGCTCCGTGAAGCGCTGAAGCGTTCAGGAAAAGCGGGCATCGCCAAGATCGTGCTCCGCACTCGTCAACATTTGTGCGCGGTGATTCCGCACGGCAAAGCGCTGTCACTCTTGATTTTGCGCTTCGCAGACGAGCTCCGCGATACGAGTGATCTCGACCTGCCGGATGAAAACCTGAAGAAGCTGGGCATCACGAGCAAGGAGCTCGACATGGCCGAAAAGCTCATTTCCGGCATGGTCGATGATTGGCAGCCGGAAAGGTATCGCGACGATTACCGGAAGGATTTGTTGGCCTTGATTCACGCGCGTCAAAAGGCGGGTGACGTGAACGTGGTCCCCGACGAAAAAAAGAAGGCAGCCAAACCGGACAAGCCCGGCAAGGTGGTCGACCTGATGGCCCTGCTCTCCGAGAGCTTGACTTCGCCTCGCAAGGCAAACGGCGCTGCTGGACACCGTCGCAAGTCGGCCGTGCCGGCAGCTCACGCGCACGGCACGCACAAGAAGCGCGCTGCCAGCAGCAAACGCCGCGAGACCACGGCAACCCATCACCGAAAATCCGCCTGATCGCCGGCAGGAGAGCGCAGCATGTCCCTGGCACGTTACCGAAAAATGCGGGATTTTACGGCTACTCGCGAGCCCGCCGGAAAACCACGCGCGAAACACGGCTTCAGCTACGTGATCCAAAAGCACGCGGCTAGTCACTTGCACTACGACTTTCGGCTCGAGCTCGACGGCGTACTGCTCAGCTGGGCCGTCCCGAAAGGTCCGTCGCTCGATCCGAGCGTGAAGCGCCTGGCCATGCAAACCGAAGATCATCCGGTGGAGTACGGCGGCTTCGAGGGCACCATCCCGGAGGGTGAGTACGGCGGTGGCACGGTCATGGTCTGGGATCGCGGCACTTGGGAGCCAGAGGGCGACCCGGAGCGGGCGTATCGCGCAGGGCGGCTCAACTTTCGACTTCACGGAGA
>Ga0207667_10003283_pt1 | contig 19971 bp, 16 predicted proteins | sample KBSCornC52_FD_184301 | JGI IMG/M metagenome (GOLD analysis project Ga0207667, IMG submission 184301) | Corn rhizosphere microbial communities from Kellogg Biological Station, Michigan, USA - KBS Corn C5-2 (SPAdes) (version 2) | ecosystem: Host-associated > Plants > Roots > Rhizosphere > Soil ...
AGGGCGAGACCGAGGCGGCCGCCGAGACAGAAGCCCCGTATCATTGCAATCGTCGGCTTTCCGCTGTCTCGCAGTGCTTTCAGCGCTGCCGTGCCAGCGGCATCGTAGGAATTTTTGCTTTCGGCGCCGGATCGAAAGCGGTCGAACTCACTGATATCGCCGCCGGCGCAAAAAGCTTTGCCGCCGTTTCCCGCGACGACGATGACGCGAATGCCGTCATCGGCCTCTAGCGTGCTTACCCCCGAAAGAAGATCGTTCCACATTGCAAGGGACATGGCGTTGAGGCGCCGGGCATTGTCGATCCGCAGCCATCCGATCAGGCCTTCCTTCTCGACAAATACCCGCTTCACATCATTTTCCGGCGTCATTGCTGTCGTCATTGTCGAACTCCGAGAAGTGGAGCGCTCGAAGGAAACCGTATCAGGTACCGACCAAGGCATCGCAACCTGGCGCGCAGTAAGTTTTGCTAGACCTTGCGCGCTGGGAAATAGTGAAATGTCCGAATAATCCGAGCGACATGCCTCTGGATGAGGTTTCTCGTGACCCGGCCAGAGAAGATCGGACCACGAGCCGGTTCGCGTTGACGGCGTGAAACGCAGTGAGAAAGGCGATCGGAGCGGATGGACCAGACCGTCCGCAGGCGGGTGCTAGGATGGGAGATGTGTGATGAACGACGTTGCGACCAATAAACAGCTTGCGCGCGAGTATCTGGAACTCATCGGCAAGGGCGATGTTGAACGTGTTGTCGGCATGTTCGTCGATGATGGAGCCATCATTGTGGAAAGCAAGACGTTGCTGCCGCCGGAAGTGCGGGGGAAGGATGCCATTCGTGAATTGATAACCGCGCTGCCCCAGATGTTTCCGGAGACCGGCCTCCGGATTATCATTGACGATGTCACTGCCGAAGGAAACCGCGTGGCCATTCGTGCTCACTCGGATGCGAAGCACGCGTCAGGCAAGTTGTATCAGAACCGCTATCATTTTCTGCTATACTTCAAAGATGGGAAGATTGTGAGCAGCCACGAATATCTGGACAGTCTGCACCTGACCGACGTCTTTTTCGACGGTGCTCGGCCACAATGATCTGCCCGTTCATGATCCTTGGTCGCTGGACCAAGAAAGACCTTCCGGCCAGCTACCCTAGGTGTAGGTGACGACGCTGGTCTCGTGATCGGTTCATGAAACGCGAAAGGCGAATCGATACGGTCGCAGCGCAGCGATGAAGGTCAATGTCTTCCAGTAAGCAAGCGCACCTTGGCCTTGAGTCGCTGGCCGCACAGAGCCCTTCTCCTGCGCGGCGCCACGTTGCTTTTGGCTCCAAGACCGACTCAGCCGAAGCAATACGACCAGTTGATTGCGGCTGGGGATCTTGATCCAAGATCTCTCCCGCGATAGCCGAGCTATCGACGGCTTGCTGCGCAATGAGCTCGATGGACAGGTTCTGGCGATTATTCGCCTACGATGCGAAGCGCTTGAGAAGTCGCAAGAAATTATAGAATTATTTGATTGATAAAAGACGTTTTTATTACCCAGGACGGGGGGCATCATATGGATCGATCAAGGGATCGCACCGGCGCTGTAAGCGGACGATCTGGAGCCTTTGGGGCTCGAACGATTCCGATAAAAAAGTTCCAGGGTATCGGTGAGGGTATCGCCTCACGGAGCCTCTCAAGAAATGGCTGTTTTCTGCGCCTGAATGGACTGTTTTCGAGTCCTCTTCTGCACCATTTGTTCTTCCGGGGACGTCCGAGAACGTCCCGAAAACGCCTGAAATCTGCTGTTTCTTGGGCTGTAGCCGTCCGATCAAATCGGCGCCGAGATGATTTCTGCGCGGGCGTTGCCGGCGGCGGCGTCGGGCATCCCGGGAATGACATAACGGCCCTCGCAGCGTTCGAGGATGCCGGCAATATCGGCCCTGCTATTATAGAATTGCTTGTACCAGGTCCGGACCTTGAGGAAGTTTCCGTCTCGCGGCATCTGCATGGGGCGCAGGCAACTTTCTTTGTTCCCCCAGATCTCAAAATCCTGCGCCAAGCCATCCCGGCTCAGTTTCTGGTAAGCCCTAGCCGCTGCTACATCCTCGTCGGTCGGCACGCGCTCCGCGATCCTAGTCAGGGTCGCGTGCCAGGCATGGATCGAGCCATCGTCGATCGGCGTGTGGCAGATGAACATCATCGACGCCATGTCGCCGAAGAATTTGGAGATCAGGATGCCCGGTCCGGTGTAAAAGGTGTTGAACTCTGTGATGTCGGCATCAACGCCTAGCATTTCATGTTTTCCACCCATCAGCTGCCAGATTCGATGGCCGCTTATGACGTTCTCGAAATAGCTCTGGTAGGATGCGTGGACCGGGTGCAGATGCTGGATGTCGCAGATATTGTCGATCACCTCCAGTTGATGGATACCGATTGGCCCCAGATCATCGAAATGCCAGCGGACATATTGGGGATCATCCCATTCGGGGATGTCGGGCAGTGGATAATCGGGCTCTTGACCCTCGGGGTCATGCCAGTAGAAAATGGCGTTGTAGCGCTCGACGACAGGAAAAGCTTCCAACTTTGCGCCTGCGGGAATGCTGTCGGAATAGGGAATGTGATTGCATTTCCCGTCCGGACCGAAACGCCAGGCATGATAAGGACAGCGGATCGACTCGCCCTGCACTTGGTCGCCGCGCTGCGCCATGAACGATGCCGTGCTCTTGCCGATATGCGTTCTCATGTGTGGGCAATAGGCGGAAACCATATATGGTTTCCCGCTTTCGCCTCGGTAGAGCACCAAATCCTGACCGAAAAATCGCACGCTGAGCGGTCGATCGGCAAGCTGTTCGGCATCGGCCACCATGAACCATCCGCGCGGGAAGGTGAAACTGCCCAGGCCATAGTCTTTTGCGGTCGCCATATCTGAATCCGTCCTATCCATTCCGCAAGCGCGATTGCGGCCGACCCCACCCGAACCCCGTTGCCCGTCCGTAAGTCGCAAAGCCATCCTGCGCAAAACGAACCGATTGTGGCGATCCGTTCCTCGACCAGCACCATCTCACCATAGCGGCGATAGGCTAATATCCCCTGACTGTCGCCAAAAGGACATTTTTTCGATCATCGTCAGATTGCCAATTGCTGCTTGATATGTGCTGCGGATCGGAGCGTTTGTCTGCGCGAAATCGGGTGACGATGGCGGAACAGTTATCGAGACTTTCCAGAATAAGCAGGGGATAGGCTGAGATGTTCTTGACCAATGCAATAAAATCATGGGAAAAATCTTACGCATGGAAGTGATTACTATGAAAAATAAAGAGGATAAGCTTCAACAGCTTATCGATCATTTCGATATTCGCGAGGTGATCGAGGCCTATGTTCATGCCTGCGACCGGGCAGACGCAGCGGCCCTGGCCGAGGTGTACTTCGATGACAGCTGGGATGACCATGGACCATTCAAATGTAACGGCAAGCAGTTCGCGGTCGATTGCACGAATAGCCTGATCGAAAATTGGAGCATGTGTGGCCATCTTCTTGGCCAGTCGAGAATCAAGGTGACCGGCGATTCCGCAGGCGCCGAAACCTATCTCTACTCGACACTGACCCGCGAGGATGGCGACCGGACGATGCTCGACACCTTCGTCGGCCGCTATATCGACCAGTTCGAGCGCGTCGACAGCCAATGGCGCATCAGGAATCGGCGCTGCATCTGCGACTGGTCGGGAAGCTCTCCCCTCACGGAAGATTTCACCAAGGGGAGGTCGCTGTTCATCCAGGGGGCTCGATCGCAGGATGACTTATCTTATGAAGTATTGGGATTGAAAAGAGGAAGTTCATTCATAGTGCGATAATAATTATATATTCAACGATAATAATCAAGGAGGGCAGGGATGAAATTTGGTAGCACTGCGAGCGGCGTCGCCTTCGCAACGATACTTTGGATGTCGCCGGGGCAATCGATGGCACAGCCCGTCTCGTCGAGTCCGGCCGATACGACCCAAGTCCCGGACTCGCTGGGGGACATAGTCGTCACCGCTCGACGGGTGGAAGAGAACCAGCAGACCGTGCCAATCTCGGTGACTACCGTGTCAGGCGACATGCTCACCGAAAAGAATGTGAGCGCGGTTCGCGACCTCCAGTTCAGCGTCCCCAACCTCCAAATCAAGCAGGGTAACCTCTCGCCAGAAAATATCGAGTTCATCATTCGCGGCCAGCGGCAGCAGCTGTTCACCGACGAGAATGTGATCGTCTACTTCGATGGCGTGCCCCATCGACCGCGCGGCATCACATTGTACGATCTCCACGACGTCCAGGCCCTGCGGGGTCCGCAGGGAACGCTGTTCGGCAAGAACTCGCTGGGCGGCGCCATGGTATTCACCACCAACAAGCCCACCTTCGACACTGAAGGATCGATGACGCTGGATTATGGCAATTACAATCTCATCCACGGCACGGGGGTGCTCAACCTCTCGGTAATCGACGACAAGTTGGCGGTGCGCGTGGCCGGCAACATCGAACGGCGCGACGGCGTGTTCAAGAACGTCAACCCGCGCGGGGACGATCTGGGCGATCGCCGCAACGAGAGTTTCCGTGTCAGCGTGCTCGCGCGGCCTACCGAGCGGCTCGAGAATGTCGCGGTGTTCGACTATTATCATGCCAACCAGCTGCCTTCGCCGGCGATCATCGACTCCGCTCCGTTAAACGCCACAGGCTTCGGTGCTCTCGTTTCGCTGCTCACGCAACAGTTCGTCCAGAGGCAGAGCCAGATCGGCGGAGGAACCGCGTTGGTGAACGGCAATCTACTTCAGCGGAGCGGCAGCCCGTTCCGCGTCGACCTCTATACTGGGCGCACCACCTTCGCGACGCCGGTCAGCACGCCGCTTGGGCCCCTCAATCCGACCCTGCCCCTGTCCAGCACGACCAAGGCATATGGCGTCAGCGACACCACCACGCTGGAACTGAACGACACGCTCAGCCTGCGCAACATCTTCGGCTATCGGTACGAGCGCGCGGACGAGACGCAGGATCCCGGGGGCGGCGCCGGCATGACGGTCAACCTGACGCCATTCCTGTCCGGCCTCGGCGTACCCGGCCTGCCAGCTAACTATCCGGGTGACTTCATCAATCTGGTCTCACGCAATTACGGACTGAACAAGGATGTGAGCGACGAGCTGCAGCTTATCGTCAAATCGCAGAACCTGTCGGGCATCGTCGGGCTGTTCTACAGCCACAATGACTATAATTTCCGGAATACGTCGCTGTTCATTGCGGGGCCGGTGTCGCTCTATCCGGCCGCCGTCCGATACTACAACACCAATGTGGATTCGGATTCCTACGCCATATTCGCCCAGGGGACCTATGACTTCTCTGCCATGGGGGCGGACGGACTGCGCCTGACGCTCGGCGCGCGGCATACGTGGGACAAGCGGAACTTCACGAACGAGCTGTTCTATTCCAACAGCCTCGCCCTGGTTCAGCAATGGCCCGCGCCAGGCGGCGTCTGCGCCACGGTGGCCGGCACCGGCGCTGCGGCGGTCGGCTTCAATTCGGCAAGCCAATGCTATCTCGGGGGCGCCAAGAGCTTCAAGGCGCTCACCTGGTCGGTGTCGCTTGAATATCAGCTGGCGCAGCAGACCCTGGTCTATCTGGCCAATCGTCGAGGATATAAGGCCGGCGGTGTCAATCCCGTCACCGCCAATCTTGATTTCGCCTTCTTCGGTCCCGAGCGTCTGACCGACGTCGAACTGGGCATCAAGCATCAGGGTCGGATTGGCGGGCGGCCCTATCGGGTGAACGTCGCGGGATTCTACGGCAAATATAAGAAGATACAGACGCAGGCGATCATTCCCTTCTGCGTCACCGATGCGTGTACCGCGTCCTATACCGACCTTATCCTGTTCAATGTGGGTCAGGCGACGATCAAGGGCGTCGAAGTTGAGGCGTCGTTCAAGCCGACACCCGAACTGATCCTGGACTTCGGCTATTCATATCAGGTTGGGCGCTATGGTAGCGGCACCGTAATTCCGCAGCCGCGCGACATCACCACGCCGGTAAGCAGCACCAATCCGATCGACTATACAAGTGGGCTCGATCTGGACGGCCAGGAGTTCGTCGGCATTCCACGCCACACGATGAATGTGTCCCTGACATATGAGCCCAGGTTCGTGCCCGAAATCTTCGCCAAGCCGTTACTGAACCTCAACTATGCCTATCGGAACAAGACCGTCGGCAATTCCAATCTGGGCGTGGCAACGACGCCGGGATTTGGCGTGCTGAACGCCCGCCTGACCTTGCGGGACCTTGGGGAAACCCAGTTCGCCCTGGCATTCTGGGCCCAGAACCTCACCGACAAGTCCTACAAGCTCAGTTGCTCGGACAATACGAGCATCGGCTATACCGCCTGCCGCTGGGGCGATCCCCGGACATATGGCGTCACGGGATCGATCAAGTTCTGATCGGACCAAGGGTTGACCAGATGGCGATGTCGACGGCCGGTTCCAGACGGTCGGCGTCGCCATCATAACAATCGGAAGATCATCCGCCTGGAGGATCGTCATGAACGACGAGATGCAGCGTCTTCTGGACCATTTCGAAATCCGCGAGCTTCTGGAGGCTTATGTCCACGCGCAGGATCGTGCCGACGCGCAGGCAACGATCGACGTGTACCATCCGGACAGTTGGGATGACCACGGCCCGATCAAGGACACCGGATGGAATTTCGCCGACAGCGCGACCCGCGAGCTGCTGACCCGCTGGGAGGGATGCCTGCACCTGCTCGGCCAGTCGCGGATCAGGGTGGACGGCGACCAGGGCGGCTCGGAAACCTATTTCTACTGTACGATGACCCGCAAGCAGGACGGGCAGGACATGCTGGACCATATGATGGGCCGCTATCTGGACAAGGTCGAACGCCGCGAGGGCGAATGGAAGATCAAGGAGCGTACCTGCATCGTCGATTGGTCGGCGAGCACGCCTCTGATCGAAGACTTCGTCGGCGCCGCCGCCTTCGCCAAGGGAAAGCGATCGGCCGAGGATCTGTCGTATAGGTTGCTCGGCCTCTCGCGCGGGCATTCACGGATAACCCGCTGAAAGGTGATCGGACCAGCGTCCCGCCTCGCTCTGCCGCCCCCTGGCAGGAGAGCAGGCATCTTTTGTCGACCGGCGGAGAACGTCAGATCGTCCGGCCGCCATCCGCCACGATCAGCGCACCGGTGACGTAGCTGGCGACGTCCGACGCCAGGAACAGGATGACGTTGGCAATCTCCTCCGCTTCGCCGAGCCGACCGAGCGGGATGCCGTCGATGAAGCTCGCGTCGAGCGGCGCGCCAGCGATCAGCGGCGTGTTGATCACACCCGGGCAGACCGCGTTGCATCGGATTCCACTGCTCGCATATTCGACCGCGATCGCGCGCGTCAGCTGGGAGATTCCGGCCTTCGCCACCGCATATGGCCCGATATGGCGTTCGGCATGATAGGCCGCCGTCGACGATGTATTGACGATTGATCCGCCGCCTTGCGAAGCCATGACAGGAAGGACGCTGCGCGACACGCGGAAGGCCGAGGTGAGACCCACGTTCATGACATGGTCCCAGTGCTCGTCGCCGACGCCGCCGAGCAGGGCGGCGCTATCGTTGCCGCGCCAGATCGCGTAGCCGTTATTGTGCAGGAAATCGATGCGTCGATGGCGCGAGACCACCGTCTTGACCATGGCGTCGATCTGGAACCGTTCGCGTAGGTCGCAGGCGACGAAATCGGCCTTTCCGCCGCCGCCCCTGATATCCTCCACCAAATCCACGCCGCGCTTCTGGTCGAAATCGACGATCACCGCGGTGCCGCCGTGCTTCGCGAAGCCGCGCGTGACGGCAGCGCCGATGCCCGATGCACCGCCGGTCACGACCCCGATCTTGCCTTCAAATCCGATCATGCTCCAGTTTCCTGCTATTGGATGACAGCCCGCGTCCTCTCGACCGGCTTCCATGGAAATGACAGGCCGGCCCCCGCGCGCCGCCTCTGGCCGGCCACGCGGCCTATTCCGGATCGATCCAGGCGGAGTTGACCGCCCGCGGGCTGAGATATTTGGTGTTGGTCCAGCCGCCGTCGACGACGATCGACTGGCCGTTGATCATCTCGGAACCGGGCGAGCAGAGAAAGGCGATCATCGCCGCCATATCCTCGGGTTCGGCGAGCCGGGGATAGGGCGTCGTCTCAATATTGTTGCGTCGAAACGCTTCGTCTGCGAACCGGTGGCGAACCATGTCGGTCATCGTCACCCCTGGCGCCACGCAGTTGCTGCGGATGCCTCGCGGCCCATATTCACAAGCCATGTGCTCGGTCAGCGATTTCAGCCCGCCCTTGGCCGCCGAATAGGCGCCGCCCCGTCGCCCGCCGATATGCGCGAAGGTGGAAGTGATGTTGACGATGCTGGCGCCCGCCTTCATGTGGCCGATCGCCTCGCGGCACAGCCGGAACGGCGCGCGCAGCATCAGGTTCAGGAAAGCGTCCAGCGACGCGTCGTCGGTTTCGTGGAGCGGTTTCGGGCTGCCGACCCCGGCATTGTTGACCAAGACATCGATGGAGCCGAAGCTGTCGAGTGCACAGCGGACGATGTTCGCCGGCGCGTCGTCCATCGTGACGTCCGCCGGGCATGCCACGATGCGTTCCCCCTTCAGCGCATCCGACAGCCGCGACAGTTTGTCCGGGGCGCGGCCCACGGCGATGATCGCGAACCCCGCGCCATGAAGCACTTTTGCCGTGGCCAGGCCGATCCCGCTTCCAGCGCCGGTGATGATCGCCGTTTTCATCTTGTGTCACTCCCCTGTCTTTATCGGGCCGGTCGGCAGATTGGAAACTGAGCGCCATCGTGCCTCGTCGAACGCTACGCTGGGTCGGCCCGCTCTGCCAACGGTCACGGGTAGGTCGAAGGAGCTTGTCCCTTTGGCGACAGCTTTGATACTTGAAAATAGGCGAATGGTCTCCATAGCGTTGGAAAATATTGTGTACGGCGGCAACCGGCGAGATCAATAGGCGGATGCCGCAATCATATCGATGATCGTAGCTGGATCAGAAGGATGCGACGCGGCGGTGGAGCATTTCGGATTTCCACCGGAGGGATCGGATCGTGGTGATCGCGCGCGCGTCGCAGCTTGGTCTCGACGCTGACCTGGCGGGCGGGCGTCTGATCGATGCTTCCTTCGGACGATCCTGCGCTGGCCGGCTTTCGTGCCCACGCGTGCGTGGCTGGCAGCGAACATCCCCTACGGCCGAAGCGCCGCTGGACGGCGCGGCGTCGCGCGATTTCGTGCTCGACTGGCAGAAGCGTCAGATGGAGGGGGGATGGGCGGGACCATGGCCGGACCGACCAAGTTCTGCGAAATATTACTACAGCGTCCGCCTGCCGCTGGCTAATGCAGTGGTGGGCGGGATCAACATTGGCTGGAAGACCGCCATGGCCACGGCGCGATACGGCGCAGGCTGATCGACTGACGGTCGAAGAAGATCGTCACGACGGCTTGTACTTCGACTGCTAGGCGCGCAACAATCGGCATCGGCGCGCGCCACCCCGGTTTCCATTCCAGTAGAGAGCATTAGATGACGGACAATAGCGAGTTGGAACTGAGTTTCGTTGTCGATCGGTGAGCGCCGCCAATCACGATAGGATGTCCCGTTCGCGCAACACTCGATGATTGATCGGTGGCCAGGATGTGCCCTTAAACAGTGGGTGCACCGGCGGACCGCCGATTTCCGAGGCGATATAATTGATGACCACCTCACAAAAATTATCGGACGAGAAGATTGCCGCTTTGGCTGCGCGATTCGATCATCACGGCCCCGAATATCGCGAACATTCCGCCGAAATCCTCGAGCATATGCAGCGGCATTGCCCCTTGGTGCGTAGCGAGGCCTGGGGTGGCTTCTGGGTGGCGACGACCGGCGAGCATGTTTTGGAAATCGCGAAGAAGGCAGAGGTTTTCTCGAGCGCGCAGGGCGAGACCATTCCGGACGGCACCGATACGCGGATGATCCCGCTGCATTCCGACCCACCCGAGCTCTACGATTATCGCGCCATCCTCAACCCGCTGTTCGCCCCGAAAAAGATGGCGGAATGGGCGCAGGCGGTGCGCGACGAGGCGAACGCGCTGATGGACAAGCTGGTCGCGCGGGGCGGCGGTGATCTTGTCATGGATGTCGGCCAGCCACTCACCGCCATCACGACGCTGAAGATGACCGGGTTCAATCCCGATGACTGGTACAAATACGCCCATCCCCTGCACGAACTGGTCTACAGCGCCGTGCCGCGCGAGGAAAAGCTCGCGATGATGTCCGAGATGGAACGCGAGATGAATGCCGAAATCGCGCGCCTGCGGGCCGATCCGCCGCCCGGCAGCATCCTGGAATATCTGTTTGATGTCGACATGGCGGGCCGGAAGCTTCGCATGGACGAGATCCAGAGCATGGTGCTCATCATCTTCGGCGGCGGCTTCGACACCGCGCAGGCGTTGATGGGGCGCATCGGCGTGTTCTTGGGCCATAATCCCGAATATCTGCGCGACCTGAACGAGAACCGACACCTGATCGACAATGCGATTGAGGAATTCCTGCGGGTCTTCCCACCGACCCAGGGCAATTCGCGGTGCGCGGTAAAGCCCGTGACGATCGCCGGACAGCATATCGCGGCCGGCGAACATGTCTTCATGTCTTGGGCAGCGGCGAACCGCGACCCTGCCGAATACGACGATCCACACAAGATCGATTTTCGCCGCGAGTTAATCCGCCACTATTCCTTCGGGGTGGGGCCACATCGCTGCCTCGGCTCACACCTGGCCCGGCTTGAGGTCAAGGCGTTCCTCGAAGCTCTTCTGGATAAGGCGCCCGACTTCCGCCTGGTGGAAAGCGAGATTGAGCTCGCCGACGATATCGGTACCGTCGCGGGTTACAACAAGGTTGGGATCGTCCTGTGATCCCTCGCATGGGGGAATATGGAATGGCCAGGAAGGATAGCGCGTTGCGGGATAATAGCGCGAAATCCGCGACGGGCCTCGCGCTGCCCCTGATTTGCGCGCCGATGTTCTTCATCAGCGGCGTCGATCTCATGATCGCCTGCCGGACCGCAGGCATCGTTGCGGGCCTGCCGCGGCATAATTTCCGTGATTTCGAAAGCTTCAAGGCAGCGATCCGGGAGATCAATGACGCGACCGAGCGGTTCCGCGATGCCCATCCTGGCCGCCCGATCGGGCCGCTCGCGATCAACATCTCGACGGCACTCGATGAAGTGGAGATGCGCGAGAACCTGGCCTTCTGCCATGAACAGGGCGTCGGCATCTTTATCAGCGCCACCGGCAATCCCACCGAGCTGATCCAGCGTGTCCATGATCAGGGAGGCAAGATATTGTGCGACGCGACCGCGATCCGTTTTGCCGAAAAGGCGATTGAGGCCGGGGCCGACGGGATCAACGCAATCGGCTCGGGCGGCGGCGGCCATTCGGGCACGTTGTCCCATCTCGCGCTGGTGTCGCGGATCCGCGCCATGTTCGATGGCATCGTCACGATGGCCGGGGGCCTGACCGACGGCGCATCGATCCGCGCCGCGCAGGCGCTGGGCGCCGACATGGCCTATATGGGCACGCGCTTCATCGCTACCCGCGAGGCCGCGGCGGACGACGCCTATAAGCAGATGATCGTCGACGGCGGTTCGAAAGATCTGATTTTCACCGACCGCCTCGGCGGCGCGCCCGCCAACTGGCTTCGTGCATCGCTTGCGCAGCACGGCCTCGATCCCGACAACCTGCCCCCGCCGCCGGACGGCAAGTTCAACCACAAGTCGGACTATTCGCATCTGCCCGAAGGCGCCCGGCCATGGGCGACGATCTGGAGCGCCGGACAGGGCATCGACTTGATCCACGAGATCCCGTCGGTACACGATCTCGTCGCGCGGCTGACCCGCGAATATTTCGACATTGCGCCCGAGGCGTCGGCCGCCCGCGTCGAAAGCCTGTTGCATGGCTGAGAGCGCATGACATGACGAAGGACGTGGCGATCGTCACCGGGGGCGGCAGCGGCATCGGCGCTGCCGTGGTCCGGCGCCTGACGTCGGACGGCTGGCAGGTCGCGGCCGTGGGCAGGCGCACGGACCGGCTGGAAGAGATTGCACGTGAAACCGGTTGTCTTGCCATCGCCGGCGACGTCGCCACGCCGGGTGTCGGCGCCACTATCGTCGCCCGCACGCTGGAGCACTTCGGGCGGATCGATGGGCTGGTCTGCAACGCCGGCATATTCGAATATGCTGCGGTGGAAGCACTGGACGCCGACACCTGGCGCAGGACCCTCGACGTCAATCTGGAGGCTGTCCTCTGGCTTGTTCAGGCGGCCCTGCCGGCGCTGCGCGAGGCTCGGGGAGGCGTCGTGGCAATATCGTCGCTTGGAGCTCAGCGCGCCACGGCGGGCTATGCGGCCTATGTCAGCTCCAAGGCCGCGCTGACCGCTCTGGTCCGGACGGTAGCGGTCGAGGAGGCATCCAGCGGAATTCGCGCTAATGTTGTTCTGCCCGGCTGGACGAGGACCGAAATGGCGGATGCCGGGATGCGCCAGCTTGCCGATCACTTCGGCGGCATTGAGGGCGCCTACGATCATGCGACCCGCCATGTTCCCCTGAAACGGCCGGGTCGACCGGAGGAACTCGCGGCTGTCGTCGCTTTCCTGCTGTCTCGGGATTCCTCCTACATCACCGCCACGTCCATACCGGTGGACGGGGGGTTGCATGCGATCGACGCTTCGCAGGATTTCGGCTGAAGCTCGCCGCGCCCGGCGCGGAGTGGGACGGATGGCCTGGACTGTCACGTCCCCTTGAAGCTTGCGGGGCGCTTTTCGACGAATGCCGCCAAGGCCTCCTTATAATCCGACGTCATCGATGCCAGGATCTGGGTCGCGTTCTCGGCGTTGAGCGCGGTTTGCCGGCTGGCATCGAGATTGTCCCACATCAGCCGCTTCGTATAGGCGACGCCGAACGGACTGTTCGCGACGATCTGGCTCGCGATCTCCAGTGCTCTGGCCTCGCATTGGTCGTCGTCGACGATGTCAGCCGCGAGCCCGATCAGATCGGCTTCATGTGCAGGGATCGTACGCCCCGTGAGCATGATTTCGAACGCGCGCGACGCACCGATTAGTTGCGGTAGCAGATAGCTGATCCCACTTTCGCCGCCGAGCAGCCCCAGGCGGATCGAGCCGATCACGAATTTCGCGGATCGGGACACGACGCGGATGTCCGCTCCCAGCGCCAAGGCCATCCCGACGCCGGCGGCGGGGCCGTTCACAGCCGCGATCACGGCCTGCGGCAATCCGATCAGCCGCTGCACCATGCCCGAATAGCGTTCCTGCCAGAGCATCCGCTCGACGACCCCGTTGCCGGAACCGTCGCCGCGCGTCTTCGCTACGCCGACATCCTGCCCCGCGCAGAAACCGCGCCCCACTCCGGTCAGTACCACGGCCCGCACCGACGTGGTCTGGGCGATCGCATCGAGTCGCTCGTTCAGGAGCGCGACGCTTTCGCGTGTCAGGGCATTAAGGGTAGCGGGGCTGTTCAGCCGCAGGATGGCGATCCCATCATCGCGATCTTCGAACAGGATGGCGTCGGGGGTAGTGTTCATGGCATCGTCATCCATATCCCGCTGTTCAGTCCTGGCGCGCGGCCGCCGCGATAGCCACAGCGGCGCGGCGTCCCGACCATACGCAATCGGCGAGCGACAGTCCGCTCACATAATTGTTCACCGGCAGCCCGACCGCACTTCGTCCCGCCGCGAACAGCCCGGCGACCTTTCCGCCCGCCGCGTCCAGCACATTGCCGCTGGATTCCTCGACGCGCAGGCCTCCCGTGCTGATCGCGGACAACGGGCTGACCGGCATTTCATGGGCGAGGCTGACGGCATAATAAGGGCCGGCGGCAAAGGCCTGACGGCAGTCGTCGCTTTTCCCAAGGGAATCGACCGCGCCGGTCGCCGCATCGTCGCTGTACGACCGGATCGCCTCCCGCATGGGTGCGCAAGGCACTCCCATCGCCGCCGCCAACGCCTCGATGCTGTCTGCCGACAGCGCCCTGCTTTTCGCCAGGTTGACCGGGAATTTTTGAAAGTCGAACAGTCTGCCCGCATCGACTTCGGCAAAGGCCGACGCCCAGATCGCCGCGTCGCAGACCAGCCACGCCCGCCCGCCCGAAGCCTCGCACATCGCGCGGGCGATATGGGCGCCATAAAGTTCCTCATTCACCAGCCGGGTTCCCGCCGCGCCGATGATCACGCCCTTCGTCCAATCGAACGGTGGATTGATGAATCGCCACGCCGATACACGGTCGAGATGGTCGGCCGCGCCCCCGGCCGACGCGCCCAGGCGGATACCCGCGCCGTCGTCGCCGAAGCTGCCAATCGGCATCGTCCGTGCATAGTCCGGCGCGAAGCGGTCGATCATCGCGCGGTTCCGTATATAGCCGCCCGCTGCGATCACGACGCCTGATCGGGCCCGGAAACGACGCCGCCTGCCGAATGCCTCCAGGGTGCGGAACAGCGCGGCGAACGGCCGGTGGCCGCCAACGACCTGCAAGGTCAGCTTGTTGGCCATGCGCTCCGCCCAGCGATGCAGGGCAGCGGCTGGCCCGCGCAACGACGACATCTCCGCGCCAATGACGCGCTCTTGCTCGGTCACCAGCCGAACGGCCCTGGTCTGGCGCAGGACGGTGATGCGGGGGCAATCCCGAATCGCCTCCTTCATCGCCGCCATCAGATACCAGCCGCAATCTCCACCCTCGGAGAATCCACCGTGCGGCTTGACGCCTTCTAGCTGGCGTGCGCCGGGGACCAGCTCTGGATTCTTGACCCGATGCCCCCGCTCGGCGGGCGGATGCGCTCCGCGATAAGCGGGGGCCTCACCGTTGTCGGAAAAATAGAGATAGAATTCATCGGTCGGATAGGATGTTTTCTTCGGCGCGCGCGGCCCGCTGAAATGCACGTTATGGCGTTCGAGGAACGCCAGCGAATCGCAGCTGTCCTCGGCAAAACGCCGCACCGTTTCGTCGGAAACGAAGCCCCCGACTTCCCGCCGCAGATAATCGGCCATCGCGGCGGGCGAGTCCTCGACGCCAAAGGCTTTCTGGACGTGCGTGCCGCCCCCGGCATAGACGATACCGCCGCTCATCTGGCTGGAGCCGCCGCCGTCGAACCGATCGACCAGCAGGACATCCTGTCCCTGGTCCGCGGCTTCCAGGGCCGCACTGGCACCGGCCAGGCCGAAACCGATTACGATCACGTCATGATCGCCATGCCAGCGCGTAACTCGATCGGTGGCGAGACTCGGCCGAATCTCCGACGACGCGCTGTCACGCAAGGAGATGAAGGCCGCCTGGTCGGGCATCGGTTCCGGCCGATCGGTCATCGGCGCGCACTCCTGTCCACGCCGGTCGCCACCGTGCGATCCGCCCGACCCAGGAAACGGCCGTGCAGCCCGCTGAGGTAGCGGCCGTCCTGCTGGACGATCTTGCCGCCGATCAGCGTGTAGCGGACGCCGCCCGGCGGACGGCGGAAGCGCGCATGACCGTTGGGGAGGTCGGTTACCTTGATCTCCGGAGCCCAATGCAGCGCATCAAGATCGAACACGAACAGATCGGCGATCTTACCGGTCCGGATGATACCGCGATCGACGAGCCCGATGAGCTGGGCGAGGTCACCGGTCATCCGCGCGATCGCTTCCTCGATCGTCATCGTCTTGCGATCGCGCACATATTCGGCAAGCACGCAGGTGCTGTCCCCGGCGCCGTCGAACATGCCTACATGTGCTCCCGCATCGCTGGCCCCGATCACATTCTCCGGCGCTGCGAGAAGTTCGGCCACTGCTTCCGGATCGGTGTTGGTGTAGCGGTGGACGAATTCCGCCTCGAGATCATTCTCGATCACCCAGTCGGCGATTACGTCGGCCGGATGGCCCTGCCGGGCGTCGAGGATGATGTCGAAGGTTTTGCCGAGGTAACGGTCGTTGGCGGGTGTCCCCACCTTGATGATGCGCAGAGACCTTTCGGCGCCGTTGCTCGGGAAACCACCCTTCATATTGTCCCAGTCGAAGCGCGCGCGCACGCGCCATTCGGGATCAGCGAGCATCGACAGCTTTTCTTCGCGCGACCGCGACGGCTGAACCACCTCGTTGAAAGCCGGCACATAGATGAACAACATGCTCTGCTTGAAGCTGACCAATAGCTCGATCGAGCGCGGAGAGACCATGTGGTAGAACGGGATTCCATCGCGCTGCATGTCGCGGCCGGCTTCCAGCAGCGCCGCCGCTTGGGCGGGATAGTCGGCGCGCTGATAAATGCCGTTCGACACCACCGGCACGTTGTCCCGGCCCGCATGCTCTCCGAAGCGGCGGAGGTCGCGGATCCAGGTCTCGGTGTCGCTCAGATCGGCAATGACCTGCACCAGCCCGCCGTGCGAGGCGACGGCCTTGAACAGGCCGCTCAGCTCCGCATCATCGGCATGGAAGCTCGGCACCGGATCGCCTGCGGGTGACCGATCGAACCGCGAGGTCGAGATGCCGAAAGCCCCCGAAACCATCGCGGCCTCGGCGGTCGTGGCGATGGCGCGGGCCTGATCGGGCGAGGCCGGGTCGCTCCAGGCCTTGCCGCCCATTTCATATTGGCGCAGCAGCGAATGGCTCACCAGGGCCGCGATGTTCACGCCCCATGGGCGATCGCGCATCGTCGCGGCATATTGCGGAAAGCTTACCCAGTTCCAGGGAATTTCCGAAGCGAAGAGGTCTCGGGGCAGATCCTCGATATAACTGAACAACGAACCGAGCATGTCTACGTCGGCCGCGCGTACCGGGGCGAGGCCCAGGCTGCAATTGCCGATCAATATCGTCGTGACGCCGTGCAGGGAGATGGGATCGGCTCGGGGATCCCAGAACAGCGCCGCATCATAGTGGGTGTGAATATCGATGATGCCCGGCGCGACATGGCATCCGGTGGCGTCAATCTCCTCGCATCCCGTCGTATCGAGATCGGGTCCGATCTCGATGATCCTGTCGCCCTGAATCCTGATATCCGCCTTGAAGGGGGGCTTGCCCGTTCCATCGACGATGGTCCCGCCGCGCACGACCAGAGCGACATCCGACAACATCCTTTTCAATCTCCAGTTCAGAAGGCGTCGGCGCGGATGATTCTCTCTCACGCCGTCCTGCTGGGCCGCGCGACGGGGCCTTGCATTCGCTCGCCATCGATACAGCTATTGGCTGGTACAGCACGTCTCACAAGCGCGGATTGCTGTTTCGAACCGGACATCCTTTAGCGCGATGTGGACCGATCGATGCAAATGCATGGAGATGCCTTATGGAGCATAAGCACATGAAGCATGCCCATGATCACCCGCCTTCGACCCACGTCGATGCGACGGTCGATATGGAAAGACATGCGCGCCGGCGGCGATGCGCGACGCCATATTGAGGGGATGTGATGGGCCTGACGAGAACGATGAACGGCAAGGTTGTCGTCGTGACCGGCGCAACGCTCGGTATCGGCAGGGCAACGGCCCTGATGCTGGCCGAGGAGCGCGCCGACATCGTCCTGATCGCGCGCAACGCCGAGCGGTTGCACGCGCTCCGCGACGAGATAGCCGCGACGGGCGTTTCCGTGGAAGCCTATTCGGTTGATGTCACCGACGCGGAGGCGCTCGACGCGGCGATTACCAGCGTCGCCGAGCGCAAAGGGCGGCTGGACGGCCTGGTCAACAATGCGTCCTCCTATACCTATGGTCCCGTAGCAGACGCCAGCAACGAGCAATGGCGGGAAGCCTTTCGAGGAGGCGCCGAGGCCGTATTTGTGGGGACGCGCGCAGCGATGCGGATCATGGCGCCGCAGGGCAGCGGATCGATCGTCAACATCTCCTCCACCAACGGACTAAGGGCCATGCCGGGAATGGCGACGTATTCAGCCAGCAAGGCGGCGATCATCCATTTGAGCGCGGTCGCAGCCATGGAGGGCGCGCCGTCGGGCGTCAGGGTCAACGCGATCGCCCCGGGGCTGGTCGAGACGCCCCATGCCGCCGAGTTCTTCGACACCGATCCGGCGCTGAAGCTCTCGGCCGAAAGCAAGATCCCGATGCTGCGCGCCGCGCGCGCCGAGGAGATCGCCGCGCCAATCCTGTTTCTCCTGTCGGATGCGGCGGCTTATGTCACAGGCACATGCCTGAACGTCGATGGAGGCAAAGCGGTGCAGCTTTTCGCATGATTTGCCGGACCGACCCCGTCTTTACAGATGTTCTAACCTGGCGCATCCTTCATATCTGAGAAAACAAAATCGTAAATCTGGTGGGAGAGTCGCCATGCCTTTGGTCCGATATATGCTTCATCGCGACGTCGTTAGGCGCAGCCTTATTCCGGGACGCTGACGATGGAATGCGCGGATTTCAAGACAGAGGCGAAGCAGTGCTTCGGCGGCGGTGAACTAGAGATACGCAACTATACTTGGGCCGAGCCGGTCGAGCATGTCTATTGCGATCCCTATCCCTCCATGGCGCTCATGATCAAGCCGCCTCCCACTCCTACGAAGATCCGAATCAAGAGGGGGCAGCAATATAGCGATGAATTGACGGCTGGCGGTATCGTCTTCCGTCCGGCCAATCTCACGCTTCACTGCATGAACCCGGGCAGCAGTTTCCGTATTCTCGCGTGCCAGTTCGATCTCGAAGAGGTTTTCCGTCGGATAGGAGAAGAATTTCGCGAACTGGCAGAGGCCCCGCCGGATGTCGACATCCACAATGGCCGTATAGCCAGTGCCCTGCATCGGGTGCTGATGGAGATAAAGGCCCCGAGTTTTGGATCGAACGTCCTCGTAGAAGCGCTGATGACAACGGTTCTCGTCGAACTGATGCGCTTCGATCGCGTGACACATGAGCAAGGTAGCGTGCTCGCGTCCTGGCAACTCCGACGCATCAACGAAATACTCCACGACTACAATGGCCTCCCTACGGTCACGATGATCGCCGACGAACTGGGCATGTCCGGCCGCCACCTTAACCGGCTGTTTTCAGCGGCGACGGGCGTTACCCTCTCGCGCCATATCGCGCGAAATCAGTTCAACTCCGCATGTGCGCTGCTTGGCTCGACAGAAATGCCGCTCAAGCAAATCGCGTATAAGGTAGGTTTTTCGTCGCACAGCAGCTTTTCCGCCGCCTTCGTGCGGGAGGCCGGTATGAGCCCAAGCGAGTTCCGTCGAGCACAGAGAGGCATCTCATCCATTCCCGGCCGCGACGCGCCGGTTTGTCATCATTGACGGACCACGTTCCGACCTTGCCGGCGTAGCGCAGTCGCCCATCCTCATCGACACCAAGGATAAGCGCGGAACGCGCACTCTTGTCCGAAGGCGTCCACCTCGAGTGAAGTAGCGCAATGGACTGGCAGGTTTGCGAGGATGAGGGCGTGCCATAGCATTATCCCCTCAAGACCGCCGCCGCCGGTCGATGAATTTGATCTGACAGCGCCGTTCGAGAAAAAGCAAACTGTTTGGCGACGCCGATGGTCACGCCATTCGCCATCCCTATGGCGACTATTATGCGGCCGTCGAGCGGTGTGTTTTTGCTCCTATCCAGGGTCATCCAGCCTTTTCCAGACGATGTGTTGGTGCTATTGGAGGTGCCGGTGATTTTCCACTGCCGATTTGCAGGGAAAACCAGGCTCTTGGGTGCCCGATGAGAGTGTTCTTCTGGCACCAGTGGCTCCGTAAGGAGTTGAAAACGTTCATAAAGCGCAGAAATCCGTGACTTCTAAGCGATCATCCGGGGCAAAAAGCTGGATGGGAAAGCGTGTCAGATATATCTCTGAAGACATGGCCGCAAGCGATTGACTCGCCTGACGCAGGCAGGCCAGCAGCTCTATGGCGACTCAGAGGCGTGGCAAAAGAAGCGCGAGGCTTATCTTCTCGACAGTCTGTCCGGCTCCGACCGTGCGCAGTTCCTGCGATGGCTCAAGCTGG
>Ga0207667_10003284_pt1 | contig 19964 bp, 13 predicted proteins | sample KBSCornC52_FD_184301 | JGI IMG/M metagenome (GOLD analysis project Ga0207667, IMG submission 184301) | Corn rhizosphere microbial communities from Kellogg Biological Station, Michigan, USA - KBS Corn C5-2 (SPAdes) (version 2) | ecosystem: Host-associated > Plants > Roots > Rhizosphere > Soil ...
GAATGGGACAGATACAACCACTCGTTTAATACTATTGAAAAAGACAAAATTGAAGAAGGTATTGATGAATTCCTCGCAGAACATTCCACTGATTTGTTGGTAATGGTGACGCGAAGACATAATTTTATTCAAAAAGTTTTCGTCGGTTCTCATACCAAAAAAATGACGCATCAAACAAAAAAACCGTTGTTGATTTTTCATGGGTATGAGAATCATTCCTCAATAATTAAAAATTCAAAAGCTATTTATTCGTAAAAATTCCTTTTCTTTTTTCTTAATTTTTAGAAGAAGAGTGAAAAAAGAAAGTGTTTCTCATTAAATGTCTTATGCCAGCCTTCCGATTAATATAAATGGCCTTTCTAATGAGGAAGTAATTGTTTCGCGAAAGAAATATGGTAGCAATGAGTTGAATGATGAAACCAAAAGCGGATTATTAACGGCATTGCTTGAGACATTGAAAGAGCCTATGTTGATATTATTATTGGCGGCCGGCATGCTTTATTTGATTTCCGGAAGCACGGGTGATGCAGTATTCATGTTGTTTGCAATCGTTATTGGTTTCTGCCATCTCACTTTACCAGGATTCGCGCAGCCGCAACGCACTTGCGGCTTTAAAAAAACTTTCTCAACCACACACAAAGGTGATGAGGAACGGAAAAATTTCTTTTATCAATAGTAAAGATGTCGTTGTAAATGATGCTGTCATTGTGGAAGAAGGAAGCTCCGTTACCGCGGATGCAATTGTTATCTATTCCAATGATTTCACAGTGAATGAATCTATTCTTACCGGTGAATCCATTCCTGTAATAAAAGATGTAAAAGAAGATAATAAAATTTTCAGTGGCACCTGGGTCAGCAGCGGTATGGCTATCGCTGCGGTGATAACGATAGGCAATGCAACGCGTCTTGGCGAGATAGGAGCGTCAATGAAAAATATAAAGGAAGAGCAAACGCCACTACAATTACAAATAATAAATTTTGTAAAGAAAATGGCTTTCATCGGGCTGGCAGTTTTTTTATTGGTGTGGGTTATTAATTTCTTCCAATATAAAAATCTGGTAAACAGTTTATTAAAAGCATTGACCCTGGCCATGTCTGTTTTGCCTGAAGAAATTCCTGTTGCTTTCACAACTTTTATGGCATTGGGGGCATGGCGATTAATGAAGATGGGCATCATTGTTAAGCAAACGAAAACAGTTGAAACTTTGGGAAGTGCTACCGTTATTTGCACCGATATAACCGGCACCATTACAGAAAACAAAATGCAGCTTGCAGAGCTTTATGTTTATAAATGCGACCGGATGTATAAGACAGAAGATGAAAATCGGAAAGCAGTTTCTGAATTAATCACCATCGCGATGTGGGCAAGCGAACCATTGCCTTTTGACCCGATGAAACAGCGCTGCATAACTCTTACAAAAGACTTACCGATAAAGACGTAAGAACGGCTTATAAGATGGTTCATGAATATCCTTTGGAAGGACGACCACCAATGATGACGCACATTTTTGAAAATGAAAACGGGAATAGAATTGTTGCTGCCAAAGGTGCGCCGGAAAGAATCTTATCAGTGTGTGCATTAAGCATTGATGAAAAGAAAAAAGTTGAAGGCTATTTAAAAGAATTGACAAAACATGGCTACCGGGTTTTGGGAGTAGCATCGGCTGTTTTTGCAGAGAATAATTTTCCAAAAAACCAGGATGATTTTCTTTTCCAATTTATTGGTTTCGTTTCGTTCTACGACCCTCCCAAAAAGAATATCGGGGAGGTATTTAAGAAATTTTACGAGGCTGGAATTCACGTAAAAATAGTGACCGGTGATAACAAACAAACGACAGAAACGATAGCAAATCAAATCGGGTTCAAGGGTGCCGAATTTGCTTTAGATGGGGACGAACTTCTGAACATGCCGGAAGAAGACCTTGCGTTTATTTGAAACTCTTTGAAAGCGTTCTTATATAGTTTACAATCGCCCACCTTTGATCAGGAGTTAGCACACTCTTAAATGGCGGCATAGCTGTATGTGCATGCCTTTACGATTTTATAATACAAAGCTCCATCAGACTCTGCCTCCACCATTGCGGAAGTGTGATCCGCAGGTTTTGGATTTAGTGATGCAGCTGCGGGGCCATCACCTTTTCCTTTATCACCATGGCACGGCGTACAATACGAGCGGTATAACGTACTTCCGTTTTTTATAGAGGAGGCATCACTTACCTGAGGGTTCTTCAAATCAAGCATGGACTTAGGAATCGGCCATGGATAGGATTGTGCAGTAGAAATATTGACGATTCAATTTATTTGTTTGTTTACTGCTTTCCGCTTTTACCAAACCATATTCTATTTCAATTTCCTTTCTTGCTTTTTCAGACTGATTTTTCCCAAGGTTATGTAATGAGATTCTGCTGCCATCGCTTTTAATATTTGTAGTGACAATATGAAGGTGAGGATGTGCGGCATCATCATGTCGATAAAGTATATAAGGCTGATTCCCAAAAAGATCAAATATTTTAAAGACGAAGAAGCATTAAAAATCATCCTCCTTTACAAAAAATATTTACTTTTCATTGTTGCAGGAACTGAAATAATTACCTTTACATAAATGTTAGGTTTTTAGCTTGCTGAAAGTAAGCATTGAGTAATTCGTGGAGTTGTAATATAAGGTTTGCTTAAGTAATTGATTATTAGCTGTTAAAAAAAGTGGTTCGAATCCCTTAGTCTCCGCATAGGTTTATTACAACTAATTGAAACTTCCTGATAAACTTTCTACCTCAATCTTATTGAATTTTTTTTCTACATCCGATAATAGTTAAATAACCGGTTTCACATCTTTTCATCTTTAGCGGAAAAAGTAATAAAACAGCATATTTTACAAAACCCCTTTCTATTGCACGTAGGAGGTATCTTCCGGCGTTAATATAGGGGATTGGTAGTCTACAAGTCCGGGTTAAGTCCGGCACACGCCGGACTTAACCCGGACTTGTTACGGCACAGGTAGGGAGTACCCGGCCTTTAAACAGCCAATATCTATAATTGAAACAAGCAGCAGAAATGCTTTATTTATAGATTAACAGGATAAAAAGACGTGCGATCAGAAATTAATGTACAGTTAACAGGGCCGAATCGACAAACTTATTTGGTTATAAAGCAGGTGATAACTATTACATGCGCACTGCTGCGGCTAAAGTAAGGCAAACAAAAGCTACCAAAGAAAGAGTCCTCCAGAGTTGTAGCATTGGGTGCGAATAGGTAGCAAGGATTTAAGTTCTTATTAGCCATTTTGTGTACTTTACCAGCTCCTTTCAAACGCTTTTTACTTGTCCTCCTCGGAACTGGAAATAAAATTTCCAGTAATTGGATCCGCATAGGCATTTAGCAAGGATTACCTGACTCCTAAGTATGCACAATACTTTTTTCAGTTTTACCGACAGATGCGTGACAAACAATTTAGAACTATTTCATCAAATTGTAAATTTTATATTATTTAACATTTATTTGGTAATCTTCATGACGTTGTTATATTTGCAACTTAACATTAAATTAAACACATGAGAAGATTTCTATCCCTATTTATGGTGCTGATGCTTACCAGCATTTTTGCATCAGCTCAAAAAAAGACGGTTACCGGAAAGGTGACTGACGAGGCCGGAAATGCAATTCCCTTCGCTACTGTTAAAGAAAAAGGAACAGGCGTGGGCGTTTCCGCAGATGAAAGCGGTGATTTTAAAATCACTATTCCCCCTAAAGCTGTTTTAATTGTTTCTGCTACAGGGTATTTAACTAAAGAAACAACTGCTTCCGGGAATGAATTTAATGTTTCGCTGCAAACAGCAGCAAATACCATGCAGGAAGTCATTATCACTGCAGGCGGTGTAAAACAAAAAACCCGGGAGATTGGAACTGCTGCCACTCAAATTACTTCCCAGACCCTAAACGCCGGTAAAGCTGCGAATGTATCAAGTGGATTGCAAGGGAAAGTCGCCGGCTTGATGATCAGTAACTCAAGCGGGGGTGTAAATCCTAATTTCAGGGTTGTGTTGAGGGGGCAAAGATCTTTGACCGGAAACAACCAGGCTTTGTTGGTTTTGGATAATGTGATTGTTCCAAGTGACATGTTATCCAATCTTAATCCGGAAGATGTTGAGTCAGTAACTGTGTTAAATGGCGCTGGTGCAGCTGCCTTATACGGTTCCCAGGCATCGAATGGTGCCTTGATTGTGACCACTAAAAAGGGACGCAATGGTAGAACTGCTGTTACATTGGCACATACAACCACGTTAGAATCAGTTGCCTTTTTTCCAAAGATTCAAAAATTATTTGGTGCAGGCGGATCATCTTACGGATATGATCAGTTTGGAAACGTAAATTATTCTTCTATCGAGAATCAGTCTTACGGACCCAAATTTGATGGATCAATACGTGATGTAGGTTATCCATTGGAAAACGGTGATCAGCTAAAGTTGCCTTATCAATATAATCCCGGACATGACGATTTTTGGCAAACAGGAGTGCAAAATCGTGAAGACCTTACTTTAACTACCGGAGATGACAAATCAACACTTTATTTTTCAGGACAATTTTTGAAAGCAACAGGTACAACTCCCGGCGATAAATATAATCGCGCCTCAATCAGGGTAAATGGTACACGAAAAATACGGAATTCTTTATTGCTTACTTATAACACCGGATATACGCAAAATCGTTATGATCTTACTACTCAGACAGGTAACATGTTTAATAATCTCTTGAACATGCCTTCAAGTGTAAGAATTACAGACTACAAAAACTGGCGCACGGATCCGTTCGCAAACGAAAACGGTTTCTACAACCCCTGGTATCAAAATCCATATTTTTCTGCTGACAACTACAGGCAATATACAAGAAACGATTATTTAACTGCTTCTGTGGAATTAAAATTCACCCCGGTTGCAGGTCTTGATATCGTAGGCAGGCAGGGACTAGCCACAAGAAACTGGACTGTAGAAACTAATAATTATGCTTTCACTTATTCAGATTATGCAAAAGATAATGCAGGTATTACTAAGTCTGATGTACCGGGATATGTAGATAACAGCGCCGGTTACTATACAGAGCTGTTAACCGATTTTTTCGCCAATTATAATAAAAAATTTGGCGATTATAGTTTAAATATCCTGGCCGGATTTCAAAACAGGGACGATCAACAACAGAGCGAATTTGTTAGTGGAAACGGGTTGGTAGTTCCGGGATTATTTAACGTAAGTAACGGAGTAGGAACGCCGGGGGCTTCAAGTGGTAAATACAAAGCCCGTCAGAACGGATTATATGGAGAGGCAAGGATTGGATATAAAGACTATTTGTTTTTACACGGAACTGCCCGTCAGGACTGGGTGTCTATTCTCAATCCTCCGAATAATACATTTTTCTACCCTTCTGTAGATCTTTCTTTTATTGCAAATGAAGCAATCGGCGCACTTAAAAACTCGCAGGTAATTAACTTCTTAAAACTTCGGGCCGGCTGGTCAAAAGTGGGGCAGGTGAATTTAGGTAGTGCAAATCCTTACGGTGCTTACAGGCTCGATCCGATTTACGGTCAGGCGTATGGCTACCCGTATGGCGCCAATCCCGGCTTTAGTGCCGGCAATGGTCTGGTTTCATCTGCGTTAAAGCCAGAACTGACAGAGGGATATGAAGCCGGGTTTGACTTAAACCTTTTAAAAGACAGGATTACAACTTCTGTTACTTATTATAGTTCTAAAACAAAGGATCAAACCGTTAATACTTCAGTTGCACCTTCCAGTGGTTATACAGGGTTATTAACCAATGTAGGTGTTACCCAAAGTAATGGTTGGGAAATAACCGCTCATTTCACTCCTGTGCGTACATCTAACTTCCAGTTTACAATAGGTGGTAACTACACTTATTTGCACAATACTGTTTTGTCGCTCTACCAGGATGCTCCTTTGGCAATAGCTACATATGGTACAGGTGGACCGGGCTCATGGGCTTACCAAGGAAAGAGTTTTCCGGTTATTACGGGATACGACTACAAAAGAGATCCAAACGGAAGAGTTATTGTTGACGCAATTACAGGGATGCCGAGTCAAAACAGTGACTCTTTAGTGATCTTTGGCCAGGCTCAGCCTACACATCGCCTTGGCATTGATGGATCATTTAAATATAAAGGCCTTACTTTTTCATTCCTGTTTGAATACAGGGGAGGAGCAGTGATTTATAATAATGGCGGCTCCACTTTTGATTGGGCAGGTACAGGAATCAGGACTGCTTCTTATAACAGAGACAGATTCGTATTCCCTAATTCATCCTATTGGGACGACGCGAAGAAGCAATATGTTGCTAATACGAATATTACAGTTAAAGACGGTAATGGAAATGCTGGTTTTTGGAGTGATGCTACAGCAAATATGGATGTTTCTTCCAATTACGTTACCTCTGCCGATTTTTGGAAACTCAGGGAATTGTCTATTTCTTATGATTTGCCCGACAGGCTCTTTGGAGATAAAAAATACATTAAAGGAGCAACAGTCAGCGTTCAGGGAAGGAATTTGCTGATCTGGCTTCCAAAAGACAATATTTATACTGATCCTGAATACAGTGATGCCGGATACAACAGTAACGGTATTGGATTGACCGGCTTAGGCCAAACTCCTCCTTCAAGGTTTTATGGCGCTTCCGTAATATTCAAGTTTTAATGCGAAATCTAAGATCATTCAATTAAACAAATTTTAAAATGAAGAAAAATACAATAATTTACTTTTTCATGGTTTTATTTGTCGGTATTGCCGGCACGTCATGTAAAAAGTATCTTGATATAAATAAAAATCCTAATCAGCCAACAGCTTCAACACCTCAGCTGTTAATACCGCAGGCCATTACGGCAACAGCAAGCAACCTAAACGGGTATAACACTTATGGTGCTCAAAGCGGGATGTATATGGCAAACGCAGGAGGTTACGGTGGCTTTGGTTCAAATGTGACGTATAATTTTTCTGTTACGGATTATAATGGTTTATGGGGATTGTATGACGTTAATGAAGATTTTTATTTGGCAAAATCATTATCAACAGATTCTTCCTTAACCTACTTTAATGCTATTTCCCGCATTATGTTGGCTCATAATTTCGAATTGTTAGTAGATACGTATAATTCCATTCCTTATTTTGATGCGTTGCAGGGAAATCGTAATACAACTCCGAAATTTGATGATCCTGCTTTAGTTTATGCTGATCTGGCTAAACAACTCGACACTGCAATTGCTTTGATAAACCAGGGACAGGCAGCACCAGTAAGCCCTTTGGCAGTTACAAGTGGTCAGGATCCATTGTTCAGTGGAAACATGAACAGGTGGAAGAAATTTGCTAACACGATTAAGTTAAGACTCCTGATAACCGGCAACGGAAAGGCTCAGTTTGGGAATACCAATTTCGATGCCGCCGGATTTTTGACCGATGATGCTTTAATAAATCCAGGATACACCAGGGATAATGGGAAACAAAATCCGAAATGGAATACCTGGGCTTATAGCTACACAGGATCTGATGGCAATAAAGCATGGATGCCTTCAACCTTTATCTTAGGATTTTATAATGGTAAAAAATTAAGTGATGATGGAAGAGGATACGCCATTTATTATCAGTTTCCGAATACTCCTACCAACCGTTTGGGTTTTGAAAATAACAATAGTGTAAAACCAAGCCCGGCAGGAAGTTTCTGGTACCCTAGTGATAAAAGAACAGGAAGCTCTGCAGGCAACGCAACCGGCGTGTTGAAAGGGCCAAATGCCAGCATGCCGATCCTTACTGCTGCCGAAAGTTATTTTTTGCAGGCTGAAGCGGCTGTTAGGGGAATCATCACATCCAACGCCGATAGTCTATTCCGGCTGGGTATAAAATCATCTTTCCATTACTTGTATGAACTTCCTGATGGAACAATAAATACGGACATCAGCGGAGATCCTGCCGCTGATTTTCAGAGCTATCTGGATGATAACAGCGATAGCTACCTGGTAAATTTTTCTCTTGCCACAACAACAGCACAGAAAATAGAGGCAATAATAACTCAGAAGTTTATCGCTTTGAATATGGTCAACTCAAACCAGGCATGGAATGACTATAGACGTACTCATTATCCTGTGATTATAAGCGTAGCTGGCGCGGACGGGAACCAAACGTTTGCTTCTACTCAATCTCAATCTGGCAGGCCGGATAAGTTGCCAACACGGCTTCCCTATCCTTCCGCGGAAATAAGCAGTAACCCAAATACTCCTAACGGAATAAACCCGTTGAGCTCGTTAGTTTTTTGGGCAATGCCATAATAATCACGAAAAAAAAAAGTAAAATGAAAATAAAATATTTATTGAATATAGTGTTAGCCACTTCGGCTATTTTAACCCTTAATTCCTGCCTGAAAAAGCGGGCAACAACGCTGGACGGAGATGGACCGCGTAACATCATTGAGTTCAAGAATACCGGTTCTAATAACGCAACAAGCACTTCCTTTTTTCCGCTGTATAATCAGGATTTAGGTAGCATGAACCAGGGAGAATCAAAAAATTTCAACATTAACGTCGGTTATTCCGGAGAAAATGTGGCGCCCAGCGACATTACGCTCACACTGGCTCTTGATCAGAATGCGTTAGACCGTTTCAATAAAGAAAACGGAACAAATTATACCATTCCTCCGAGCGACGTTTTTACCTTTCCTGCTTCGATAGTAATTAAAAAAGGAACCAGGGTTACTACAGATAGTGCTAAAGTAACTCTGACTGCTAATTTTGATTTTAATGCTTCTTACGCTATTCCGTTGCAAATAACCAAGGCGAGTATGGGAGTAATCAGCGCCAATTTTGGTTCAGCTGTTTATTCAATAAACATAAGAAATAGCTATGATGGTGTTTATTCCTCTGTCGCGGGTACGGTGCAAAGATATTCTTCACCTACAACGCCGACTGCCGATGCGCTGAGTGGCAGCATGGCAGGCAATCCGGATGTGACGCTCACTACTGTTGGCCCTTATACCGTTGAAATAGGTAATTTAAGATGGGCAGGAGGCACTTCTGGTATTGCAGGTATTGATCATCTGCAGGCAACAGTGGACCCCGCAACCAATAAAGTAACCATGAAGGCTTTGGGCAATGCTACTCTTGCAGATATTCCCGGCAAACAGAATAGCTATGATCCGGCAACTAAGACGTATACTTTAAATTTTGACTGGAATCAAACAGCTAATAAAAGAGAGGTTTTGGGTTTAGTACTTAAATTTAAAAAAGAAAGATAATATCGGTTCAAATATCAAAAGTTGAAGAGGCTGCATTTTATTCGTAGCCTCTTTGACATTTGATTAGCTAAAGGGGTAAAAGCCCGGTGCAGGCTGCAGTCGGGGGTTAATTTTAAACACGTATTCCTTGAAAAATTATTCACGATATAAAAATCAACAAATGTTGCGTAGATCTTCTTTCCTGCTTTGGTTCTTTTTTTTACTTGCAAATGTTACCATTTCGCACGCTCAGCGTCAGTCTCCCAACATAGATTTAAAACCGCTATTATTTAAGAATTTTGTAAATAGCAGCATTGTAAAAAAAGACGGCACAAATGTGCAGGCTTCTCTCAACTACAATACCAACAACCAAAGCATTATTTTTTTGAGCAACAATGAATACATGCAGCTGACCGGCCTTGAAGAAATTCAGGAAATAAAAATTGATAAAAGTATTTTTATACCGATTGATGATAAGTTTTATGAAAAAACTGAGATGAATAATTTATATATTTCCTATTCGAATAAGGTAGTGGTAAATGATGTGGTTACTTCAAAACCCGGAACTGAGGTGAAGAATGCAAGAGAAAGCAGTAATAATGTAAGTAATGTTTATGTTTCCCGGAATTATCAAAGTCCCAATAAGCTGGCATTTGTAAAAAAGTTTTGGTTACTGAAAGAAAATGAAATGATTGAAGTGAATAACATCAATAAAGTGGCCAGGGCATTTAATGTCAACCAAAATAAAGTCAAGCAGTTTGTGAAAAAAGAAAAATTAGATTTTAATAACTACGATGATGTGATCAAATTGCTGGACTATATGACGAAAATAGCAGAAGTATAATTGAAATACAACCACTTTATCGCAAATATTAATTATTTCTCCTTTTACTGTCGTTACCTTTGATCAGAAAGGATCTTGTGTGTAATAATGGTGCTATAGTGAGGCAATGTTTCCATGACAAGATCTGTTGGATAAAAGGAAATGATTAAACAGAGGCCCTAATCCTTAAATTTGTAAAATCAGTAGATCGAACATTCAAACGGATATAGACATAGAAGTTCGGGAAATTCAGGGCTCAGGTAAGGCGCTTCCTTCAAAAAAATATTTTCTCATTAAAAATTTTAAATAACATATGAAGAAAATAGGATTTTTATCTTTTGGACATTGGGCCAGCCATCCATCCTACAAAGTCCGCTCAGCAGCGGATTCCCTGCTGCAATCTATTGATCTGGCGGTGGCTGCTGAAGAGGTTGGTATAGATGGCGCATATTTCCGGGTACACCATTTTGCACAACAACTGGCATCGCCGTTTCCTTTGCTTTCTGCCATTGGCGCTAAAACCAGCAGCATAGAAATTGGAACCGCTGTTATTGACATGCGTTATGAAAATCCGTTGTATATGGTGGAGGATGCCAGCGCTGCTGATCTCATTTCAGGGGGGCGGCTTCAACTGGGTGTAAGCAGAGGTTCGCCGGAGCAGGTCATCGATGGCTGGCGCTATTTTGGTTATCAGCCAGGTGAGGGTGAGGATGATGTATCGATGGGCCGCCGCAAAACGCTCGAGTTCCTCGACAAACTGAAAGGCGTCGGATTTGCGCAACCCAACCCAAACCCGATGTTTCCAAACCCACCTGGTTTATTGCGCGTGGAACCGTATTCGCCAGGATTGCGCGAACGCATCTGGTGGGGAGCTGGTTCTAATGCCACTGCAGTATGGGCGGCTGAACAGGGGATGTATCTCCAAAGTTCTACGCTCAAAGAAGACGAAAGTGGTAAACCTTTTCACGTGCAGCAGGCTGAACAGATCAGGTTGTACAAAGAAGCGTGGAAGAAAGCAGGCCACCAGCGCGAGCCACGGGTTTCTGTCAGCCGCTCGGTGTTTGCCCTGGTAAACGACATGGACCGATATTATTTTGGAAATGAAGCAGAGCGACATGACCAGGTTGGTTTTATAGAAAAAAATAAACGGGCTATTTTCGGAAGAAGCTATGCGGCCGAGCCTGCTCAGCTCATAAAAGAACTTGCAAAAGATGAAGCCATTGGCGAAGCGGACACCCTTCTTTTAACGATACCCAATACGTTGGGTGTTGATTATAATGTACATGTGCTGTCGTCCATTTTAAAATACGTTGCCCCTGAATTAGGATGGCGTTAATCACGTAAATAAAAAATCGCTTTATTTCTTCGTTTACTATATAACCGCAGTGCATTCATGAATTTATTCATCTTCTTTTACCGGGTTTGCTGTTTTCACTGCTGCTATAATGAGGCCCTCATGGTAAGATGAAATGGTAATTCGATATGTTGGGTGGATTGATTGAGAATCAGTTCTGCTGCTTTTTGTCCCATCAATTTAAAATCAGTAGATATGGTAGTGATTCCTTTCAGAATGATTTTTTTTAGGGGCGTATCATTGTATGAAATCACCCCTACATGTTGTCCCAGTTTCATTTTGGTGGCTAAGATCTTTTCCAACAGGATCACCAGGTCATCTTCCATCAGGTTGATATAGGCTTCTCCTTCTTTTATCGGTTCATTGATAATGGTATGAACGATTTTGTAATTAAACGCGTATTGCTCGCAAAATGAACGGAAGCCGTTTAATATTTCTCGTGGATGATAAGTGTGAGCGGGCACAATGATTTTAATGGTGTGATACCTGCTCAATTGCGGCAATGCCTTTTCCAAAGCATTGTATATATCCTTTTCAAAATTTTCATAAACTGCTGCATAATCGCCGTCAAGCCCTCTTACCAGTTTATCGAGCAGGATCAGTTTCTCTTTTGGTATCGTATTGAGTACTTCACATGTGTTTTCATATCCTTCAGTAAAGTGGGGAATAACTACATAGTGCGTGTAATCGTTTTTTTTGTTTAAGATCAGCCGTTTGAAAAAATCGAAATCATTGTTGTAAATGTAAAAATCCAGCGAAGCGTTATCGCCTATGGCTTTTACAAAAGCATCATACACAATTTTCTTGTGTACACTCAGTTTATTGAACAGTAAAAAAATTTTGAGCTTGTTTTTTACATCAATATTTTTTACAAAATAACCTTTGCCAGGTATAGAGCCAAGAATGCCTTTTTGTTTCAGGTGTTTATAACCTTTTTCTGCAGTATCTCTTGATATATCAAACTCCGCGCTGATTTCATTAATGGAAGGAAGTACATCGCCTTTTGAAATTTTGCCTTCCCCAATTGCTTTGGTTATGGAGTTAGCCAGTTGAAGATATTTTGGCGTTGCAGAATAATAATCAATAAAAATATATTGTGAAATGCTGTTCTTTTTCATTTAAAATATTCCCTGCATTAGTGAATCAATACCCAAAGATACTGTTTACGTATCGCTATTATTACATGCGGGCTTAATCTAAAAAATGAGTTTCCGTGAATCTCTCTCTCTGTTTAAAAATCGTTACTGAAACTGCTGCCTTTTTTAAATTGATTTTGCAGTATAGGACAGGACGCGATACAAAATGGAATAAATACTTTTATAATTCCTGGTTTTTATAAAGCATATGAAAAAAATAATTTTTATCACAATAGTTTTTCTTCTGTTTATCCCGGTTTGTGAAGCACAGATGGATACCGGAAAAATCGACCGGAGGGCTTTGGTGGAAAGGCATACGGTACTGATAGATCAATTCGATTCGCTGGCTTCCTTATCAATTGGTAATGGCGGTTTTGCATTTACCGTTGATGTAACGGGGTTGCAATCTTTTCCGGAAACTTATGCAAAAGGCGTACCTCTCGGCACAGAAAGCGATTGGGGCTGGCACAGTTTTCCCAATGTGCATCATTACCGGTTTCAGGATGCTTTAAAAACCTACGAATTAAATGGAAGGCCGGTTAAATATGCGGTGCAATGGAATCACGGACCTGAAAAAAATAAAGCAACAGCCGATTATTTTCGTCAAAACCCACATCGCCTGCAATTGGGAAATATCGGTTTTGAAATGGTGAAAAAGGATGGAAGCCCGGCAACCATCAACGACATTACGCATATCCGGCAAACGCTGAATATGTGGACCGGAGAAATACATTCTAATTTTGAAATTGAAAACATTCCAGTAGAAGTGATTACTTATTGCCATCAAGAGGAGGATGCAATCGCAGTAAAAGTGAGATCGGTTTTATTAAAACAAGGCCGGCTGAAGATCCGCATTCGGTTGCCTTATCCGACAGGTGAATGGGCGGATATGGGCAACAATTGGAAAGACGAAAGCAGGCATCAGTCTTTCATTGAGAATAAAACGAGCAACGGTGCCACTATTGAACATCAATTAGATTCCACAAAGTATTTTATCAACATTAAATGGAAGGGAAAAGCATGCCTAAAAAAGAAAATGACGCATTATTTTTTAATAGAGCCGGAAGATGAAACTTCTTTTGAACTGACCTGCCGTTTTGAAAAAAACAAAACTCTTGCACCTGTGCCTTCTTTTGCTGCCACTGAAAATAATAGCATCGAACATTGGCGCAACTTCTGGCAAACGGGAGGAGCGATTGATTTCTCCGGCAGTACGGATAAAAGAGCGTTTGAACTGGAAAGAAGAATCATCCTTTCGCGATACCTTACGAGGATACAATGTGCCGGTTCCAATCCGCCACAGGAAACCGGGCTTACTTACAATAGCTGGTATGGCAAATTTCATATGGAAATGTTTTGGTGGCATGCGGTTCATTTTGCACTTTGGGGCCACGTTGATTTGTTAGAAAAAAGTATGTCCTGGTATGCTAGGGCAGCAGCGAATGCAAGAAAAATAGCAGCCAGGCAGGGATATGATGGAGTACGGTGGCAAAAGATGACCGATGACCAGGGCGATGAAGCGCCTTCTTCCGTCGGCGCTTTTCTTATCTGGCAACAGCCGCATTTTATTTACCTGGCAGAACTGGTTTATCGTGATAAAAAAGATAAAAAAATTTTGAAGAAATATAAGGATCTTGTCTTTGCTACAGCAGATTTTATGGCTTCTTATGCAAGATATGATTCCATTAAGAAAAAATATGTGCTGGGAAAAGGGGTAATCGCCGCGCAGGAAAGATACAAACCGGAAGACACTTATAATCCCGTTTTTGAATTGGCCTATTGGTATTGGGCATTGGCAACTGCGCAACAATGGAGGAAAAGATTAGGATTACCTCCTGATAAAAAATGGGCCGATGTGTTGGAAAAATTATCTCCTTTGCCCATTCAAAATGGCAAATATCTTTTTACAGAAAGCAGCACAGATTCTTATACAAATCCGGAATACAGAACAGATCATCCGTCTGTTTTTGGTGCATACGGAATGCTCCCGCTTACTCCCATGATCGATACCAGCATTATGAAAAATACCTTTAACTGGATATGGAATCATTGGAACTGGGACAAAACATGGGGATGGGATTTTCCGATGACAGCGATGACTGCAACAAGATTGAACATGCCTGAAAAAGCGATTGATGCTTTATTCATGCAGGTTCCAACAAATACTTATCTGCCGAATGGACATAACTATCAGAGTCAGCGATTAACCATTTACCTGCCGGGAAACGGCGGATTATTAACTGCTATTGCCATGATGTGTGCAGGTTATGATGGTACCAAAAAAATAAATCCGGGCATACCACAAAACGGTAAATGGAAAGTAAGAACGGAAGGTCTTCGTTTAATGCCATAAGGTTAAATCACAGGATGGAACATGATAGCTAAGATTTAACATAAACTTAATTTTATTCCATCAAAAAGAATATCTGTGGCAAATATGGCGATATCCGAAAATTTTTTTGACAACAATAATCCTTAATTATAATCATCGAAAGATATTCTTTTTACAAGTCAGAACGTAGATATCAACAACTTTTTTTGATCCTGCGACAGCATTATAGATGAAGGCTTTACAGTAAAAGAACAAGTGTAAAATTCAATTTGCGGCTTTAAAGATAAATGTGGCTGGGGAATAATTGCTTAATGATTTCAGAATAAACCGATCTGCCGAACTGGCCCTATAAAAACTGGTTAGCATTCCTGCACTTTAGAATCACGATATAGGAGAAGTGTGCATTCTCTCCACGAGGTTTAAAATTTAAAATAAAACAAAAAAATATGAGAATCTTTTTAAAATCAAATGTCTGCCGAAAATTATTCCTGCCTTTCCTTTTTGTATTATTGTCCACATCCTTTGTTTGGGCCCAACAGACTACTACTATTTCCGGAGTGGTAACAGATAACACCACAGGCCGTGGCCTTGTCGGTGCTACCGTAATCGTTCAGGGCACAAAAAATGGAACTGCTACAAAAGAAGATGGTTCGTTTAGTATCACCGTTCCAAAAGGCAACGCTGTGTTACGATTCAGCTTTCTCGGTTATATTACCAAAGATATTCCGGTCAATGGAACCGGCACCAGGCTCAATGTTGAACTTTTGCCCAATCAAAAAAGTTTGAATGAAGTGGTAGTAGTTGGATATGGCTCACAGAATAAAAAAGATGTAACCGGGTCTGTAACAAAATTGGATGCCAGCAAATTTGAAGAACGTCCACTTTCAAATGTAGCACAGGCAATGCAAGGCCAGATGGCCGGGGTGCAGGTAAGAGCTACTACCGGAGCACCCGGATCAGACTTGCAAATAAAAGTTCGTGGTACGGCTTCTGTAAATTCAGGCACTGACCCATTGTATGTAGTAGATGGTGTACCAATCGACAACCTTGGCGACATTAACCCTACAGATATTGCCTCAATAGTTGTCTTAAAAGATGCCGCATCCACAGCCATCTATGGTTCGCGTGCCACAAATGGAGTGGTCTTGATTTCTACGAAAAAAGGAAAAAGCGGAAAGACCAGGTTTGATTTCAGCGCGTACTATGGAATTCAACAATTGGCAAATAAAATGGATTTGCTGTCTGGTCCGGAATGGATAGACATGTATGAACAGGTACAAGATTCTGCTTATGTTAAAAGAGGATTGCAATCAGGGCTGAACTGGAGTGCCAGCGATCCGATTTCTATAAGACAGGCAAATTTAAAAACACAAAAGAGCGCTACTTATATACCCGATCCACGTTGGGCGCTTGGTACAGATAGTTTGAGTTACATTGATTGGCAGGATGCATTTTATAGAAATGCGCCAATTGCCAATTATCAATTATCGGCATCAGGAGGTACAGATAAATTAACCTACCGCGTTTCGGGGAATTATTTGGATCAGGATGGTATTGCCACAGCTTCCAACTATAAACTATTTTCTGTTCGTGCAAATTTTGAAGCGAAGCTGAATAATTTTTTAAAGATGGGATTAGAATTGGCACCTTCCTATTCGTGGAATGCCGGTGGAAACGTAGATGGAAAAGATGCGCAGTCACACCATGTACTGGCAATGGCACCGGTGGTAGAGAAAGATGCTGGAATCAACTCCGGAGTGGCTCCTTATGGTCGCTATTATTTTGCCGGCTCCACTCAAAGCCCCATCGCCTATCAACGGTTAACGACCAATGAGCTGAACAGGCAACGATTACTTTCAAACATGTATTTGCAAGCAGATATTTACAAAGGTCTTTCACTTAAAGTATCGGGTGCCTGGAATACTGATCAGCAAAATCATAAAAGTTATCATCCTTCTATTGGCCTCGGACAAGTTCCCGGAGCAAATAGTTCAGGCAGTTATACCACTTCAAACAGCCAGTATTACCTGATTGAATCTTTACTGTCTTATAATCGTTCTTTTGGCGATAATCATATCAATGCAATTGCGCTGTATAGTGCCGAACAAACAAACGCTGTGACTACCAGCCAGAGTGCCAGCAAATTTGCAAATGATGCGCTGACAACTTTAAACAATGCTACTTCTACGGTTACCGCTTCATCTACCGGCGAATTGAAGCGCACTCTTTTATCTTACCTGGCAAGAGTGCAATATGATTATAAAGACAAGTATCTGCTCAACGCAAGCATCAGGAGGGATGGTTCTTCTAAATTCGGCTCAAGTGTAAAATGGGGTAATTTTCCTGCAATAGGAGTGGGCTGGAATATCGCACAGGAATCATTTATGAATTCAATAACGTGGATAAGTCAATTGAAATTGCGGGCCTCTTATGGTTATAATGGAAACAATGACATCGATGATTATCTGGCTTTCGGCGGCATTGGATCTGCCAATTATTCTTTTGGAAATGCATTAGTCAATGGTTATGTGCCAACCAGCATTTCTAATCCCGATTTACACTGGGAAAAAACAAGGTCTGCTGATTATGGAGCTGATATGGCATTCTTTAACAACCGCGTTTCAATATCTGCTGATTATTATGACAAGGTAACAACTGATATGTTGTTGAATGTGCCATTTGCTTTGGCAACCGGTTTTGCGAGCGGTACTGAAAATATTGGCCATATGACAAATAAAGGTTGGGAATTGGAATTGAATACAAGAAACCTGACCGGAGTTTTGCAATGGCAAACCAGCTTTAATGTAAGTTTCAATAAAAATAAGATCACGGCATTAGGGGTTGGAAATGCACCGATTCATACAGGTTTTAGTAACCAGACTCAAATAGATGAAGTAGGTCAACCGGTAAACGAGTTTTATATGTACGATGCTATTGGAGTTTATATGAATGAAAAAGATCTGGAATCAAGTCCGCATATGACAACAAACATAGTTGGAGATGTAAAATATAAGGATATAAATAACGACGGGGTTATTAATTCTGACGACCGTACGTTGATGGGCCAGCCTGACCCGACAACTACATGGGGCATTTATAACAATTTTACTTTCAAAAACTTTGATCTTTCTTTCCTCATCCAGGGATCAGGTGGCAATAAGGTATATGATTTAATAGGTAGAGCAATTGACAGACCGGGCATGGGCACATTGGGAAATGCATTAGGTAGATGGAGAAACCGCTGGCGCTCAGAAGCAGAGCCAGGAGATGGACAAACTCCAAGGATTGACGGAACCACTGGTGGCTTGTATGATTCACGCTGGTTGTATGACGGTACTTATGCACGCTTCAAAAATCTGACTCTTGGTTTTACGCTGCCTCATAATTTAGTAAAGGGAATTACGAACGCCCGAATCTATGTGAGTGGTGAAAATCTCTTTTACATAACCAATAAAGATTACGGTGGATATAGTCCGGAATCTCTGAATACAAACGGAGGCGATTACGGTGCCTATCCCGATGCAAGAACTTACACGGTAGGCTTGACTGTTGGCTTTTAGATTTAAATAATACCATTAATCTGAAGCGCTGTTCAGAATACATTTTCAAAAAATAAAAGTAAAATGATCAATATGAAAAAAATATTTTTCGCGATTGTTATAATGATAGCAATAATTGGAACGTCATGCAATAAAGATTACCTTGATGTAAAGCCAACTTCTAGCATTACTGCCGGCAATTTTTATCAGTCACAACAGGATATACAACAGGCCGTAACCGGTGTTTATTCCAGCCTTCGGGATTGGCCTGTAGATATTTATCTTTTTTTATCCGAGGTGCGATCTAATAATTTTTATGCTGTTTTTGCCGATGCACAAAGAGATTATTTTGACATCAATAATTTCCAGGAAAATGCGCAGGACGGAACATTGCATGATACCTGGCAAAGTTTGTATAGTATGATCAACAGGGCAAATGGTGTATTGGGCAATATTGATAACGTTACCTTTGATAACCCTTCTCTCAAAACTCAGTATAAAGCTGAGACAAGATTTTTGAGAGCGTATGCATATTTTCAATTGGTAAGATTATGGGGTAGAGTTCCATTGGTAACAAAAGTTATTTCCCCTTCGGAAGGTGTCCAGATAAAGCAGTCAGAGCCGGCAGATATTTATAAATTCATTACAACAGAAATGGATGCGGTGAAAGATTCGCTGCCCGGTAATTACAGCGCTTCGGCGGATAATGGCAGGGTAACCTCCTGGGCAGTAAAAGGAATTTTAGCTAAAGTATATCTTACTATGGCCGGCTATCCGTTGAAACAAACCGCTATGATGAATAATGCGAAAGCCTTACTGGAAGATATTATCAGCCACGAAGGAACTACTCCCAAACTGAAGCTTGCTCCAAATTATGGAGATTTGTTTGGATATAAAAATGACAACCTCCACGACATGCTAGAAGTGCAGTATGTTTCCGGCGGACTGGGAGAAGGAACTTCTTTCCCTTCACAGGTCTTAGGAAACGTCAGTTTAAGTCTTGTAAATGTTACCATTCTTAATTCTGCTAACCGTTTAACAATTTCCCAGGATTTGTTAACCAGCTATGATTCTACTGATAAACGCTTTGGTGTAACTTATGATACCTCTTATACAACCAACGATAACCCACCGCAGCACAGCAATGTTCCTTTTTTCAAAAAGTTTGTTGACTTTGGTTTAACTACTTTAACCAAGTATGACGATTGGCCGGAAAATTTTCCGTTGTTGCGTTATGCAGACGTATTATTAATGGAAGCAGAAATTTTGAATGATGAATCCGGTCCGACGGGGCAGGCGACAGATCTTTTAAACCGCATTCGTTCAAGAGCCGGGCTACCTTCGCTAACTCCCGCTACAAAAGAAGAATTTGATTCTGCTTTGACAACGGAATACCGGCATGAATTTGCTGATGAAGGGCAATATTGGTTTTACCTGGTAAGAACAGAAAAAGCAATTCCGGTAATGAACGCGTGGTTCCAGGCTACAGGGCGTAGTAAAACAATTGACGAGCATAACCTGTTAT
>Ga0207667_10003287_pt1 | contig 19943 bp, 22 predicted proteins | sample KBSCornC52_FD_184301 | JGI IMG/M metagenome (GOLD analysis project Ga0207667, IMG submission 184301) | Corn rhizosphere microbial communities from Kellogg Biological Station, Michigan, USA - KBS Corn C5-2 (SPAdes) (version 2) | ecosystem: Host-associated > Plants > Roots > Rhizosphere > Soil ...
CCTCCACCGGGCCCTTGGCCCGCACCACTTTAATGCCAAGCTGCTGTTCCAGCGCCACGTCCGCCGGCTCCGCGTCGATCGGCGCCTCGGCGGTGGCCGCTGCGCCAGCCCGCTGCGGACCCAGAAATCGCAGCTCCTTCACGTCGAAGTTCCCCTTGAACCCAGTCATGTCGATCACCGGCCGCTCCGTCATCTCCGGGGCGAATCCGCGCAAGGAGCGCGCGAGGGCATCCATCGTCGTCGCCCTCGACCGGATCACCACGACGCCATCAGGGCCCATCGCGAACATGATCGCTCCCGGGGGCGGTGGCTCACCCGGCTTCGGAGGCTTCATCGGCTGAGCTGGATCGAACGGCGGCGGCGGGTCCACGGCCGTGATCTTCAGCCCGCTTTTCGCCGGCACCAGTTCGATGACCGGCATCTCCCGCGTTTCAAAGTGGACCTTCAGATGAAACCGCTCCGCCAGCAGCGACTGGTCCAGCATCTGCATCTGATGTTGCCGTTCCTCGCTGGTCATCTTCTGCATGGCGTCGCGCAGGGAGTCCGGCAGCTTGCCCTGAATTTCGTACCGGTCCTGGTCCACCCACGCCGGGCCGCCGGTCACCTGGCAGCCTTCACATCCCGACGCTGGATTCAGCGGCATCTGCACGCCATAGGCCCTGGCAATATAGCCGCGCAGCGTCGCCGTGATATGCACCGGCATCCCCGGCGGCGGCATTCCCGGACTCGCCGGCTTAATCGTCGCCACCTCATACGAGGGCAATGGCCCGCTGGGATGAAACGCCTTCACCGCGGGCGCCTCCTGCGCCACCGCCACGCAGCCCAAGGCAATGCAGAAGGACGCACTCGCGGCATAGCTGCCCATGCTCCGCCACACAGTCATGCCACACCTGCCTTCTTGCTCTGCCGCCTGGTGCGTCCCGGCAAGCACTCCTACAAAGCCGTGCCAGCCACGTTAATACGAGGCACTTCGTACGTCAACCGCACCCCTGCAGGCTCACGGAGTAGAAATCCTTTCGACGTATCTGGCATCCTGAGGGAAAGCGCCTCGGGGGAAGTAACGGAAATGGAAAAATCAGGCTACTGGCGTCGCCGCATTCAGCGCCACATCGTGCTGCTCGCGGCGGCCTCGCTCGCCACCCTGCTCGCCTATCTCGCCACTCCGCCGCCCGACCTTCGCCATCGCCTCAGCATGGCCACCGCGTACGCTGCGCTCGCATTCATCGCGGCCTCCCTCGCGCTCGGCCCCTGGAACCTCCTCAACCGCCGCCCCAATCCCGTCAGCTTCGACCTCCGCCGCGACGTCGGCATCTGGGCCGGAGCGCTCGCCATCCTCCACACCTGTATCGGACTCACCGTCCATCTGCGCGGCCGAATGTGGATGTACTTCTTCCGCCGCCTGCACCCGCTCCAGTTGCAGAAAACCAAGTTCGGCTTCGCCAACTACACCGGGCTGGTCGCCGCGCTGCTCTTCCTGCTGCTCATCTTTATCTCCAACGACGTCTCCCTCCGTGCCTTTGGCACCCGCCGCTGGAAGTCGATTCAGCGCTGGGCCTATGCGGCCTTCGGACTCAGCATCGTACACGGCATCCTCTTCCAGCTGGTGGAACATCGGAAGTTCCCCTGGGTGCTGGTCTTCTCCGCGCTCACCGCTCTCGCACTGCTGGCACAGCTGCTCGGCGTGCTCCGCGCCCGCCGCGCTCAATCTGCTCGCAGCCCCGCTCCGCGCTGATCTTCCCTCGTCACCACTCAGCTCCATTTGACATAGATGCTCATATGGGCATATGTTGCTCTCAAGAACCAAGGGAGAGTGAGCCCATGTGTCCCTTCTGCGTCGCCACTTCCATGTGGATCGCCGTCGGAGCCGTCTCCGCCGGCGGCGTCTCCGCACTCACCGTCGCCAGACTCTGGAACAGCAAACCGCAAACGCGCCAACCGGGAGCAAGCCATGACCACGATGACCAGCAATGAGCAGATCGCCAACCTCAACAAGCCGCCTGTCGTCTCTGCCGAGGAGTGGCAGCAGGCCTGGCAGCAGATGCTGCTGAAGGAAAAGGAGCACACCCGGGCCCGCGATGCACTCGCCGCCGCCCGCCGCCGCATGCCGTGGGTCGCCGTCGAGAAGCCGTACGTCTTCGAGGGCCCACAAGGCAAGCTCTCGCTGCTCGATCTCTTTGAGGGCCGCCGCCAGCTCGTCCTCTACCGCGCCTTCTACGAGCCCGGCGTGCACGGCTGGCCCGACCACGCCTGCGTCGGCTGCTCCATGTTGGCCGACCAGGTCTCGCACCTCGCGCACCTGCACGCCCGCGACACCACGCTGGCATTCGCCTCGCGCGGCTCGCAGCAGAACCTCACCAGCCTCAAGCAGCGCATGGGCTGGGAGCGGCTCCCCTGGTACACCATCACCGACAGCTTCGACCAGGACTTCGGCGTGGACCAGTGGCATGGCCACAACGTCTTCTTCCGCGACGAGAACGACAAAGTCTTCCGCACGTACTTCATCAACAACCGCGGCGACGAAGCCATCGGCACCCTGTGGAGCTATCTCGATCTCACGCCGCTCGGCCGTCAGGAGGACTGGGAGGACTCGCCCGAGGGCTACCCCAAAACTCCGCGCTACAGGTGGTGGCGCTGGCACGACTCCTACGGCAACCAGGACGCCCGCTGGAACACCGTCGTCGACAACGCCATGGTGACGCTGAAGCTCTAAACCGCCGTCACGAGCGCCACTCATTGACGTCAGGCAGCGAGCTCCTTCCTGGAAGTCTCGCGCCTGACATTCTTTTTGTACCCTTTGGAGTATGCGCATAATCCTATGCATTAGCGAATCACAATTCCTGCTGGATCAGAGAGGCAAACCCTATGAACTTCACGCTTCCCTTGCTCGCCGCCATGTTGCCCGTCACCGGCATGGCTCAGGTGCAAACGCAATCCGCCGCCCCGAAGCTTCCGCCCAACGCCATCCCCACACCCACCGCGGTCCTCGTCCTTGAAACTCCGCGCGAGGGCGTCACCTTCGCTCAGGTCATGGAAGCCATTCCCGCGGAGATCCGCGCTACCGTGCAGCTCTATCTTCAGGGCAAGATCCGCGAGTGGTACTCGCGCGGTGACGGTCGCGGGGTCGTCTTTCTGCTCGACGCCAAAACCGAGGACGAGGCGCGCACCATCATGGAAACGTTGCCCTTCTCCAAAGCCAAATTGATGGACACCGAATACATTCCCGTCGGTCCGCTGGTGCCGCTGCGCGCGCTTCTCAACGCCGCGTCCCAGCAATAACGGCCGCCGCAACCTCACGCACCCCAGCAACTTTCAGCGCTTCAGATCGGGGCGGGCCGCCGCACGCGTCAGTGCGCGGGGACCTGCTCACCGGCCGAGCGGTATTCGAGCAAACACGAGAGGGCAGGCACTGAGACAACTCCATCGTAATACGATATATCTCCGCGACGGTAACTCGGATGCACGACTTCGGAGTTGCCGGGTCACACGATTGAAATCAGGAGTGCACACGTGAGCAAACTCTAATATCCACGCGGGTGCAAGAAGCTTACGTACCTAACTCGCGCAAGCGTTATCCATACCCAGCGAACTTTTGTTTCCTTCGGCAAATGCAAATTTCTGCAGCCTCGCAAACCATCGTGTCACGATTCTTTTGCCCGACCGTCGAATTCCTTCCAAATTCGCATAACCTGGCCTGTCTCTCAGGTTTGGAATTCGAGTTGCATTTATAACGGCACGATCCAATGTCTCTGCTCTTCGCGAAACGTAAAGCGTTCCGCAAGGCCTTGGATTTTCTCCTGGGAGGAAACTAATGCGTCACTTGCTTCGTTCGCTTGCAGCCATTTCTGCTCTTGCCGTCGCTGGATCCATCGCGGCTCACGCCGCCGGGGTCACGTACAGTGGGACCACAACCATCACCGACCTGACCACCGCCAGCACCATCGGCAGCAACACCTTCTCCTTCATTGACCCACCGACGTTTCTTTACCACGACGCGTACTCTGTTGCGGGAAGCCTGCACGATGGGGACGAGATCAACCTGAACGCCACCTTCTCCGCTCCGGGAACCGGCTCCGGCACCATCGGAGGCGACGCATTCTCATACTCAATCTTTGGAATCTTTCATCTCAATTACATCGGTTGGGATAGCCTCAGCTCGGAAGACTTCACGCTCTCGAACGGCTCCATCGTGGAGCTGTTCGTCGATCCCTTTGTCTCCCTCAGCTCTTGCCGGAGCGGCCTGTGCGGAAACGACTCCGTGAGCATCCTGGTCGAAGACAACGATCCTCCGCTCAGCGCCACGCCTGAGCCCAGCAGCCTGGCGCTGCTTGGCACCGGCGTTCTCGGCCTCGCTGGCATCGCACGTCGCAAGCTGGCAGTCTAACTGTCGGCGCTCTCAACTGCGGAGCCTCGCTACTTTCCGAGGCTTCGCGTTTTTTATGCGCCGGGCCGCGGGCCCGACCGGAGCAATACAGTCCCGGCCGGGTGAGCAGGGAATCACAAGAAGATTCCCCTCTACTTGTCCATGCGTTCCAGAATAGGTCCCAGCAGATACGCGACAAAGAAGCCGCCACACCAGATCAGCGCGGAACACCAGAGTACGAATCGGCTTACCTTGCTGACCTCGCCACAGGTGGTCGGATCGTCTGCCTCGCAGCTCGCGCCCGCCCCCAGACGCGGTGCGATCAGATAGGTCATCGCAAAGCTCGCTGCGATCAACCCACCCGCGATGCTGAAGGTCCAGATCTTATGCCGCGACAGACTCACCAGCCATGGCGCCGCTGAAAGCAACGACGCTACAGCAGTCCCCATCCCCAGCAGGACCAACACCGATGGAAGAGCGCAGCAGAGGAGCGTGCCGAACGAACTGAACAGGGAAAAGTAGTTGAGCAGCGCCGCGCGGCGGCTGGTCTGTTGCGACGCCCCCGCCATACTGTGCGTTGCCGTCTCCCCGGTCATGGAGCCTCCGTGATTGCACTGTAGCGCAGGGTGTCCGGCACCTTGCCGCGCGCGGCCTGTGGCAGCACTCCCGTCACCGTCACGGGCTTCCCGAGCAGTCCGGCCATATCGACCGCGTTGCCCGCTGGGCGAAGCGCAAACCGGTCCCCGGTTCCTGCCACTTCCAACACTGGCGCAGCCGCAGTACCCGTCACCGTCCCACGCACCACAACGGTAGCGTCTTTGTGGGTGAAGCCGTTCTTCTCGACCGCTTGATTGAACTGCCGCATGGCCGCACTGTTTCCCGGAGTGAGCTTGATCGTGACCAGTCCGGTGTTAAGGTCTACATCCACCGTGTTGACGCCATGAATGCCTTTCATCGAAACATGGATGGCGTGAGCGCACGGCGCGCAATCCATGCCGAAGACGGTCAGGTTAACCTGCCTGTACTCTGCGTGAGCACCGGCGGTGGAGAGACCTGCGCCGCATGCGAGAAGCAGCGCCTTGTGAATTGCGTTTTTCATAACGGGTCCTTTCAGTGGGAACTGGTGTGGGAGGAGTATTTGAGATAGCTGAAGTTCACTGCGAAACGGATCTGCTCCCGGCCGTAGAGCACATCGGAAGAGTGGCGCAGGATCGGGGCTTGCATCCCGCCGGAGATGGCAACGTCCTTGAAGATGGCGAGAATGGAGGGCCCCAGCCAGAGAGTCGTGGTGCTGCTGCCGGGCAGATCCACGCCCTTCGCCGTGACCGTGCCGGTATGCTCCCCGGTGAACTCCGCAAATCCGCGGTAGTCCCATTGGTCGTAGCCGCGCCGCAGTTTGGGCGGGCGATAGCCGTAGACGCCGCTCCAGGAAACCGTCGACGGTCGCCGATCATGCGAGCCCTCGGCGAAGCGTGTGTAACCGGCGCCGGCCCACAGATAGTGGCTCCGCGAAGCCAGCCCAGTTGCAACGGTTCCGGCCACACCCGGCTCTCGATGCAGCGTGCCTAGAATTCCCGAGTCCCGTTGCGGCCCCGGTACCACCACCCCCAGCGAGGCAGTCGACTCAATCCGTTTGCCAACGCTCGTCACCGAGTGCAGAAAGCGCCACGATGCTCCCGCGTCCCACTCCCCGCCGGCAATCACTCGGCTCTCAGGAAGAGATCCATTGCCGAACATCGCCGGAACGAACACATTCACCGTGAGGTGCGGCGTAAGGCCGTAACCGAAACCAGACCCGGTCGAGAACTCAGTCCCTCGGGACCCATATCTTCCGAAGATGCCGGTGTCCAGGCTTAGTTCACGTTCCGAGTTCACGGGCGTGGCATAACCAAATACCGGACCATGGTCCGCAGCCCATGCAGTCGCCGGCAATCCAATGGCACATGCCACGGCCGGAACCAGAACCATAAGAAGTCTCATGCGTGCTCCTTCGTTTTGAACCAAATGAAGCGCAGGCGCACCAGGGCGCGCAGGTCATCGGGTACGAAGAAGAATCAGATTTGTAGAACGGTGGTTCGAGTGGCGAGCATCCCGGGCGGGGAGTGCTCCCAAGCCCGACCAGGCGACGAGGACGCCACAACTCGGGGAGAGATATCTGCCGGTGCCAACCAATCGGACACCACCCAGACATGGTCCGCCGAGGGGCCGGTGGCATACACCTGAGGCTGCTCATCCGTCCGAAGGTCGGTCCGGCAGCAACTCATCTTCGCTAAGGCCTGGCAGTTGTTCGGCATCCCCTGGCAACAGGCGCTCTGCTCGCGCGTCGTTGCCCCATCCGTCACGCACGCAAAAACCGGCGCAGCGCCGGAGATCAGCAGCAGCAACGCGACAATGCCAAGCAGGCGACGCATGCTGCCAGTATACGTCCCCACGCAGCAATCACGCAGGCGCAAGCAGACCTCAACCCACAGCCCTGTTACTTCTTGGGAAGAGAGCGCGTGAATGCGACCGCGGCGTCGATCAGACGCTGCCGATGCTCATCGTGTGTATAAGCTTCCGGAGCGGCGCGAACGTAGCCGCGCATGCGCCGCGCGCCCAGCATCATGGGATCCACGCCGGGAAGCGTGAGCGCCCAGCTCTCGTTCTCCGAGCCGACACGGAGCATCAGACTTCCGCGCCGGCAGCCGCAAAGCAGGTTGCCGTGAAGGAGAAAAGCCCATCCGCCAAACATGGCCTTCTCGCTGAGCCCAGGCAGATCGCCCAGGGCGCAGTGGACAAGTTCTTCAAGACCGCGATCGCGCGCCATAGGACAAACAATATCGGAGAACTGCGGTTGTGATTGCAACGGCATCGCAGCAAGACTCCCTACCTCTTGACACCACCCGTACAATTAAAGAAGGAGCAAAAAGAGCTGTCGTGCGCTTGGAAACCGCGTCCTTTCATCAGGACCGCCCGCTGCGCAGGACCTCACGCGATGCTTCTCGGACCCAGGTCCCAGCAACCAGTCGCAGTCGTCCCTCGCGTTCTTTGTCATCCTCATCGTGTGCCCCGTTCGTTACGCCCGCCGGTAACGTCCCCCGTGTCGAGTCAGTGACTCCCCTCCCCTAATTCCTTTCGCTCCAGCGAAACCGGGGGAGACACCCCGGGGGGGTGCAACCGCTCTCGCCGGAGCAACTGCCGCCGCTTTCGTACAATAGAAAGCATCGTGACATTGGATTTTCTTGGCAGTCTGCAGCGTACGCATATGTGTGGCCAGCTCCGCGCCGAAAACGCGGGCGAAACCGTCGTCCTCATGGGCTGGGTCAATCGCCGCCGCGACCACGGCGGCCTCATCTTCCTCGACCTCCGCGACCGCACCGGCATCACCCAGGTAGTTGTCGACGAGCAGACCGGCGAGGCGCACGACAAAGCCGACGCCGCCCGCAGTGAGTACGTCGTCGCCGTTCAGGGCCACGTCCGCCGCCGCGGCCAGGGCCTCGAGAACCCCAACATGCTCACCGGCGAGATCGAGGTCGTCGCCGACCGCATCCTGCTGCTGAACGAAGCGAAGACACCGCCCTTCTCGCCCGCCGAAGACGCGATCGCCAACGAAGAGGTTCGGCTCAAGTACCGCTACCTGGACCTGCGCCGCACCGAGATGCAGCGCAACTTCGCGCTGCGCAGCCGCATCGCCATGGCGGTGCGCAATTACCTCGTCGGCCAGAGCTTCCTGGAGATCGAGACGCCGTTCATGACGCGCTCCACTCCCGAAGGCGCGCGCGATTACCTGGTTCCCAGCCGCGTGCACACCGGCGAGTTCTACGCGCTGCCGCAGTCGCCGCAGATATTCAAGCAGATTCTCATGATCTCCGGCTTCGATCGCTACTTCCAGATCGCGCGCTGCTTCCGCGACGAGGACCTCCGCGCCGATCGCCAGCCGGAGTTCACCCAGATCGATCTCGAGATGACCTGGGCCACGCAGGAGCAGGTCTTCCGCATCGTCGAGGGCTTCCTCACCGCTGCCTTCGCCGAAGCCGGCATCCAGCTCACGACGCCGTTCGTGCAGATGACCTACGACGAAGCCATCCGCAACTACGGCATCGACAAGCCGGACATGCGGCTCCCCGCGATGGTCACGCTCACCGATGTGCTCACGCCTGAGCTGCGCGAGAAGCTCAAGATCGAGCAGCAGCTTCCCGTGCTCGGCTTCGTCATTGCCGGCGCGGGCGATCTCTCCGGCACCGCGCGCAAGGCGCTGCTCGGCGAGGTGCGCGCCGGCTTCGGCGACTGCGGCCTCGACCTGCTCGACGTTGCCCGCCTGAAGACCTCGGCCGAATTCGCGCCGCTCGCCGCCGAAATCGACTCGAAGCTCGCCGTCGCCGACGGCGACCTGGTCACGGTGGTGACGCCGAAGCTGGGCACGCCGGCCAGCTGGAACTACGATCCGCAGTGGATCTGGAAGCGCGTCGGCCAGCTCCGCATCGAGCTCGCGAAGAAGTTTGCCGACAAGCACCGGCGCTTCCAGCAGACCGGAACCGCCGCCGATTACAAGTTCGCCTGGGTCACCGACTTCCCCATGTACGAGTGGAACGAAGAGACGAAAACCTGGGATGCCGCGCACCATCCCTTCACCTCGCCGCATGAGGATGACATCAAAGCCGGCCGCCTCACCTCGGACAAAGGTGCGGTTCGCGCGCTGGCTTACGACATCGTGCTCAACGGCACCGAGCTCGGCTCCGGCTCCATTCGCATCCATCGCCAGGATGTGCAGCGCGAGATCTTCCGCTCGCTGGGGATGACCGATGAAGAAGCCAAGGAGCGGTTCGGCTTCTTTCTCGACGCGCTCGAGTACGGCACGCCCCCCCACGGCGGCATCGCGCTCGGCCTCGATCGCATCGTGATGATTCTCGCCGGCGCGGGCAGCCTGCGCGAGGTCATCGCCTTCCCCAAGACCGCGAAGGCGATCGACCTGATGTGCGACGCCCCCTCGCACGCCACCGAGGCGCAGTTGAAAGAACTGCACCTCCGCGTCCAGACGCGAGGCTGAACCAAAACGAGCCTCACCTCTTCACTGAAGGAGCACAGCATGGGACGGCTCAGCGGCAAGCGCGCACTTATCACCGGTGGGACTACGGGCATCGGCCTCGAGACGGCGAAGCAGTTTCTCGCGGAGGGCGCACGTGTAGCCATCACCGGCACCAACCCGGCGAACATCGAGCAGGCAGAGCAGGAGCTCGGCCCGGATGTCCTGGCGATCCGCGCGGATGCCGGCAGCGTCGAGGCGCAGTCCGCCGTTGTGCGGGCCGTCAAAGACAAGTTCGGAGCGCTGGACGTCATCGTGATCAATGCGGGTATCGCCGCCCTGAAACCTGTTGAGGCATGGGACGAAGCAGCCTTCGACCAAATGATAGCTACGAACGTAAAGGGGCCGTTCTTCCTCATTCAAAAGCTGCTGCCCATCCTGGCGAATCCCACATCCATCGTTTTGAATGGCTCGGTCAACGCGCACGTCGGCATGCCCAATAGCAGCGTGTACGGCGCATCCAAGGCGGCGCTGGTGTCCTTTGCACGCACGCTCTCTGGCGAACTCATCTCGCGCGGCATTCGCATTAACGTCATCAGTCCCGGGCCGATCTCCACGCCGCTGTATGGCAAGCTGGGCCTCCCTACAGCCGATCTCAAGACCGTGGCCGCCACCATTCAGAGCCAAGTGCCTGCAGGGCGGTTCGGCCAGCCCAGTGAGATCGCCAAAGCCTTCGTGTTCCTTGCCTCAGACGAGTCCGCGTTCACGGTGGGAGGCGAGCTGTTGATCGACGGCGGCCTGAGCCTCTAGTCAGCAAGCCGAGATCGCCACTTAGGATGGTTGCAGCCTGGCTTCCCCAGGACCGCATCCGAACCCAGGCGCGCAGTGGAAAGTGTACGCTTGCATCTGTTGGAAGGCGGCAATCGCGGGTCGTGCGAGGCACCGCTGGCGAGGGGGAGAGACACATGAAGCAATTTGGAAGAGTCCTGTGCATAGCATTGATGGGCGCACCCTGGTCGGGTATGGCGCAGATGCCGATCGCGAAGCTGCCGTCCGCCCCTGCTCCGCCGCCTGAACCCGCGGACCACACCATTCGCATCCCGGTGCACGTGGAAACGAATAAGGGAGTTCCTGTTCCGGGATTGAAGCAATCGGACTTCACGGTGTTCGACAACAAACATCCGGTCCAGATCACGTCCTTTGCTGAGCTCGGTGCCCAGAAACAGCAGGTGGAAGCCATCCTGGTGTTCGACGCCATTAACGCGACGTTCGAGTCGGTAACCGACGAGAAAGACGGGGTAGCAAACTTCCTGCGGAATATCGGACCGAAGTTACCACTCCCGATGGCGGTGGCCGTGCTCACGAGCGAGGGCATCCGCATCAACAAGGGCTTTACGCAGGACACCGCCGCCATGGTCAAGCTGGTCGACTCGGCTGAGACGTCCCTTGGAGACACGAAGCGCGGGGCGGGCTACTGGGAGGCTACCGAGCGATTCGAGACCTCAGTCAATGGACTCGGCCAGCTTGCGCAGTATGCGGCAACGTTGCCAGGCAGGAAGCTGATTCTCTGGATGTCACCGGGTTGGCCCTTGCTTCCCGGCCCAGACGTCGATTTTGATGGAAGGCTGCATCGGAAGCTCTTTGAGGACGTGGTATCGTTTTCCGCCCTCATGCGCAGGGGCAACATCACTCTGGACTCATTGGATCCTCTCGGGTCTTCTGAGTCGCTCCTCCACCAACAAGGTTACGAGAACTACACGCGCGACATTAAGAAGCCGAACGACAGCGAACCTGGCAATCTCGGTCTGCAGGTGATCGCACACCATAGCGGAGGTCTCGTGCTTAACTCCAACGACGTGGCCACTGAGATTTCCCGCGCCATCTCCGATGCGCAAGACTGGTATGAGCTTGAGTTCAAGGCCTCGCCGGACCACAAGCCGGGCGAATTCCACCGCCTTGAGGTAAGGGTGAATCCCCCCGGCGCGCAGGTGCGCACCACTCACGACTACTACGAGCCGTTGGCGGCGGCCCACTGAGCGCGGCCGCCGGTATCAGGCGGCCGCATCATCGTGCATTACTAGAACATGCGAATGTTCCGGCGGAACCACTCCTCCACCGTCATCGGCGCCCGTCCGAGCACGCGCTCCACAGTGTCGGTCTTAAAAGTCGCGCGACCGTCGCGGACCGCTTCCATGGACTCGCCGGCGGCACTGGCCATCGCGGGCGGCAGTCCATGCTCGATCATGTTTTTCACTGCAACGTCAGTGGGCACATCCACGCAGCGGATCTCGCGCCCCAGCACTTTTGCGAGCGCCTGTGCCTGCTCGGCGGCGCTGCTGAGCTCGCCTCCGGTCGCTCCAGCGGCTTCGCCTCTGTCCTGCCATCCACCAGCACCGCCGCTGCGACTGCCGCAATGTCCTCCGCCGCAATCGGCGCAGAGCGCCCGCTGCCCATCGGGTTGTAGACCACACCCTGGGATTTTGCCGTCCCCGCCCACTGATAGAAGTTGGTCATGAACATGCCCGGGCGCAGCACAACGTGCGGAACTCCCATTTCAGAAAGTGCGGCTTCCTGGTGCCGGTGTAGTCTGCCGATGGCGAACTCTTCTCCCGCCAGGCTGGACAGAAACGCTGTGCGCCGGACGCCTGCTTGCCTCAACGCCAGCGCAACTTCGCGGAACCGTTCATTCGCGCTCGCGCCGTTCATCAGGAACACGCCCTCCACGCCCTCCGCCGCCTGTGCCACTGTTTCCGGCTTGGAGAAGTCGCCGACTGCAACCTCCACGCGCTCGCCCCAGCGCGCCGCCTTGGCCTTGTCCCGTGTGAAGGCCCGAACTTTTTTGCCCTGCGCAAGAAGCTGCTCGACCAACTGGCCTCCGACGTGTCCTGTGGCTCCCGTGATCAGATACATGCTGTCGTCTCCTCTGGATCGAATGTCCGAAACTCTCTCGGCTCCCATAGCAGATGAACCGCAACAATCAAGGACGCTGCAATACACTGTTGCGTGACAGGAACAATCCCGTGACCGACCTGAATGCCATGCTGATTTATCGCGAGGTTGCCCGCACGCAGAGTTTCACTGCGGCTGCGTTCAGTCTCCGGCAGCCCAAATCCACGGTCAGCCGCGCGATCACAGCGCTCGAAAAGCGCCTCGGCGTCACGCTGCTGGAGCGTACGACGCGGCGCGTTGCGCTCACCGAAGCCGGTGAGCTGTACCTGGAGAGCTGCGAGCGCGTCGTCGAAGAGCTGGAGCATGCCGACCGAGCTGTCGGAGCCCTGGTCGCTGCGCCTCGCGGCATTCTGCGCGTCGCCGTGCCCGGCCCGTTCGGACGCACGATGCTCGCTCCGCTGCTGGGCAGCTTCCTGCGTCAATATCCTGAGCTGCGGCTGCACATGCAGTTTCTGGAACTCGACCGCGCCGCCGTCGCGCGCAACGTGGACGTCGCGATACGGCTGGGGCCCCTCACCGATTCGAGCCTGTACGTGCGGCCGCTGATGCAGGTTCGCCTCGGCCTCTACGCCAGCCGCGAGTACGTGAAGCAGCAGGGGCTGCCGGATCGCCCGGCGGATCTCGCGTCCCACAAATGCATCTCTACCAGCGAGCCGCGCGACCGCTGCACCTGGCGTCTGCGCCGCGGCCGCGAGGTGCGCGAGGTCAGCCTGGAGCCGCGCGTCGCGGTACCCGATCCGCCCACCGCGTACCACTTGCTGATGGCTGGCGTGGGCTGCGCGATGCTGGCGCAGTCGATCATGGTGCCGGACGTGAAGAGCGGCCGGCTGGTGCGTCTGCTGCCGGAGTGGGAGCCGGAGCCGGTGCAGCTCTGCGCGGTCTACTCCGCGCGCATGGATTCGTCGCCGAAGGTTCGGGTGTTTCTGCAGTTCCTGCGCGAGCGGCTTGGCCCCGAGCTTCCGCCCGGAATGCGACCGAAAGTGTAGGCTGCCGCTTGCGTCCTCGAGACGATACGCCTACTTCACCGGGTGCAGCGTCCTGCGCCAGCGTGTCTTCTGGAAGAAGTGGGTGGCCTCGTCGACCCAGGAGTGCGCATCCTGGGCCATGGTCGTCTTCATCTCGTCCTGATCCGGAATCTCGATGGACCAGTAGACGAACAGCGGACGTCCGATCACGTTCTTCACAGGAACAAAGCCCCAGTAGCGGCTATCCAGGCTGTTGGTGCGGTTATCTCCCATGACAAAGTAACTGTCCGCCGGAACCACCAGGTCGTCGCCCTGAATGTGGCTCGGCAGGTCGAGTGCCCATGTCGCCGTGACTCCCGGCACAGTGTCGCCCGCCATCGCTGGGAAGTCATCGCGGTAGGGAAGGTAGTCGAGCGCATTCGGCCTGGCGGCGTAGGGCTCGGACTGTGCGACGCCGTTCACATAGAGCACGCCTTGCCGAAGATGAATCCTGTCGCCGGGCACGCCGACCACCCGCTTCACCATGACGAGCTCCTCGCCATCCGCCTCGAGCACGGGCTTGTAGAAGACGATGGGCTCGTCGCGGCGGATTGCGCGATACGGCAGAAGGTGTCCCCACTGTCCCGCAGGCGCCCAGCTCGCGCGATCGACCAGAACGTGATCGCCTACCAGCAGCGTGCTTGCCATGGACCGGGATGGGATGAGGAAATTCTTGAACACGAAGGTCAGCACGAACACCGCCACAATGATGGTGCCGGACATAGAGCTGATGGATTCAAGCCACGTGGGTTTGGGATTTGGCGGTGCGCTCTTGGACATCGTGAACTCCTCCTATCACCAATACGCGTGGAAGGCCAGCACAGTTCCTCTTCCGGCGATAGCGCTGGATCCTGCGCGGCGGCCTCACTCAGTCTGGCCGATAACGCGAAACTTCCGCGTGCTGCCGTCAGGAAACATCAGCTCATATGCTCGCTTGAACTCGTGCGTGGGCTTCTGTTCGTCCTCCAACAACTTCGCCTGATAGTCGCCGAGTGCCACCACTCCTCTGGGCAGGATGGTCTCGCTTTCAAGTTCGTACTTGACTCCATCCACCACAGCGGTGAGCTGCTGGACGCTCTCGCAGGCGGTATTGCCCCTGCTGACCGCGCAATCGTAGCCGATGCGGCTGGCCGATACGTGAACCTTGACCGGGTAGCTGGCGCCTTTCTGAGCGCTTGCCGGAGAGGAGAGCAGTGCCACAAAAACCAAACCGAGTGCAGCTTTCACCATGATGTTCCTCCGCGAGGTCAGAGATTGTCGAGCAGCCGGAGAATTTTCCGGGCACGACGAAATTGTTTGGGCCCGGGCTCCAATTCAGTTCATCCAGCGTTTGTCGTTCGGGTCGCGGCGGCGCGGATCGTCGGGATCGATGTAGCGGCCTTCCTGATCGAACTTCACCTGGCGGCCCTGCTTGCCCATGTAGACCTCGAACTTCTTCGCTGCCCGCCGCCGCTTCATGCGGTAGTACCAGTTGCGCACGCCGAAGTACTGCTCGGTCATGCTTCCAGCGACACCGCGACGCGGTGCAAAGCGGACGTACAGGTATCCGGCCAGCGCGCCTGAGAGCTGCAGCACCGCGTTGAACGTGTCACGGTCCTTCAGCAGCATGGCCACGGCAATCAGGATGTAGATCGCCACCATAATCCGCGCCTTCAGCGGAATGATGAAGAAGAACAGAAATTCCATGTCGCCCATGCGCATGCCAATGGCGATCAGCACGCCGAACAGCGCGGCCCAGGATCCGTGACCGATGTTGCCCGGATTGAGGTTCAGCACATGGCTATAGGAGAGCGCGCAGGCCACAATGGCGCCGCCGATCGCGGAGGCGAAGTAGAGATCGCGCGTCCAGCGGGTGCCGTAGGCGGCCTCCAGCATGCCGCCGCAGATCCACAGCGTCAGCATAGAGAACGCGATCTCGAAAATTCCGAAGTGCACGAAGCAGTAAGTGACCAGTTGCCACAGAAAGCCGTGCGCCACAGCCGCCGGTTGCAGCAGCACGAAGCCCTCCAGCAACTGGGCGGGCCCGCGGGTAAACGCTTCCAGCAGTGCCAGCAGAAAGAACACCGCGACGTTTGCGATCACCAGCGTGCGGGTGATCCCGGTGAAGGGCTGCAGGCCCATCGGCATGGTTTGGCGTGCCATCTCCCTCATTTCACCACACCGCGGGTGCGGTCATCTTGGCGCAGAGCTAGCGCGAGGTATCTGGCCAGCCCGCGACGGCCAGGGGTACACCGCCGGGCTGCGGTGTCCTGCTGCATCCACGCTGCGGACGCCGAAGATCACGTCGTCCTTGGAGATCGGCAGCGTCACGGCATTTCTGGTTCCAACGGACAGTACATGGGTCCATGTCGCAGCCGTTGTGACGCGCCAGACGACTTCGTAGTGCGCGTCTGCCGGAAAGTTTTTCGGCGGGTCCCACGCAAGCTGGGTGTTGTTGTCCAGCTCCGCGGTCAGCACGCGCACGTTCTCCGGCTCACCCGGAGCGAGCCCCATGGAAGCCAGCGCCGCAGCATTCAACCGTGCGACATTGGCAACGTAGCCGCTGTCCACGAATTCCGGGAGATCGCCGAACTGGACCTGGCCCTTGCTGCCGTCGGGATTGGTTCCCTCTGCGACGCGCACGTTCTGGTGCTGATGGTTGAAGTTCTCGCGCCATTCCGTAAAGCGAACCGCGGCGATGCCCTGCTCGCTGAAGCTGGTGTGGTCGCCGCCGCGCAGGAAGCGGTCGCGCCGGAAGATCAGGACCGCGTGAAAGGGCGGCAGCACGCGGACCAGATGGCTGCGCGCATGACCCGGAGCCGCCGGTCCCGCATGCTCCATGCGCGGGGGGAAATAGCTGGCGGCAATTTCGGCGATGGCGCGGGCCAGTTCGCGCGAGGGCGAGTCATTCTCCGCGCCCACGGTCTGGATCCGTTGCAGCTCGGCCGCGCTGGTTCCTGCCGGCACACCTTCGGAGAACACACGCACTGCAGATTTGTCCTGCAGGGTATCGCCGGGCGTGGTATCGCCGCCGACAATGTCGTTGTTCAACACGGCTTCGAGCTGCCATCCCTCCTGCTTCGCCAGCTTTGCCAGATGAGCGCTCCCGTTCAGGCCCTGCTCTTCGCCCGCCACGGCTGCGAACACGAGCGTCGCGGGAAACCGGATGCCGCTTGTCGCCAGGGCGCGGGCGCACTCCAGCGATACGGCTACTCCGCTGGCATCGTCATTCGCTCCGGGTGCGGGATCGTGGGTGTTGAGCACGTCGGTGTTGCGCGAGTCGTAATGGCCGGTGACCAGCAGCCGCCGCTCAGGGTCACCGGATCCGCGCAGCACGGCGTACACATTCACGATTCGGGTCGGCTTCAGAATGCGGGCGGAGGGCCCGGACTGCGGCGGCTCCACAAAGTCGTCGCGCTTCACCTCGAGGCAGTGGCCGCAGGTCGCGGAGATGCGCTCGAACTCCGACGCAATCCAGTCGGCTGCCGCTAGCACTCCAGTTCCCGGCGGCAGACCTGCTTCCATGCTGGAGATGGTGCTGCGATTGTGGAAGCTGACCAGCTTTTCTATATCTGCATGTACCTGCTCCGGCGTGATTCTGGCGAGTGCCGCGGCGATGGCCGGGTCCTCGGGAGCGGGCTGGATGGGTGCTCCAGCGGCACCGCCAGGAACGTCGGCGGTCTGGGCGCGTGAGAGGCGCGGCAGCAGCGCTGCGAGCAGGACTGCAAGCAGGACAGGCAGCATCCCTTGGCGAAGCACGCGGGCAAGCATGCGGGTCATGAGATATTGTGCTCCCAATTCGAGGCGGGTACTCCGCCCAGTTCGGAGCCATCGGCAACTCGCGTGGATGCTTCCGCTTGACGCACAACCGCAGGCTTCGCATACTTGGCTTCAGGGCTCGAAACATCCCATCGCTGGACCGGCGGCGACTTCATCGCCAGAGTATCCGGCAACGGCAATCTCTCAGCGTGCATCTTGCGGAGATACGAACTTCTCAGTTTCTTTTTGGAGGCTTTCATCATGGCTGTACTTTGTCCGGAATGTGGCTCGAACGTCAGCGTGGACGCCGACGAGGTCGAGGAAGGCGAGACTGTCCAATGCGAAGAGTGCGGGATGGAGCTTGAGGTTGTCTCCTCGGATCCGCTGGAGCTCGCGCCCATTGAGGAGGGCTATGACGATGAGGATGCAGGCGTCTCGCTCGACGAGGAAGAGGAATAACCCCTGCTGCGCGAGTGGATTCCGCGCATCCCGGGTTAAGATAGATATATGAAGCACCTCGCCAAATCGAAGCAAGTCGCCCGTACCGCAGCTCTCCTCTTCGGCAGCCTGTGCTTCACCGCTGCCTTTACGGTTGTGACGCCCAGCGCGCTGGCCCAGTCGGAAATGCGCACCGTACAGGGGCGGGTACTGGATAAGGGCGGAGCCGCTCTGAAGGGAGCAACCGTCTTCCTCAAGGATGGCCACAGCCTCGCGGTCCGCAGCTACATTGCCGGAGACGACGGCGGCTACCGCTTCAGCCAACTCTCCCAGAACACTGACTACCAGATCTGGGCCGAAAGCGACGGCAAGAAGAGCGCAGTCAAGACCCTCAGCTCCTTTGATTCCAAGACTCAGGTCAACCTCGACCTGAAAATCGACAAATAAGAACGTTGCCTACATGCTCACTGTGTCGGTGCCGTCTCGGTTGCTTCGGCGGAGGGCTCTGACTCGAGGCCGGCGTCGGTTACGGCGGTGACGCGGTATCGATAGCGTTCTCCCGCTGTGACCGCCGTGTCGTGATAGGCGGCGATCTTCACCGGCTCGGTGGTGCGCAGTTGCCAGGCGCTGTCTCCCTGGGCGCGATAGACCTTGTATCCAATGACATGCGGCTCCAGGCTGGCCTCCCAGGAGAGGTCGATGGCCGGCTTCTGTTCCGGCGAGAATGCTGGAGCGGCGACCAGGCCGGAGGGCGAGTCTGGCGCGAAGGTGGTCTGCACGGCAATTTCGACCGGCTGCGAGCGCTCGCCGTGGATCTCAAGCTTCCTGCCTGCCACCGTGACCTGCCGGACCCGCTCGACCGTGTAGCGATAGGTTGCGCCAGCCAGCGCCGTGCGGTCGATGGCTCCGCCGGTGTCCTTTGCGCTGAAGCGCGATTCGAGCGGCGCGTCGGTCTCCGGGAGCAAGCCGTCCGGGCGCGGCGTTTTGGCCCTGGCTCCCGGCGGCGGCTGGACCAGATTTCGGATCAGCTCCACGGTCTCTCCTGGCGCGGGAGGATGCGTCCACTCGAGCACCACTCCGGGCTTGGTGGAGATTGCCTTGAGACCGGTGATCGCGTCCGGCGCGGGTCCGGAGGCGGCGTAGACGGTAGCAGAGGGTCCAGCGGTCCGCCCTTTCGAATTGCGCAGTTGAATCCGGTAGGCCAGGACGGCCGGCGCACCGGAAGTCAGGTTGGGAGGCAGAGCGTCCGTGGCCTCAGTGGCGCCGGGGCTTACCTGGAGTCGGCCGACTACGTTGCACGCGGTCTGGGTGGTGCGCGGTGCCCTGGCTGAAGCGAGTTGTTCCCGGCAGATCTCGGCGGTAATCGCACCCTGGATCGTCTGCCGGTCGGTGGTTCGCGCGGGGGTGGTCCAGTGGAGGACCACCTGGCCGCCGGAGCGGGTCGCAGTGAGATCTGTTGCGGGTTGAGGCAGTTTTAGCGAGGGAGGAAGCGGAGCTCCGGGGCTGGCGCAGCCTGCTAAAATTGCGATCAGAGCTCCCCCGAGCGATGGAATCAGCACGCGCCCGGCCAAAGAGGAGCACTTCTCACCTCCTGCAGGCCTTCTCTGCCAAAGTTTTTGCATCTGAATAAAGGCTAAAGCATTTCCGTACGGGCGCAGCCTGGGTCGCGCTGACTTTTCGCGCTCGTATGGACTTCGTAAGCCTGCACGTCCTGTTCGAAGTTTCTAAACGTTCGGTTCCATCTGACTGCAGCTTTATGAAAACAAACCCCATGGCGGACCAGGATATGCTTCCCGAAAAGTCTCTTTCCCCAGCAGCAACCCAGGGCTCCCTTCACGCGATTCCGCAGAACGCCGGAATTCATGTGGATGGCGAGGCGGCCGAATCCATCATCGCGGAGAAGCGGATCGGAGAACGTATCAAGCACCTGCGCCTGAAGAAATCCATGGGCCTGGTCGAGCTTGGGCGGCACACCGGCCTCTCGGCCAGCTTTTTGTCGCAGTTGGAGACCGGGCGCGTGGTGCCGACGCTGCGCAATTTGGCACGCATCGCCATGGTTTTCTCCAAGGACCTCAACTACTTCTTCGAGCCGGAGCCGCAGACGCTGTTCCGGATCCACCGCAGCAAGGATCGGGTGCGGCTGCCGCAGTCTGGTGTGCCGGACCCCTCGTATTTCTTCGAGAGCCTGGGATACCTGGTGCCCGACCGCCAACTGGATCCTTACTTTGCCGAGTTTCTGCCGGGGAAGACGCCGCGCTCGCACCAGCACTTTGGGTCAGAGTTTCTGTATCTGCTGTCGGGCCACATGACGATTCGGCACTCGGCGGCGACGTACGAGCTGTCGCAGGGTGACGCGGTGTACTTTGACGCCTCCACCAGCCACAGCTACGAGTGCACCGGTCCCGAGGCGGCAACCGCGTTGATTGTGACGCTGCAGCAGGCAGTCGCAGTA
>Ga0207667_10003288_pt1 | contig 19942 bp, 16 predicted proteins | sample KBSCornC52_FD_184301 | JGI IMG/M metagenome (GOLD analysis project Ga0207667, IMG submission 184301) | Corn rhizosphere microbial communities from Kellogg Biological Station, Michigan, USA - KBS Corn C5-2 (SPAdes) (version 2) | ecosystem: Host-associated > Plants > Roots > Rhizosphere > Soil ...
CGGCTATATTCAAGGCGGCCTACGACGTGCTCAAGCCGGGCGGCGTGTTGGGTGTCACCGAGCACCGCGCCCGGGCGTACGCCGACCCGCTCCAGAGCTCACGTGCGCTACACCGCATCACCGAGGACTACATGATAGAAGTCGGCCTGAAGGCCGGCTTTCGCCTGGGCGGGGTATCGGATGTCAATGCCAACCCGAAGGATCCGGAGACGGTGAACGTGCATCAACTGCCGCCCGACCTCGCAGGGCCTGCCGGCGAGCGCGCCCGGATGCAGGCGATCGGCGAATCGGACCGCATGACGCTCAAGTTCGTCAAACCGGGGGCCTGACCCCTACTGCCAAGCTCGGGTCCGCCGGCGGCGGAACTCAGGGGTGGGCGTGCCCGTTAGAAGCGGAGACTTCCCTTTGAGGAGCCCACATGCACAAGTATCTCGTGGCCGTAGCAGCCCTGGCGCTGACCAGCGCAGCTGCCTGGGCTGACAATGGCAGCAATCATCCGATGAAGGATTCCTACATCACCAGCAAGGTGAAAGCCGAGCTGGCCGCCGATCATGACACCAAGGCGCGTGATATCCATGTCACCACCGTGAACGGCATCGTGACACTCCGCGGTGTAGCCTCATCCTCAGCCGAAAAGGACAGGGCCGAGCAGGACGCCATGCACATCAAGGGCGTCAAGTCGGTCAACAACGAGATCAAAGTACCGGACTAGGACCGCGCCAGACTGCCAGCGCGACCCTGCCCGACTGCGCGGCTCAGCTGCCCGCAGTCGGGCACTTGCGCGCTTCGTTCTTCACCTGCCGCTTCGGCTCGAGCTTCCAGTCGGCTGGAATTTCGAACTGATCGGATGGGATGCTCGAGGTATCCAGTGAGGTGGTCTCGGTCGTGAGCGAGACGACGCGCACGAGCGGCCCGGAGGCGCTCGGAGCGGGCGTCGTCGCACCGCTGGCCCCCGACGGAGCCGGCTGCCCAGACATGGAGTTGGCCGCTGCGCTGGCGGCCGGGTCGGCTGCCTCATTGGCGGCGCCGGCTGCCGCCGCGCCGCCCGCGGAATCGGCATGGATGGCCGCGGCGCCCCGGTGGAAAAGCCCGGCAAATCCGCCGGCGAGGGCGTGGGAGGCGATCGAGTGCATGCTGAGCTCACCGCCGCCACCGTTGCTCGCCTGCTGCTGCGCTGCCTCCTTCGCCTTGCCGCAATGCGGTCCGCCGAAGGCCATGTAGAAGGTCGTGCGCAGCGGGTAGCCTTTGAGATCGGCCGCCTTGGCCCGCAGCTGCTTCAGTGCGTCCGCGTACGGCGCCATGAGCTGCTGGACCGCGTGCTGCAGCTGTGGGCTGTTGGGATCGAGACCCTGGGCTGCCAGATACTTCTTCACGAAGGCGGTGCGCTCGCCGGCGCCGGCGAGCTCATCCGCGGTGAGCCAGGTCTCGAAGCCGTAGTCGAACTCGCACACATCCCCGGTCTGCGAGTCGGTGCAGGTCTGCGACATCACGACGCTCGTCTTGCGGGCATCGTGGCCGAGGATCGTGGCATGCTCGTCGGTAGCCGTGACATTGAGGACCGGTGCCGACATCTGGCAATGCGAAGTGTCGGGACTGCGCTGCGAGACGTTCTGTGACTGCGGCATCGGACACTTCTTCATCTCCTCCATCGCCGCCTGGAGCTCCTGCTGCGCCCGAGCGCGCTCCTCCGCTGTCGGGAAAGCTGTTTCCGTGTAGCGCCTGTTCGAGGGTTGCAGCTCCCACTCGACCTTCCTATCGAGGCGGACGATCTTGCCTCCCTCGACATTGTGGCAGAAGAGCGAGAGGAAGCCGTGGCACTGTACGTTGGTGTCGGTACGCTGCTTGTCGGCAGTCGTGCGCTCCACCGAATTGACGTCGATGTTGAGCCCGGCCAGGCTCATGGATGTCTTCTGCCCGACCGTCACGTCGGCGCGCGCCGCTGTCGGCAGCATCGTAAGAGCCGCGGCGCCGGACAGTACGAGGGCGAGAGTGCCCCGGGCGAGGCTATGAATTGTGGTCACGGCGGTCTCCCCTTATAAGAGTTGGAGTTGGACATCGCCTCCTGCTGAGGCGGATATTGTCCGCCTTCGCGTCCCGCCTGTCGATGCTACCACGCCGGCCCGGCGCGCCGTGAGATGCCGGGCCGAGTCCGAGATCAAGTCCCTGAAGACCCGGGTCCGGCGCTGTCTTCCGGACCCGGACCCGGCCGAGCTCAGCGGTCGCAGAGCGAGATGTCGCCGCTCAGGCTCTGCAGCCGGATGTGGCCACCGCCCGCCCCTCGCGTTCCATCGAGGTGCCGCCCGGGTCCGTACTCACTGGTCCGCTCCGATTTCTGACCGAAACAATCGGTGATGTCGCCGCTGAAAGTCTTGGCCTCGTAAGCGTAGCCACCGTCCACTCGGATTCTCTGACTGCCGCTCACCGTCTCCGACTCGACCGTGCCGCCCTGATCGAGCCGGGCGCTCAGGACCATATCGCCCGAGGTGGTGTTGAGCCGCACCATGCGAGCGGTCGAAAGCCCCGCCTGGAGCGTGCCGTTCACCGTCCTGGCCTCGAGCTCACCGGCGACGTTCGTGACGGTCACATCGCCGCTGACACTCGTCACGCGCAGCCTGCCGGCACGACTGCTGCCCTTGAGGTGCACCTCTCCGCTCACCGATTGCACCTCGTCGTCTCCCGACCCGAGCTCTGCGTTGATGTCACCGCTCACGGTGCGAAGTTGTTGGGTACCCTCGACGCCGCTGGACCTGATGTCCGAGCTGACCCCTGATACATCGACTTCGCTGCCCCGCGGCACGTAGATCTCGAGGCGAACGGACGAGTCGCCGCCGAACAAGTCATTGTCGGACGACCCGGGTGAATTGCAGCCCCGCGAGTTGTACGTGACACAGATGCTCGTGCGGCCGCGGCTGCTCCTGACCTTCACCCGGTCGCTACCCGACACATCGGCATTGACCGATACCGTGGGCTTGTCCCACCCGGTGATCACGATGTCTCCGGAGATGTTGCTGACATCGACCTCGCCGTTCGGATCGGCAGCAACCTGCTGCTGGAACGTGCCGGCGTGAGCCGCTTGCGCCGCTATTGCGAGCGTTGCCGCCAGGATTGCCATACGGGATATGGATGTGCTCATGTTCCGGACTCTCCGCCGTCGCCCGCCTGCTGGACGGTCGACAGCACTTGCATTTCGTTCTGATAGGAATCGATCAGCAGCTCCTGCAGCAGCGCATTCCCGGGCTCCCGGCCCAGCGCCTGTTGGATCTCCTGCATCGACTGGTGAATGGTGGCGAGGCTCGTGAGCACCTTCTGCCGGGTAGCCGGCGAGAGGTGTGCGAGTCGCGCGTTCAGCGAGCTCAGCAGCGCCGCACGCTCGCGCAGATACCGCGGATCGGTGACATAGGCGACGGTCATTCCCCCGCCTGCCATGCTCGCATTGCTGCCGCTCTTCGCAACGACGGGCGGCGCCGAACGGACGGAGGGCGAGAGAATCCATCGGTCGATGGATATACCGATCACGACCGCAGCGAAGACAGCGGCGAGAGCAGCGGAGAGGCCGGCGATACGCATGATCCGCGGCCGGCGTACTGCCGGCTCAGCCGTCTCGTGGCGCTCCCCCCCGCTGTGCGGCTGCGATGCGACGCTCGCGCGCAGCTTCGCCTCGAGCGATGTCCAGCCGTCATGCGGTGGCGCAATGTCTCTCGGCAGCTCGCTCAGCCGCCTGATCTTGGAAGTGACAGGGTCGCTCATGGATGAGCCTCCGGTTCCAGCCTCGTGCGCAGGAGCGCGCGGGCCCGGTGCAATTGAGCCTTGCACGTGCCCTCGGCGACGCCGAGCATCTGCGCCGCCTCACCGTGCGAGTAGCCGTAAATGCCGCAGATCACGAGCACGTCCCGAGCACCCTCGGGCAACGAGCCGATCGCTGCTTCGATTTCCCTGACTTCGACGGGTGTGTCGAGCGTCCATTCACCCGGCGGGGCCGCGACGTCTTCGTCCGCGTCCCCGGTCAGGGAGGGCAATTCGGCTTGCGTTGACGCCTTGCGGCGCCGGTTCAGCACCACGTTTACCGCAATGCGGTGCAGCCAAGTCTTGAAGCTGCTGCGCGTCTCGAATCGTCCCAGGGCCCGCCAGGCGTTGAGGAAGGCCTCCTGGGCGCAGTCCTCCGCTGTAGCCGGATCACGGACCATCCGCAGGCAGAGGCCATACACCTTGCCTACGTGGTCGCGATACAGGCGCTCGAAGGCGCGCATGTCGCCGCTGCGAGCTCGCTGTATGAGCCCTGTTTCCCATTCGACGCTTTGTGCTGCTGAGACCATGCATCTCCTTGGATACACCCGGGATCGGGAGCGTTTAAGGCAGCCCTCCATTTGCGAGCCCCAGCCCCCTGGGGGAGCCCGCAGGCCTAACGCAAGGCCGCCAGGTACGCGTAGTCGGCCTTGGCCGCATCCATCCGCGGTCCGGTAAAGGGAGGCTCCTGCTCTACGTAGAAATGCCTCACCCCGACCCGGTACGCCACTGGCAGGATGGCCTTCCAGTCCAGCCTCCCCGAGCCTACGTCCGCGGGGTTCATTCTGAAGGCCGTATTGGGCACCGTACTCGCCTCGAGGTCCTTGACGTGTACGAGCCGGAAGCGGCCGCGATGCGCCCGTAGCAGCGGGATCGGATCGATGCCGGCGGCCGCGACCCAACCGAAGTCCATCTCGAACCACACCTCGGCGGGATCGGTGTTCTCGAGCAGCAGGTCATATCCGGTCTTCGAACCGTACCTGCCGAACTCGGCGTTGTGATTGTGGTAAGCCAGCTTCAGCCCCTCCCGCGCAAGAGCGGCCGCTTTCGCATTGAGCTGCGCCGCGGTACGCCGCCAGTCATCGGCCGTCATCCCGCGGCCGGCACGGCCGAGGAACGCGAGGCCGTCCTCGCCCTTGCGCGGCCCGCCCATGCTCGGCGGGACGGGGAAAATCGGCACGACCACGTACTCGATGCCGATGCGATGCATGTCGGCCGCTAGCCGGCCGATGTCCCCCGCCAGCGTCGGACCGCCGCTGCCGTCCGGCTGCAGCGGTATGTGCGCGCTGGGACATGACAGCCCCGACCGATCGAGCGCCGAGCGCAGCTCTGCCGCGGGACGCTTCATCAGGCCTACCGTTTCCACCGTGCGATAGCCGATTCGGGCCAGCCTTTCAAGCGTTCCCTCGAGGTCCCGATAGGGCGCATCTCCGAGCGTATAGAGTTGAATTCCGACAGGTAGATTTCGTGCGGCGAAGAAGAGAGCGCGCCGCTCCCGTGCGGCGAACGTGGCGGTTGCCGCCGTACACCCCACTCCTGCGGCTGCAGCCAGGAACGCGCGCCGCGTCATCGCGGGTGTGGTCAGCGAGCTCGAGCCCGCCCCGCTTTTCCTCATCTCGGTATCTCCCGGGTAGCGATGGACGATTCTAATCCGCAGGCTTGGCCGCCCGCACGCCGGCGGTAGTTCCCACTTGACTCACGGCGTAGGATGCTCATATGAGCGTACTGCCCGATGCCGAGCCCGCCTGGGCGCCCTGCCCCGGGACCCCGCAGCTCGCAGCCGTCATCGATGCGCGGCCAAGGGACCTCGGCGGCTTCAAAGTGGGCCGTGTGTTGCCTTCGACGGTGCGCCGGCTCATCGGCCCGTTCATCTTCTTCGATCACATGGGCCCCGCCGATTTCCCATCCGGACGGGGCATCGATGTACGACCCCATCCGCACATCGGGCTCGCGACCGTCACTTATCTCTTCCAGGGCGAGATCGTGCATCGTGACAGTCTGGGATCGGAGCAACCGATCCGACCCGGTGATGTCAACTGGATGACCGCCGGCCGCGGCATCGTTCATTCGGAGCGCACGGGCGGTGAGCTGCGGCAGGCGGGCTCGCGCCTCGATGGCCTGCAACTCTGGGTTGCGCTGCCGCGCCGGCACGAGGAGACCGAGCCCGAGTTCCACCACCACCCCGCGCGCACCCTGCCTGCCGTCGACGTCGCCGGCATCCGCATCCGGGTGCTGGCGGGCAACGCCTACGGTGAGAGGTCTCCCGTGAGGACCTTCTCGCCGCTCTTCTACGCCGATGCAGCGATGCCTGCCGGCAGCGAGCTGCCGTTACCGGATGAGCACGAAGAGCGTGCCGCGTATGTGGTGAGCGGTGCGGTGCGATGCGGTAACGAGCGGGCCGGGAGCGGCCGCATGCTGGTGTTCGCACCGGGTGTGCCGGCAACTCTCAGTGCTGCCGGCGAGGCGCGCGTAGCGCTCATCGGCGGTGCGCCCATCGACGGCGAGCGGCACATTTTCTGGAATTTCGTCTCGAGCTCTCAGGAGCGGATCGAGCAGGCCAAGCGTGACTGGCGCGAGAGCCGCTTCCCCAAAGTTCCGGGGGACGAGCGGGAGTTCATCCCGCTTCCGGATTGAGCGCGCTTCCGGGGAATGACATCAGCGACGCCACGCGGACGCATAGATGGAGCGGCAGATCGCGGTCGCGATAGACGCTCTCAATTGCCCAGGCCCGTCCTCGAGTGCAGGTAACTCACCGCGGCCAGGTCCTGTACGATGTGGCCGAGCGACTTGTAGAGCGTGATCTCTTCGGCCGTGCGACGGCCGGCCACCCGCCCGAGCAACACCTCGCCGAGCTCGGCCACGATGTGGCTGTCATCGATGAGCCCGGCCTCTTTCGCCAACAGAAACTCCGCTGCGGCGGCAAGCGCCGAGCGGCGGCTGTCGGCGATGTAGCGGCTCATCCTCACCAGCGAGTGATCGATCTCGACGGGCCCCGGGTGGCTCGAGCCGACGGCGTTGATGTGTGTTCCTGGGCGCACCCACTCGCCGAGCAGGATCGGCGTGCGTGAGCCGGTAACGGTGCAGATGATGTCGGCGGCGGCAGCTGCTTCGCGTCCGTCTGCGACGGCGCTGACCCCAACCCCAACCTCGCGCTCCATCTGCTTCGCGAAGCCGGCAGCCCGCTCCATCGAGCGGCCCCACACGAGAATCCTGTCCAGTTTCCGCACGCGTACCAGAGCCCGGATGTGGGAGGCGGCCTGCGCTCCGCAGCCGAAGATTGCGAGCGTGCGCGCATCGCGCCGCGCGAGCGCATCGGTCGCGACCGCGGAAGCGGCGGCGGTGCGGATCTCCGTCACCTCCCCTGCATCGGCAATGCAGACGAGGTGTCCACTCTCACGGTCGAACAGCACCACTACCCCGCGATGCGCGGAGCGGCCGGGCTGCGCCGGATCGGCAAACACCGAGAGCACCTTGGCCCCGAACCCGTGCGGGGCGGCGAGCATGCCCGGCATCATGCCGAAGGCCTTGGCAGGAGCGATCTCGAAGATGCTGCGCAACGGCTGCGGCTTGCCGTCCGCAGTGAATTCGGTCATGGCGGCGCGGACGGCGCAGATGCAGCCCTCGAAGTCGAGCAGCCCGCGCACTTCCTCCGGGCCGTAGAAGGGCACGCTCCCCCTGGGGCCGGTCTGCGTCACACCTTCTGCGTCCAGCCGTGCGTGTCGCGGGACTCTCCGCGCTGAACGGCCACCAGCCGCTCGCGCAGCTTCTTGGTATGCGGTCCGACATCGCCGCTCCCTACCCGATGGTCCTCACCGTGGTAGATGAGGGTGCCGACACCAGTCAGGACGGCGGCCGTGCCGGAGAGCGTCGCCTCGCCATCACGAACCCACTCGAGCATCTCGGCGACATCGAAGATCCGCTCCTCGACCTCGTAACCCGCCTCCCGTGCCAGAGTCAGCACCGAATCGCGTGTCACTCCATGGAGGAATGTCGAGTCGAGGCTGCGCGTCAGGATCCGGCCGTCGCGGATGAGGAGGAAGTTGGAGGCGCCGGTCTCCTGCACGGAGCCGCCCGGCGCGAACAGCACCTGGTCGGCGTTGTATTTGCGGCGTGCCTCGAGGGTGGGACCGAGCGCCGCGGCATAATTGCCGCCCGTCTTCACCTTGCCGGTCTGCGTGGCCGTGCGCGCATTGACGTCCTCGATGTAGATGCGCAGCGGCTTCATGCCGCCGGCGAAGTAATCCCACACCGGGCTCGCCAACACGATGAGATTCGCGTCGCTGGCCGCGGCCCCGGCGGCGCCGATGTTGGGCGTCGTGCCGAAGAGCATCGGCCGCATGTAGAGCGCCCCCGGCGCCTCCGGCACCGAATCGCGGTTGCGGTCGATGGTGGTGCGGATCATCTCCTCGAGTTGCCGCGCATCCGGCTCCGGCAGGACGAGCGCGCGCGCGCTCTGGCGCATGCGCTCGATGTGGCGGTCCATCCGAAACACGTTGATGCTGCCATCGGCCCAGCGGTAAGCCTTGAAGCCCTCGAAGCAGGTACTGGCGTAGTGCAATACGTGCGCAGCCGGGTGCAGCTCGATCGGCCCGCAGGGCCGGGCCTCGAAGCGCCCCCATTGTCCGTTCTGGAAGCGGGCCAGGGTCATCGTAGGCGCCAGCACGGTTCCGAATGCCGGGCGCGGCTCTTGCGAAGGCTTAGGCATGCTGTTCATGCGCGCCAGTGTAACGCCCGGGCGGGGTATGCGGCTACGATAGCCATCATGGGTAACCCCGCCAGAATCCTCAGCGGCCGCTCGGGCGTTCGCGCCGAGATCTCCCGGAACGGCAGCGTGCGCCGCCTCGACTGCGGCCCGACGACCCTCAGCCTGTTCGTCGGCAGCGAGCTCGAATGCGGCCCCGCCAATCTCTTCCTGCGGCGCCGCACCCGCGGGCCCTGCTGGACCCCACTTCTCGGCCCCTCGAGCCCGACGCGATTCGCCTCTGCGCAGACCGGCGGCAGGCTCGCCGGCGGCGGCACCTGGGAGGGCATCGAATATGAGATTTCCCTGACGCTCGCAGACGATGCGCCGGTCTGGTTCTGGCACGTGCTCCTGACGAACACCGCCTCCGAAGTGCAGGAGCTCGATCTGACCTATGCTCAGGATGTCGCGCTCGCCCCTTACGGCGCAGTGCGCATGAATGAGTACTACGTCAGTCAGTACATCGACCACACACCTCTTTCACATCCCGAGCGGGGCGTCCTCATCGCCTCGCGTCAGAACCAGGCGGCAGATGGACGCAACCCCTGGTCTCTGATCGGCTCGTTGCGCAAAGCAGTCTCCTTCGCCACCGATGCGCTCGATTTCTACGGACTCGCCTGTCGGGCCGGCGGCGCGCCTCCGGGCATGCTCGGCGAGCTTCCCGGCCGGCGGCTCCAACACGAGCATTCCATGGCGGTGCTGCGCGATGCGCCGATACGTCTCTCCCCCGGTGAGAGCTCGCACGCCGGTTTCTTCGGTGCCTTCGCCGCCGATCACCCGGAGGCCACGAGCCAGGCGGATCTCTCCCGGGTGGTGGAGATCCTGAAGCTCCCGCAGGCAGCTCCGCCCGCCCGCCCGAGCGGGCCGGCCGCCGGCTCAGACCCCCGGTCGCTCTTTTCGGCAACAACGCCGCTGCCGACGCTCGACCTCGACAGTGATGCGTTACGCCGCCTCTTTCCACCTCCCTGGCGCCACGAGGAAACCGGTGAGCGCGGCGAGCGCCTGTCGTTCTTTCACGCGACCGATGCCCACGTAGCCCTGCGGGCCAAGGAGCTCGAGGTGCTGCGGCCTCATGGCCAGCTGCTGCGGACCGGACGACATCTGACTCCGGATGAGAGCGCGCTGACTTCGACGGTATGGATGAGCGGTGTGTTTCATTCGATGTTGGCGCAAGGACACGTCAGCATCAACCGCTTCCTGTCGGCCAACCGCAGCTACCTCGGTTTCTTCCGCTCGCAGGGCCTGCGGGTGTTCGTGAAGCTGGCCGGCGAGTGGCGGCTCCTCGGCATCCCGTCCGCTTTCGAGATGAGGCCGGAGAGCTGCCGCTGGGTCTACCGGCACACCCAAGGCGAGATCGTGCTGCGATCGGCGGCGCAGAGTGCGCCCCACACGCTGACGCTCGACATCGAAGTCACCGACGGACCTGACACGGCTTTCCTTCTCTGCCACCACATCGCGCTGAATGGCGAGGATGGCAATGTAACGGAGCCGCTCAGCTGGCAGCGCGACGGTGATGCAGTGGTCGTGAAGCCCTCGCCTGGGTCGGACATCGGACGGAGATTTCCACGCGGCGAGTTCGCGATCACTCTTGCCGCGGGAACCGCGGTACAGCGCATCGGCGCAGATGAGCTGTTGTTCGCCGATGGGCGCTCGCGTCAGGAGCCCTATCTCTGTATCGAGACCGCGCCCGGCCGGCGCGCGAGCCTGACCATTCAAGGACACCTGCTCGCGGAGCAGAGTCAGAAGCCCTGGCGGCTCGCACCCGAGGAGCCACTGATACCCACCCTGACGCTCGAGCCCGCGGCGCCCGGAGCGGCCGGAGAGCGCGCACAGCATCTTGCCGAGATGGTGCCCTGGTACTCGCAGAATGCGCTCATTCACTATCTCTCCCCTCGCGGGCTCGAGCAGTACTCGGGCGGCGGCTGGGGGACGCGGGATGTCTGTCAGGGACCGGTCGAGATGCTGCTGGCGATGGGTCGCACGGAGCCATTGCGCGACGTGGTGCTTCGTGTCATGGCCAACCAGAATCCTGACGGCGACTGGCCACAGTGGTTCATGTTCTTCGAGCGTGAGCGAAATATCCGCGCGGGCGACTCTCACGGCGACATCGTCTTCTGGCCGCTCGTCGCGCTCGCCCAATATCTCATCGCCTCCGGCGATGCCGACATCCTGGACGCGCGAGTGCCGTTCTTCGATGCGCGGGGGCCGGATGCAGGCGAGCGAGCGACTGTGTGGGCGCATGTCGAGCGCGCCTTCGCGGTCATCGACAGACGACGCATTCCTGGCACCGCCCTCGCCGCTTACGGCCATGGCGACTGGAACGACTCACTGCAACCGGCCGACCCCGCATTGCGCGAGCACATGTGCAGCGCGTGGACCGTCACGCTGCACTTTCAGGCATTGACGATGCTGGCCCGCGCGCTGCGCGCAATCGGGCGGCCACTGCAGGCGGAGCCGCTCGAGCGACAGGCCGAAAGCGTCCGCAGCGACTTTCAGCGATTGCTGCTGCCCGATGGAGTGCTGACCGGCTACGCTGTTTTCGACGGCAAGGCGGATGTGCGCTATCTCCTGCACCCGCGCGATGAGACGACCGGGGTTCACTACAGCTCCCTCGCGATGATCCACGCGATCCTGGAGGACATGCTGACCCCAGACCAGACGCGTACGCACCTCGAAATCATCGAGCGACACCTCTGCGGTCCCGACGGTGTGCGCCTGTTCGACCTGCCCATGCCTTATCACGGCGGCCCGCAGCGCATCTTCCAGCGCGCCGAGAGCGCGACTTTCTTCGGGCGCGAGATCGGGCTCATGTACATGCACGCGCACCTGCGCTACGCACAAGCCCTGGCGCATGTTGGGAGAGCGGAAGAGCTCTTCCGCGCGCTCTGTCAGGCAAACCCCGTCGGCATTCGCGCGATCGTTCCGTCGGCTACGCTGCGTCAGGCGAACTGCTACTACTCGAGCTCCGATGCAGGATTCGCCGACCGCTACCATGCACGCGCAGATTACTCGCAGGTCCGCGACGGCAAGATTCCTCTCGACGGCGGTTGGCGGGTGTATTCGAGCGGCGCCGGCATCGCGCTCGGCCTCACCCTCAGGCGCTTCCTCGGGCTCACCGAGGAGGCAGACGCCCTTTGCATCGATCCTGTGATGCCGGGAAAGCTCGACGGGATGCGCGTGATGATGTCCTTTAGAAGACACGCGCTCGAGGTGACATATCGCATCGGCCCTGCCGGGTGCGGCGTAAGCGACATCGTGCTCAATGGCGGGCACCTGCCGTTCACCCGCGACGCCAATCCGCACCGTCGCGGCGCGATCCGGGTGGCGTCCCAGGCCATACTCGAGCGCCTGTCGGGGACGAGGAACACCCTCACCATCGACCTCGGCTAGAAGCGGCGATATCATCGCCTCTCCATGCGCCGCGCATTGCTTCTCAGCTTGATTGCATTGGCGCTCTGCGCCTGCCAGTCGCACGACGAGTCCGCCCCGGCCGCAGCGCGCGTGATCCGCGCGCCAGCCGCCATTGCGACGTCCAAGACGCCCCCACCCATGGCAGTCGCTCTGGCTCCTCAGATCAACGACGCCGACTTCTTACAATTCGATAAAACTCTGTCTTCGGATGCCTTCGGCGGCCGCAAGCCCGGCACGCGGGGGGAGGCGCTGACGCTGCGCTATCTGGTCGACGAGTTCCGGCGCATGCATCTGACGCCGGGCAACCACGGCTATTGGCTGCAAAGCGTGCCGGTCACGACGACCACCCTCCTCAACAGGACCGCGAAGCTCGATGTCCGCACGGGTGGCGGCGTGCAGAGCTTTCCGTACGGTACCGATATGGTCGCATTCGCGCAGGACGCGCACACCGTCGTCACGTTGAGGAGCTCGCCAATCGTTTTCATGGGGTATGGGATCGACGCGCCCAAATGGCAGTGGAACGATTACAGCAACATGAACGTGAAGGGCAAGACCGTCATCGTGCTGGTCAATGACCCCGGTTATGCGACCGGCGACCCCCAGCTCTTCGACGGCAAGACGATGACCTGGTACGGCCGCTGGGTCTACAAGTACCAGGAGGCGGCCCGCATGGGCGCGGCTGCCTGCTTCATCGTTCATACGAGTGACGATGCGGCAGGCTACTCGTGGACGGTGGTCAGGAACAGCAACGGCGGGCCGGTGCAGAGCCTGCCTGCGAGCGCCGCCCCGGGTCCCCGGCTGCCGGTCGCAGGCTGGCTGACACTCGCCGCCGCACAGCGGCTCTTCCAAGCCGCCGGTCTCGATTTCAACAGCCTGGCCACGCAGGCCGCGCAGCGCGGCTTCACGCCCGTGCCGCTCAAAGCCACTGCCTCGCTCGTCCTGAGGAGCACCGTCAGCCACGGGCGCTCCTATAACCTGCTGGCGCTGGTGAAAGGCAACAAGCATCCCGATCAGGTCGTGATCTACAGCGCGCATTGGGACCATCTGGGCACGACCGGACCACGAGGCCACCGGGAGGTGTTCCACGGCGCCGTCGACAACGGCAGCGGCCTCTCGGCACTGCTCGAGATCGCCGATGCCTTTGCGCATCAGAAAACGCCTCCCGAGCGCAGTGTCGTCTTCCTGATGCCGACGCTCGAGGAAGCGGCGATGCTCGGATCGCAATACTATGTGGCGCACCCCGTGTTTCCGCTCGAGAAGACCGTGGCGGACATCAACATCGACGCCTGGCCTCTCATCGGCCGCGCACGCGACATGACGGTGATCGGCGCCGGACAGTCGCAGCTCGAGGACGACCTCAAGCAGATGCTCTCGCTGCAGGGACGACAGTTGACTCCGGAGCCGACGCCGCAGTACGGATTCTATTTCCGCTCCGACCATTTCAACTTCGCGAAGGCCGGCGTACCGGCGCTTCTGGCGGGTCCGGGGTTCGACCTGATCGATGGTGGCCGTACCGCCGGCCTTGCCGCCAACGCCGATTACACGGCTCACCGCTATCACACGCCGAACGACGTGTTCGACCCCAATTGGGACCTGAGCGGCACACTGGAGGACATCCAGACACTCTACCTGCTCGGCCGTAACCTTGCGGATGACGACCGGTGGCCCGACTGGTATGCCGACAGCGACTTCCGCGCCCTGCGGGATGCGATGATGGCGAAGGCGCAGCAGCCGGCTCCTGCCGGGAAACCCGCGCATGCCGGTGCCGCCCGCGGCGGCCGTGCGCCCTGAGCCGACGGGCGCTCAGTCCGTCGCGCGGGAGGGCGCTATTTCGACGATCCTCTCTGACACCAGGGGTACGATCTCGCGCACGGTGAGGCGGGGTGAGGCCTCCCCGCCGCGCTCGGCACAGACCGCTGCCAGGTAGTGAGGGCGGAGCGAGAGCTGCCACAGCCGCCAGCGTTGCGGCGAGTCGCCGAGGTCGGGCTGCATGTGGAGTATCAGGCTCCGCTCACCTCGCAGCTCGAACCGGAAACGGTCGAGCGGGATCGCGAGGCCCATCCCTCTCGCCTTGATGTAGGACTCCTTGAGCGTCCAGAGATCGAAGAAGCGCCGCCGCCGGGCCAGAGCCGGAAGTGCGAGCAGCGCAGCGCTCTCCTCAGGTGCGAAATAGCGGTCCAGACCGGCGATGTCGGCCTCTCGGGTCTCGATGCTCTCAACATCGATGCCCAGCGTCCGACCCAACGTCACCCCCAGCATCACGACATCGGCGGAATGTGAGATGTTGAATTCGAGTGGCGGTACGGAATGGCGCGCCGAAATCGCCGGACGGCCGTGCGGCCCGGTCGAGAATGTCCAGTCCTGGGCCCGTACCGCGGCATAGCGCGAGAGAACGGTCCGCACGAGCGCGCGAGTGACCAGGTAACGCCTTCGGTCTCTCGCGAAGCGGAAGCGCGCCTGCCTGGCGCGCTCATCCTCATTGACCAGCGCATCAAAACGCGGCCATAGCGCATCATCGCCGATGTCGCTGATGTACGTGCACCAGAGGTCGATCCTGCCGCTGTCCGGGGTCAGGTCAGCGGACATCCTGCGCCCTTCCCTTCCACTTCCCGCCCTGCCCCGCGGCATACTGCGCGGCGGAGTGGACCGTCGCGGCCGCGTAGAAGAGCGCCACCGCCGGCAGGAGCAGCGCGTAGGCCGAGCGGACCCCGTAGAAACGGACCATGGGCAGATAACACGCGGTCATCAGCAGCCAAGCCAGGGCGCCGAGACCCATCATGGCCGGATCGCGCGCGAGGAGGAGCAGCGGCGGTGCGAGGTAGACGGCGAACAGTCCGAAGAGCGTTGCGGCAAGCAAGAGATAGGAATGCCGCAGTTGGTTGAAGGCCGTGCGGGAGATCATGGCGCCGATCTCGGCAAATGAGCCGTAGACGCGCAGGCTCCTGGTGCGCCTCGCCAGGCCCAGCCAGATCCGCCCGCCGCTCGACTTGACTGCGTGGGCGAGCGCACAGTCATCGATGATGCAGCCGCGAATCGCGGTGAGACCTCCAGCGCGCGCGAGCGCCTTCGGCCGTATCAGCATACAGCCGCCCGCGGCGCCGGCGACTTGGGACCGGGGCGAGGCAATCCACGCCGGCGGATAGAGCTTGAGGAAAAAGAAGACGAAGGCCGGAATCAGGCACCGCTCCGCGAGGGTTGCCGTCGAGAGCCGCACCATGAGTGAGACGAGGTCGAGATGCTCCGCTTCGGCCTTTGCGATGAGCGCCGCCACTTCTCCCGGAGCGTACTCGATGTCGGCATCCGTGAGCAGGAGAAAGTCAGGGTTGCGGGCCAGCGCGGCGGCAACACCCTGCGACATGGCCCATAGCTTCCCTGTCCAGCCGGGCGCCGGTGATGTGCCGTGCAGCACGGTCAGGCGCCCGCCTGCGCCGGCGGCTTCGCCGGCTTTCCTTGCCTCTGCAGCGGTCCCATCCGTGCTGCCGTCATCGATGACGATGACATGGATCGGTGCCGCCAAAGTCTGCGCAAGCAAAGAGCCCGCCGCTCTGCCGATGCCGTCGGCTTCGTTACGAGCCGGTACGACGGCGATCACGCTCCGGCCGGCGGCAGCCGCCACCGCTGACGATTGCGGCCCGAGCAGGCGCGAGACCCGCCAGAAAAACCCGCGCGCCAGCAGGAGGTACATCCAGATGGCAAGGGGCGCCGCAGCGGCAGCGTACGCGAACGTCACTGCCGGCCGATAACCGCAGCAGAATCCCGCACACACATGCGAGCGGGCGGGCAAGGCCGATATAATTCACGGACCTGTTTCGCCATGCTGGCTTCCTTCTTTCAACTGATGCCGCGGCCCCATACCGCGGAGGGTGGACTGATTGCCTCGAGAGACATGAGCGGGCCGATGTTTGTCAAGCATAGCTCAAGGCGCTTCAGCCGTGCAGCGCTCGGGCTGATCGCATCGGCATCGCTTTGCCTCGCCGCAGCTGCGGCAACGCCGCCGCCCGCGGCCACTGCGCCGGCGACACCGCCCGGGCGCACACCGCCGGTCATGGGCCCGATTCCGGCGCCGAAACCGAAGCAGCCGCAGGCGCAACGGAAGGTCAACTGGCTGAATCCCACGACCTGGCCGGTGCTGCCCGTGCCGCTCACCGCGGTCGATCCCAACAGCGGCACCACGCTCGGCATCATCCCGACGATGCTGGTCACCAATTCCCGCGACGAGATCACGGACATCATCGCGCCCGACTTCATGCACAACCCCAACTTCGGCTGGGGCGCCCACGGTCGCATACTCGCGTTCCCCTCGCAGGACACCCAGTGGTCGATCGTCGGTGGCGGCGAGCAGCGCATCGAGAGCACGCTCGATGCGATCTTCCAGACGGGCCTGCTGCGCGACAAGCCCTTTTCGCTGACGATGGAGGGCCTCTACGACCGCAGCGGCACGCCGCGCTTCTATGGCATCGGCAACAACTCCTTCAAGGTGAATCAGACCGTCTTCACGAACCAGCAGCTCGGCGGCACGGTCACCCTCGGGTGGAACATTACGCATGCCTGGCAGCTGGCTTACACATTCTCCGCGAAGAAGGTCAAGGTTCTCGCCGGAGACCTCGCGGGTATTCCGCCGATCACCGAAAGGTTCGCCGACCTCATCGGCATCGGTACCACTCATGAGCTGCTCAACCGCGTCGCCCTCATCTACGACACCCGTGATGACATCACCGCTCCGACCCGCGGCATGCAGGTGGTCGTGTACGGCGGCATCGCCAGCCGCAACGTCGACATCGGCGATTCGCTTTTCACCGAGGCGGGCGGAGACGGGCGCTTTTACTGGTCGCCGTTCCCCTCACTGGTGGTAGCGACGCACGTGGACTTGCGGTATGAACCCAGCGCTCACCGCGTACCGTTCTGGGCCTTGAGCAGCATCGGGGGCGATGAGAGCGTGACCGGCGGCTCACAGACGCTGCGGGGCTACGGTACCTCGCGCTTCTATGACCGCAATTCCTTCTCCGCCAACGTCGAGCTGCGCGAGAGGGTGCTCTCGCTGGACGCCTTCTCGACGCACATCGAGCTGCAGGTCGCGCCGTTCTTCGATACCGGTCGGGTCTTCCGCAACAGCACGACCTGGCCGATGACTCACCTGCACAACGTGTTCGGAGTTGGTTTTCGAGGGATCGCGCCGCCTTCCGTGGTCGGCTATGTCGATATCGGCAAGGGCCATGAAGGCATCGCGGTCTTTACGGGCATAAACTATCCTTTTTAGATTGGCAAAAAGTCGCCTGCGGCGCTTTTTGCGGCCAGCCCAATGACTCGATTCGACCCCGCGCCCCCGGGAGCGGCCCGGGGTCGCTTACGCATTTGCTTTCGGACGGTGCTTCGTAGTGAGGTATCCGTTTTCTCTGAACCAGCGCAGGGCGTCGGTGAAGGCCTCGGACGGCGGGCGCCAGCGGTAGCCCAGCTCGCGCACGGCCTTGTCGCTGGAGAAGAACATGCGCTTGCGGGCCATGCGCACGCCTTCCACGGTGACGCGGGTCGGCCGGCCGGTGAGCCTCGCGTAGAGCTCCGAGACGTAGGCCACGGGAAGGACCGCGCCATGAGGGAGGCGAATACGAGGCGGGCTTCGGCCCACGAGCAGCGCGATGAGCGTCAGGATCTCGCGCAGCGTCATGTCCTCCCCGCCGAGGATGTAACGCTCTCCGATGCGGCCGTGATGGAACGCCAGCAGGTGGCCGGCTGCTACGTCATCGACGTGCACGATGTTGAGTCCGGTATCGACGTACGCGGGTGTGCGGCCGCGGGCGGCATCGAGCACGATCTGACCGGTGGGTGTCGGCTTCACATCGCCCGGGCCGATGGGCGTCGAGGGGTTGACGATCACGACCGGGACGCCCCGGGCCGCGGCATCCCGCGCCCGCTCCTCGGCGAGGAATTTCGAGCGCTTGTAGTGCCCGATCATATCGGTGAGTCCGACGGGCGCATCCTCCGTACCCGGCGCACCGTCCGGCATGCCGACGGTCGCGACACTGCTCGTGTACACGACGCGGCGGACTCCCGCGCGCTGCGCCGCATCGAGGAGATTCCCGGTTCCCTCGACATTCGTACGATAGAGCTCTTGCGGCCGCGGCGCCCACAACCTGTAGTCGGCAGCGACGTGAAAGACCGCCTCGCAGGCATCGAGTGCGCGCTCGAGAGAAGGCGTGTCGGTCAGGTCGCCGACGACCTGCTCGGCTGACAGCGAGGTGACGTTGCGGCGATCCGAGCCGCCGCGCACCAGCACCCGGACCTCCCAACCCTCGGCGAGGAGCGCCCTGGCAACCGCGGCGCCGACGAATCCGGTGGCACCGGTCACCAAAGCTTTGCGCGGCTCGTCCTGAGCCTCGCCCCTTCGGGGCCGCGGCTCCGCCGCGTCAAAAATCGCTCCCGGCGATTTTTTCATGACACCTCCGCCTCTGGGCCGCCGAGGAGGACGCGGCGCGCGAGCGAGTCGGCAGCCACGACGGCCGCGAGCATGCGGGTTGCAATCCGGTACCGCGCCGACAGACGGATCAAGGGAGCGACGTCCGCGGGTGCACGCAAGAGTCCTCCGATCAATCGTCCGACTCGCAGCCCGCCGCCCGCGCTCGCCGCGATCACGGCGGCCGGCAGCTCATCCGCCGCCGTATCGACGATGACCCGCAGCGCGATGAAAGGAAGTCCGGCTTGTGCCGCCACCTGCGAAACGGCTGCGCTCTCCATGTCCACGGCAACGGCACCCGTGTGCCGCCAGGCGTCGGCCTTCGCAGCGGGACGCGCGATCGGCTGCCTGCTGGTGAGAAGTCTTCCGCAGCAGACGAGGCAGGTGCCGGGCATGGCGGCACGCAGCCGCTGCCGCCAATCACCGGAGGTTGGGAGAACATCCGGTACGGTGCCGTCTGCTGCCGCGACTTCCTCGGGCAGGAGCACGGTGCCGCAGATCAGGGTCGGATCGAGGCCACCCGCCATCCCGAAGCTCACGAGTGCGCGAGCTCCCGCCAGCACGAGCCTGCGCGCGGCGGCGGCCGCAGCGGCCCGCCCCATGCCGCTCACCGCCAGGAGGGCCCCCTCGTCGAGCCGTCGCAGCTCGGCTCCGTGGGGAGCCGATGGCCCGAGAGCGCGCGCCTCGGCCGGGAGCGCCGAGACGATGCCGATGGGCCTCAAGGGGGATGAGGCTCCGTGCGGCGGCGGTAAGCGGCAAGCGCCCAGAGCGGGAAGAAGGCGCAGTAGCCGTGGTACTTGAGGTAGAACACCCGCGGGAACCCCGGAGCGGTGAAGCTCGGATGCGACCAGAGACCGTCACTCTCCTGCATGCGCAGCAGAAAGTCGATCCCACGCCTCACGGCCGGTGACCCTTCCTCGCCGGCAGCGATCAGTGCGAGCACGGCCCATCCCGTCTGATAAGGCGTACTGCCGAAGGCGTGATCCGGATGCCTGCTTGAATCGTAGCTATCGTTGCTCTCGCCCCATCCACCGTCCGCGTTCTGACGCGCGAGGAACCACTCTGCGCCGCGGCGCACTGCAGCATCGTCCGGAGGAACACCGGCAAGCTCCAGGGCCACGAGCACCGACCAGGTGCCATAGATGTAGTTGGTGCCCCAGCGGCCGAACCAGGAGCCGTCGGCCTCCTGCTGCTGCCGCAGATACGCGATCGCCCGCTCGAGAGCGGCAGCGTCCTGCGGACGGCGCGTAAGCGACAAAGCGGCGACGACCCGCGCGGTTACATCGCTCGTCGGCGGATCGAGCAGCGCGCCGTGATCGGCAAATGGAATGGCGTTGAGGTTGTAGTGGGTGTTGTCGGCATCGAACGAGGCGAACCCGCCGTTCTCGCTCTGCATGCCGACCAGCCAGTCGAGCGCCCGGTCGATCGAGGCTGTGTACCGCTCGGGCAGATTCGCCTGCTGCATGGCCCACACGACGACAGCCGTGTCGTCGAGGTCCGGATAACGCGGATTGGCGTACTGGAAAGCCCAGCCACCGCTTGGGACCCCCGGGCGTGTG
>Ga0207667_10003290_pt1 | contig 19941 bp, 19 predicted proteins | sample KBSCornC52_FD_184301 | JGI IMG/M metagenome (GOLD analysis project Ga0207667, IMG submission 184301) | Corn rhizosphere microbial communities from Kellogg Biological Station, Michigan, USA - KBS Corn C5-2 (SPAdes) (version 2) | ecosystem: Host-associated > Plants > Roots > Rhizosphere > Soil ...
TCCGGGGGCAGCTGGAACCTGCCGGGCGTCGCGATCGCGCTCGCCATCTGGCTCGTCGTGGGGCTGATCCTGGCGCGCGTGACCTTCCGGTGGATCCGCAAGGATAGCTAGGTGACCACCGGTCAGATGACCTCCCGCCACTGGTGGCTGCTCGCCGTGGCGGGCACCGGACTGCTCAGCGGGATCGTGCTCTGGCTCAGTCTCGGTGTCACGCCGCGCTTCTGGATCGGGGTCGGAATCCTGATCGCCTTCACCGCGTTCTGGGGCGTCTTCGTGGTGCGGCCCGAGGAGGAGGACACCCCGCGCTCGCTCGTCACCCTGGTCGTCACGATCGCGGTCACCGGAGCCCTGACGGCGACGGACACCTCGCTCGCCTTCTTCCAGGTGATCGCGTTCCCGGCGGCCTGGACGCTGCTGGGCAGCGTCCGCCGGGCGGTGATCGCCAGCGCGGTCATCGCCGTCGTGGTCGGACTCGCCTTCCCGCTGCGGCTCGGCTTCACCGCGCCCACCATCACTCTTGCTGCCGCGATCGAGGGCATCTCCCTGGTGTTCTCCATTGCGATGGGCGCATGGATCACCCGGATCGCCGACCTCGGCCACGAGCGCAAGCGGCTGCTCGACGAACTCACCGCCGCTCAGTCGCAACTCGCGGTGCTGCACCGGGATGCCGGGGCCACCGAGGAGCGGGAGCGCCTGGCCCGCGAACTGCACGACACCATCGCGCAGACCCTCACCGGTCAGGTGCTGCTGACGCAGCGGGCACGGAGGGAGCTGGCGGCCGGCACGCTCTCCGACGCCACGCTGGAACTCATCGAGAGCGCGTCCCGCGACGCACTCACCGAAACGCGTTCGCTGGTCGCGGCGAGCGCGCGGGTGGAGCTGCCCGGCGGCGGCCTGGTCGGCGCCCTCGAGCAGTTGGCGTCGCGCTTCCAGCGCGAATCGGGAATCACAGTCGCCGTGGTCAGCACGCTGGCCGAGCCGCTGGATCGAGACGCCGAGGTCGTGCTGCTGCGCTGCGCGCAGGAGGGCCTCGCCAACGCGCGCAAGCACGCGGGGGCTCACGCCGTGCGGGTCGAACTGAGCTCGGACGACGGATCCGCGCGCGTCCGGGTGATCGATGACGGGCGCGGCTTCGAGCCGCGGACGGCGGAGTCTGCCGGATTCGGGCTGAGCGGTCTGCGCGATCGGCTGGGGCTGGTCGGCGGCACGCTCGACCTCGACGGCACAGCAGGGGCGACCACGCTGACGGCGCGTGTTCCGCTGCACCTGGCGGCCGCCTCGTGACCATCCGCGCGCTGGTCGTCGACGATCACCCGGTGGTGCGCGCCGGACTGGTGGCTCTTCTGGATGCCGCCCCCGACATCCGGGTGGTGGGAACGGCGTCCTCGGGCGAAGACGCGATCGGGCTGGCCGCCGAGTTGCTGCCGGATGTCGTGCTCATGGATCTGCGCATGTCCGGGATCGATGGCGACGAGGCGACGGCGTCCATCCTGGCTACCGGGCAGCAGACCCGGGTGATCATCCTGACGACCTACGAGAACGACGACGCGATCCTGCGCGCGATCTCGGCCGGGGCCAGCGGCTACCTGCTCAAGGCGGCCCCCGAGGAAGAGCTGCTGGCCGGCGTGCGGGCGGTCGCGGCCGGCGAGGTCGCGCTCGCACCCAGTGTCAGCCGGCTGCTGGTGCGGCGCGCGGCGGCACCGACCCCGCCGCCGGCTCCCGCGCTCAGCCCGCGCGAACTCGAGGTGCTCGCCCTGGTCGCCGGGGGCCTGAGCAACCGGGCGATCGGCGAACGGCTCTTCGTGGGTGAGGCCACCGTCAAGACGCACCTGCTGCACGCCTTCGCCAAGCTCGGCGTCGACGACCGCACCCGCGCGGTGACCCGGGCGATGGAGCTCGGGCTGCTCTGATCGCGGGATCAGCCGAGCCAGGCCGCGATCAGGAAGATCGCAAACGCCAGGATGGCGAGCGAGCTCCGTACGATGTCGATCACCGCCCAGCGCGCGATCACCCGCTTCCAGTCGGCGGGGGGTGCGTCGGGATCCCAGTCGAAGAACGCGTCGTTGATCGGGACGGTCCCGAAGAAGACCACCACCAGATAGGCGGCATAGACGCCGACTCCCGCCCAGCGGAGCGCGAGCCCGGGCCCGGTGCCCGAAAAGATGAGAACCGCGATTCCGAGAAGGACGCTGGGGATCAGGATGACGGGCACGATCACGCGAACGATCCGGACGATCTCGTGCCGGGCAGCCAGGTGCGTGCGATCCGGGAGCGACATCAGGGCGGGATGAATCCCATAGCGCACCACCAGCTCCACTCCGGCGAGGAGGCCGGACAGGAACAACCCGGCGATGGTCAACCCGCTCATCGGGCACCGAGCAACAGCAGCAGCGCCTCCTGCAGGTCGGCGATGCGATCTCGGCCGACCAACGCCTCCCACTCGTCGCGCAGCTCATCGAAGACGGCCTCACCGTCACGCATCAGTGAGACGCCCCGGTCGGTCACGGTCAGACGCGATCGCCTCCGGTCACCTGGGTCGGCGCTACGCGTCACGTAGTTGCCGTCTTCGAGGAAGGCAACGGTCTTGGCGGCCGCCTGCTTGGAGACCGAGGTTCGTCGCCCGACTTCGGCGACCGAGGATGCGCCGCCTTCGATGGCGCGCAGCGCGAAGTCATGGGCAGGCCGGATGCCGGGGTGCCCTCGTGCCGTCAGGCGCTCCGTGGCCTCATCGGCCATGAACCGGAACCCGCCGAGGAGCAGCATGGCGAGGTCGGCGCCGGCACGTGCCATGAGGGGAGTCTACGGGGTCCCGACACATAGACAACCAAGTTGTCGTATGCTGTTAGACAACCATGTTGTCGATTGAAGGAGCAGACATGTTCAGCAGCACTGCCGACGGCGCCACACCGGATGTGGTCCACCACCGCATACGGGTCAATGGCGCCGAGCTGCACGTCGTGACGGCGGGCGACGACGGCGTGCCCGTGCTCCTGGTGCACGGATTCCCGGAGACCTGGTGGGCATTCCGTCGCCTCATTCCGCTGCTGGCCACCCGGCATCGGGTGTACGCGGTGGACCTCCGCGGCTTCGGCGACTCCGACATCGCCGACGAGCACTACTCGAGTGCCGTCGCCGCGGACGATCTGCACCAGTTGATCACGCTGCTGGGGCACGGTCCGATGCACGTGGTGGGTCAAGACATCAGCGGCGGCGTGGTGTACCGACTCACCGCGACCTACCCCGCAGACGTCATCAGCCTCACCGCCGTCGAAGCGGGGTTGGCCGGCTTCGGCGCCGAACGTCTCGCCGACGTCACTCACGGGGGCGCGTGGTACCTCGGCGCGCTCGCCGCGCCGGGCGTCGCCGGCCTGCTCTTCGAAAAGAGTGCGCGCGAGTTTCTGGGGCACTATCTCTACCCGTTCTACAACGTGAGCGATCTGGCGGTGACCGCCGCAGACATCGACGAGTTCTCTCGAAGCTACGGCCGGCCTGGGGGGTTCTCGGGCGCGGCCGGTCTGTACCGCAGTCTGCTGAGCGAGGGAGACGACCTTCAACGACTCGCGCGGGAGCGTCCGCTTCGGATGCCCGTGGCCACCATCGGTTCCCGCGGTGGAAGCTTCACCGAGAACACGTTTCAGCAGGTCACGGCGGGCCAGATCCGCTCCGTTCACCTCGACGGCGTCGGGCACTACGTGGCGCAGGAGGCACCCGAACTGCTCGCTGAGCAGCTGCTCGCCGCCTTCGCTGCTGCCTGACGAGAGTCGCGCCGGACGCTACAGGCTCAGGCCCACCAGCACCGGTTCGGGCTGCAGGAGCACCCCGAACTCGGCCATCACCCGGGTCTGCACGAAGTTCGCCAGCTGCACGATGTCGTGCGCGGTGGCGTGGCCCGTGTTGATGATCGCCAGGGTGTGCTTGCTCGAGATCGCCGCACCCGAACCCGGAAGCGCGAGGCCCCGGGCGATTCCTGCCCGCTCGATCAGCCAGGCAGCGCTCAGCTTGACCAGGTACTCGCCCGAAGCGGGCGCAGCCGGGATCGGTGCACCCACGGGAAGCACTTGCACCGGCGGCTCCGGTTCGGTCGGCCAGCGCGGGGCGTCCGAGGGGAGCCCGCGGGCGAAGTTCTCGCTCACGATCGGGTTGGTGAAGAACGAGCCGGCACTGACCGAGTCGGGGTCGGCGGGATCCAGGATCATGCCCTTCGACGCGCGCAGGGCGAGCACCGCCGCCCGCACCTCGGCCAGCGGCACGCGCGCCCCCAGCCCGACCCCGAGCGCCCGCGCGAGCTGGTCGTACGCGACCGGATTCGAGAGGCGGTCAGGGGATGCCGCCAGGGCCAGTTCCACGCCGAGGACCACCCCCAGCCGCCCGCGCTTGAGCGCGCTGCTGCGGTAGCCCAGCCCGAGCTCGGAGGCCGGAAGGTGCTGCACCTCGCCCGAGACGAAGTCGAGAAAGTCGATGCCGACCAGGCTGCCGCTCAACTCCTGGCCGTAGGCACCGATGTTCTGGATCGGCGCCGCGCCGGTGCTGCCCGGGATGCCGCTCAGCGACTCGATCCCGGCCAAGCCGTTCTCGACCGCGTACGACACGACGGCGTCCCAGGGCTCCCCCGACTCGACCAGCAGGTGAACCCGGCCGTCGTCCTGGGGCAGCTGCTGGATGCCGCGGGTGACGACGTGCAGCACGTCGCCGTCGATCCCGTCGTCAGACACCACGACGTTGGAGCCGCCGCCGAGGACCAGCCAGTCACCGACTCCTGACCACATCTCCAGCGCGCCGGCCACCAACTCGTCGCGAGTGGCGGGCTCGAGCACGCGATCGGCCGGCCCCCCGACGCGCAGCGTAGTGAGACCGCTCAGCTGGACGGACGGCGTCATGCCCTGACCGCAGGGCCCGTCATGCGAGGGCGACCCGCACCTGTGCCTTGCCGAGCACGGTCTCGCCGTTGAAGGTCACGGTCAGGTCGATCCGGGCGCCGTCGTCGTCGAGTAGGCCGACCTTGGCGACCACGTGCACCTCGGCCCCGGTGTCAGCGTCCACGAGAACGGGGCGGGTGAAGCGGACCTGGTAGTCGAGCACCTTGCCGCTGTCACCGCCCAGCCACTCGACCACCGGCTGGACCGCGAGGCCCATGGTCAGCATCCCGTGCGCCAGCACGCCCTCGAGCCCGACCGAGGTCGCCACGTCGTCGCGGTAGTGGATCGGGTTGAAGTCGCCGGACGCTCCCGCGTAGCGCACCAGGGAGTCGCGGGTCAGGTGGTACTGCTGCTCGGCCACGACATCGCCGACCGTCAGGCCGGATTTCTGCGGCATCGCGCTCATTCCTCACCCCGAACGACCAGGGTCGAGATCGCGGTGACGACGTGCGCCCCGGCAGCATCGACGATCGCGGACTCCGCCGTCACCATGCTGTGCCCGCCGAGGCTCTTGACGCTGGTCACGGTCAGGGTCGCGCTCAACTCATCGCCGGCGACGATCGGACGGGTGAAGGTGAAGCGCTGATCCCCGTGCACCACGCGCGCGAAGTCGATGCCGGCATCCGGATCGCCGAGCAGCTGGGCAAGGGTGTGCTCCTGCACCACGACGGCGAAGGTCGGGGGCGCGACGACGTCGGGGTATCCGGCAGCGCGCGCGGCAGCCGGGTCGAGGTTCAGCGGGCTGGTCGCCAGCACGGCTCGCGCGAACTCGCGCACCTTCTCGCGCCCGACCAGGTACGGCGGCGTTGCGGGGTAGCTGCGACCCGCGAGTTCGGCATTCACTGGCACGGATCGAGCCTACCGGCGGGCCATCGAGCCACGGGCAAGGCGAAGGCCCCGGCGACACGAGGTCGGCCGGGGCCTTCGGGGGGTTCGGGGGTGCGTGCTACGCGGGCGACGAGTCGCCTACTGGCAGCTCTCGCACTGCAGGTCGTCCATGGGGTCGACCGGAACCGCGTAACCGCCCACGCTGTCAACGTCGTTCATGGCGAGCCTCCTTGTCTTCTCGATCCCGACTCCTTCGCCGGGATGAGTTCTCACTATATAACCGGAATCCCACCGATGTCATTCCACTACATGTAGTGATTTTCGGCGTGTCGCGAGAACTTCAGGTTAGCCGCCGCCTCCGACATTCGACTGCGTGCGCACCGCCTGATCGGGGGACAAACGGTCCCCCACATTGGGGACGGCAGAGGGATAGACAGGTCTGCCCACCTGGCTACGCTTGGAGATAGGTGAGAACTGGATTCGGGGGAGTCCGCACCGGGGGATGCACAGTCTTCGCTGTTTCTTTCAACTCCCCGACTACGACACAGGAGTCGGAACATGAACAAGTTGCCCAGGAAGCGCCTCGTGGTGATCGCCACGGCGGTCCTGCTTCTCACCGGAGGCGGCATCGCCTTCGCTTACTGGTCGGCCGGCGGATCCGGAACGGGCTCGGCGGGAACGGGAACGACCGTCGCGATCACCGCGACCCAGACCAGCACCGTCAGCAACATGGCGCCCGGTGACAGCCCTCAGACCCTGAGCGGCAACTTCACCAACACCAACAGCGGACCGGTGTACGTCACCAGCGTGGTCGCGTCGATCTCGAGCGTAACCAAGGCCGTCGGAGCCCCGTCGGGCACCTGCGACGCGACCGACTACACGCTCGCCAGCGCGACGATGACCGTGAACGCCGAGGTCGCGAGCGGCACCGGTGTCGGCAGCTGGACCGGCGCCACCATCAAGTTCAACGACAAGGCCGGAACCAACCAGGACGCCTGCAAGGGCGCCACGGTGAACCTGGCATACACCGTCAACTAGCGCACCGTGCGGCAGGGGGGCGGGCCGTACCGGCCCCTCCCCTTGCCTTGCACTGTGGGTCTGGATGACGGCGCCGCTGGGTGGGGAGGCGAGCATGGACGAGAGGCGACGCGATCCGATCGCGCTCACCTGGGCACTTGCTGCCCTGAGCCTCGTCCTGTTCGCCCTGCTCGTGGTTTCGGTCGTCAGCTCGACCTCGCCCCACCCGCGTCGCGGCGCCGAGGGGCCCGCCGGCGGGTCGTCCCGTTCGACATCGACTCCGACCGCGACGGCGGATCCGACGGCCGACCCGACGCCGAGCGGCACACCGGCACCGGGCAGTGGCGGCGGGTCCGGCGGAGGGCGGGGCGTGGGCGGTGGATCCGCGTCCGGGTCCGGCGGCGGGTCCGGGTCGGTCGACCAACCCAGCCCGTCCTATTCGATCGCCGGCGATCTCAGCCAGTACCTGCGCCCCGGCGACAACTACCCGCTCGATCTCACGCTCACCAATCTCACCGGTGACACAATGACCGCTCTCGATCTGCACGTGACGATCTCGCACGTCACCGCTCCGAGCGCGACCGCGACACGGCCGTGCACGCTGAGTGACTTCGCGGCCGTTCAGGCCAGCAGCGGATTCTCGGTGGCACTCGCCCCTCACGAATCGACGTCGCTCAGCGGGCGGGGCATCCCCAGCTCGCAGTGGCCGCAGGTCAGCATGCTGAACACGGCCGCCAACCAGGATGGCTGCAAGGGCGCCACCCTCACCTTCGTCTTCTCCGGGTCATCGGCGGTGACCCCATGACCGGTCGTCGCCGCCTGGCTCTGCTCGCTGTCCTGCTGGTCGTGCTGGGCATCCCGGTGGGAGGAATCGCCTGGTCATACTGGTCGGCAGGAGGCAGCGGAACCGGGACCGGGGCGAACGGGACCCTCGCTGCGGTCTCGCTCAGCGCGGGCTCGCCCACCGCCGCCCTCTACCCGGGCGGCTCGACCAACGTGGTCACCACGGCGACCAACTCGAACCCGTCGTCGGTCCGGATCGGCTCGTTGCTGCTCGACACCAGTCAGGGAACCGGCGGCTTCGCCGTCGACGCCGGCCATTCGGGATGCTCCGTCGCCGCGCTGAGCTATACCACGCAGTCCAACGGCGGCGCCGGCTGGAGCGTGCCCGCCCGCGTCGGGATCACCAACGGCACCCTGGCCATCACCCTGACCAACGCGCTGGCCATGAGCGCCTCCGCCGCGAGCGCCTGTCAGGGCGCCACCTTCACCGTCTACCTGGTGGCCGGCCCGTGAGCGCCCCGTCTCGCACCGGATCCGCGCGGCACGAATCCGCCCGGCCGGACCCGAGCGACTCCTCGTGGGGGTATCGCATCCGGCTGATCGCCTTCCTGATGGTCGCGGTCACCATCGGGGCGTCGGCCGGCGCCGCCTGGGCCTATTGGCTCGCCACGACGACCGCGGGCAGCAACGGGGGCGCGGCGGCGACCTCGGTCAACGCGGGCGCGACGCCCAGCGCATCGGCGGCCGGCCCGGACGTGACGGTGACCTGGGCGGCATCCACGCTCGCCACCGGCCAGGCCGTGACCGGATACCTGGTGAAGCGCTACGACGCGTCGACGCTGGTCGCGCAGACGATCCTGTCGGCATGTTCGGGCACCGTGACCTCGACCAGCTGCGTCGAGAGCGGCGTGCCGACCGGGACCTGGAAGTACTCGGTCACCCCGGTCTTCGCGACCAACTGGGTCGGTGCCGAGAGCGCTAAGAGCGCCACCGTGACGGTCGACGCCACGCCGCCGACCAACTCGATCACGCTGTCGAACGTCAGCGGCGGCGCCTGGTTGAGCGGCTCCACCATCTACTACGCCGGCGCATCCGCGGGATCGTTCACCCTGCGCAATGCCGTAGCCGATACGGGATCCGGACCCGCGTCGAGCCAGACCGCCGCCCTGACCGGCACCACGACCGGATGGACCCACACGCCGTCCACCGTCTCGACTCCGAGCGGCGGTCCCTACACCTCAGCGGCGTTCTCGTGGACGGCGGGAACGACCAGCGGTCCCGGCGAAGTCGTCACGGGTCGCGATGTCGCGGGCAACACGGCGACCAGCAGCCTGACCTTCACCAATGATTCGACGGCCCCCAGCGCCGGCTCGATCAGCTACTTCGATGGATACCAGGCCGGCCTCTCGGTCGCTGTCACCTTCGCGGCCGGGACCGACGGCGGCTCGGGTCTGGCCACCCGGCAGCTGCAGCGCTCGTACGCGCTCCTGACCAACGGGGTGTGCGGCACCTTCAACAGTTTCACGAACATCGGCGTCGACAACCCCAGCTCGCCGTACACCGACACCGCGCTGTCCAACAGCACCTGCTACATGTACCGGTTCGTCGTGACCGACCATGTGGGGAATCAGACCATCGCCACCAGCGCCAGCGTGTCGAAGGTGGACTACGCCACTGCCGTGAGCAACACCACTGGGCTTCTGAGCCAGTGGCGGCTGGGCGAGGCATCGGCCTCCCTGACTTCGAGCGACTCGTTCACCGGCACCACCGGAACGGCGCTCTCGAGCCACACCGGCGAGCTCGGGGCGACCTGGGTGCAGGCCTCGGGTCTCGCGCCGGCCCAGATCGATGCAAACCGCGTCCACCGCTCAGGTCTGGCCGGAGACACGGTCGACTACGTGACGGCGACGCCGCCCAGCGCGAACTATTCGGTTGAGGCCGATCTGCTGGTGAAGTCCAATCTCGCCGGCGACGACACCGGCGTGATCGGCCGGCGGAACAGCTCGAACAGCAACTTCTATCTGGCGCGCTGGGATCAGGCCAGTGGCCACTGGCAGCTCGCCAAGTTCAACGGTCTGACCGTCGGGGTTCTCGCCTCGTCGGGAGCGGCCACCTTGACGGTCGGGGAGACCTACCGGGTGAAGCTGGAGATGATCGGCACGACCCTGAATCTCTACGTCAACGGCATCCTGACGGTCACGACCACAGACTCCTCGCTCACCACCGCGGGCAACGCGGGCATCATGGACGGCGACGGGGCCCTGAGCGCATCGAAGAGCTCGACGACCGGCCTGCACATCGACAACTTCCAGGTGACGCCGTCCGGCTACCCGCGCGCTGCAGACAGCAAGGGCAGCAACACCGGCGACTACAAGAACGGCGTCACTCTGGGCGTCGCCGGCGCGTTGAGCGGCGACACCAACACCGCCGCCCAGTTCGACGGCGTCAACGACTACGTGCAGATGGTGGCCACCACCGGGCTCCCGACCGGCGCCGCGGTGCGCTCGACCGAGTTGTGGTTCAAGACCACCAGCTCGGCCCAGCAGGTCTTGTTCGCCTACGGGGCGTCGGGCAACACCCAGGAGTACGGCCTTTGGCTCAACTCCGGCGCCACCGGCATGACGGCCTGGGGATTCGGGGGCGGCAACGACATCGTGTTCACTATGCCCGCCGCCATGAACGACGGACTCTGGCACCAGGTGATCGAGACCTACAACGGCACGAACCTGACGCTGTACATCGACGGCACCGCCTTGACGCCTCAGGCCGCGACCCGCTCGACGGTGCTCGACATGTACGGGTTCAGTATCGGCGCGATCCTGCGCAGCTCGGATGGCAACTACGGCGAGTTCTTCACCGGGTCGATCGACGAGGTCTCGTTCTACACCACGACGCTCACCCAGACCACGGTCACCAACCACTACCAGCTCGGCCACGCTCCCGGCGCCGACGTGACCGGGCCGACCGGTGGATCGGTGGATGCCACCGGCCTGGTCGGAACCGGATCGCGGTACTCCACCTCGACCACGCTGAGCATCGCGCTGGCCAAGGGCACCGACCCGAGCGGTCTCGCGACGAGCGGAAACGTGCTGCAGCGCGCGACCGCGACGCTGACCTCCCCGGGAACCAGCAATGGCGTCTGCGGGAGCTACGGCTCGTACACGCCGATCGCCACCGATCCCACCACGCCGTACACGGACACGGTCACCGACCAGGCCTGCTACAGCTACCGCTACGTCGTGCTCGATGCCCTCGGCAACGCGACCAGCTACACCAGCGGCGACATCAGGGTCGACTCGACGCCGCCTCCCACTCCGACGCTCTCGTTCTCGGCGTTCACGAACAGCTACTGGAGCGGCTCCGGCTCGACGGTGTACTACCGCTCGGGTGCGGCATCCGGATCGTTCACCACGACCGCGACCAGCGCAGACACCGCCTCGGGCACCGCGAGCTTCGGCTATCCGGCGCTCGGGACGAACTGGACGGGCACACCCGGCGCCCTCGGGGTCGAGACCTACGCGTGGAGCGGCGCGCCCGCGGCGCCGGGCACTGTGAACGTGACCGCCACCAACAACGCAGGCGCCACCTCGGCGAACAGCCCGTTCACGATGGTCGCCGATAGCACCGCGCCCAGCGGCGACAGCATCAGCTATGTCAACGGGAGCACCGGCGGGACGACGGTCAGCGTGACCTTCACGACCGGAACGGATGCCGGCTCGGGTATCGCGACCCGTGTGCTGCAGCGTGCCAGCGCGCCATTCACCGGGATCACCTGCGGCACGTACGGCTCGTTCGCCACGGTGACCGGCGGCACCAACCCGACCTCGCCCCTGGTCGACACCGTGACGGCCGGCAACTGCTACAAGTACCAGTACGTCGTGACCGACAACGTCGGCAACACGGATACCGCGACCAGCACCAGCGTCGCCCACACTCCGTTCGGCGCCTACTACGCGTTCAACGCCGGATCTGGCACCAGCGCCGTCGACTCCTCCGGCAACTCGAACACCGGGACCCTGCAGGCGGCTGCCGGATGGACCACCGGCAAGGTCGGATCCAACGCCCTCAACCTGACCGGAACCAGCACCAGCTGGGTGGATGTCGCCAACCCGGTGATCGACTCGGCGCAGAGCTACACCGTCGCCACCTGGGTGAAGCTGACCACCACCACCGGAATCCAGACCTTTGCGAGCATGGACGGCACGAACATCAGCCCGTTCTATCTGCAGATGAACGGCGGCGTGTTCGACTTCGCTCAGCGCGGCACCGACTCGACGTCGGCCGCTCTGGCGCAGGTCAACGGACTGGCTCCGACGGCGGGCACCTGGTACTACGTGGCCGGCGTCTACAACAAGGTCGCGAACACCATCGAACTCTTCGTCAACGGCGTCTCGCAGGGCAGCACGACGGCCGCGACCGTCTGGACCGCGACCGGGCACACCACCGTGGGTCGCGCCAAGTGGAACGGCGCCGGTGTCGACTTCACGAACGGCGCGCTCGACGAGACGCGCTTCTACGACCGGGCCCTGAGCGCGAGCGAGATCGCCGGATTGGCGACCGGCACCGTCGCCTACTACGCTCTGGACGCCGGCTCGGGAACCACGGCGATCGACACCTCGGGCAGCGGATTCACCGGCACCCTGCAGTCGGGCGCGAGCTGGACGACGGGCAAGGTCGGTGCGTCGGCGGTCAGCCTCAACGGGACGAGCACGGCCTGGGTCGACATTCCGAACACCGTGATCACCACCAACCAGAGCTACACGGTTGCGGCCTGGGTGAAGCTGAACAACGTGACCGGATATCAATCCCTGGTCGGGATCGACGGCACGCTCGCCAGCCCCTTCTACCTGCAGACCGACGGCGGGACGGGCATGTTCCGATTCGCCATGACGAACGGCGACACCAGCGCACCAGGATTCACCAACATCGAAGGCGTGACGCCCGTGGTCGGGACTTGGTACCGCCTGGTCGGGGTCTACGACAAGACGGCGAACACCATGACCTTCTACGTCAACGGAGTGTCTCAGGGGTCCGTGACGGCGCCCACCTCCTGGGCGGCGACCGGGCACACCGCGATCGGGCGCGCGCAGTACAACGGCGCGCAGGTGGACTTCGTCAACGGAGCGATCGACGACGTCCGCTTCTACAGCCGGGCGCTCTCGGCGGCCGAGGTGTCCGCCCTGCCCTGAGGCCACCCGACTCGACCCGGCGCCGGAGCGGGCGGCTGTCCGTACGATGGCGTCATGATCTCCCAGGCGCATGCCGAGCCCTCGCGGCCGCACCGCAAGGGAGAGGCGCGGCGTGCCGAGATCCTGGCCAAGGCGATCGACCTGTTCGCCGAGCACGGCGTGGAGGCCTCGCTGCGCGCGATCGGCGAGGCGATCGGCGTCTCGCACGCGGCCCTGCGGTACTACTTCGCCTCGCGGGACGAACTGCTGGTCGAGGTGTACCGGGCGCACGAGGGCGGTTCGAAGTCCGGTGCGGATTCTGACCGCGAGTCGGGGCCGATCCCTGCCTCGGCGTCTGCCGTCGAGGTGATGGAGATCAGCGCGCGGCTGAACCGCACCATCCCGGGACTCATCGAGTTGTACGCCACCTTGACGACCGATGCGCTGCAGGAGCGGCAGCATCCGGTGACCCGCGAGTTCATCCAGGAGCGCTTCCTGCACGTGCGCGCCGACCTCGCGAACCGGATCCGCGCGGGCCAGGCCGCCGGCGACATCGACCCGACCATCGATCCGGATGACGCGGCGGCCCTGGTGGCAGCGGCATCCGACGGTCTGCAGTTGCAGTGGCTGCTGCATCCGGAGGCCGTGGACATCGGGCGGTCGATCGCCCTGCTCGAGCGCTTGCTGCCCGGGAGCTCCCGAACGAGCTGACCCGATCAGCCGACGAGAGTCGCGGTCTGCGGGCTCCAGTCGGCGGGCAGCGGCGCGATCGGTTCGACGGTCGACGCGAGCTCGACCGGCGTCCCCGACTCGGCGGCATCCCGGATGCCGAGCAGGATGTCGAGCACGTGCAACGCGAGCTGCCCCGAGGCGCGCTCGGGCACACCGGCGCGGATCGCGCGCGCCAGCTCGACGACGCCGGTTCCGCGACCGAACACCTCGCCCACCGGCTCGATGACCGTCGGCTCGCTGCTGCCATAGCGCCACAGCCGCGTCGAGCCGTCGAAGGTGTTCGGATCCGGCAGGCTCAGTGTGCCCTCGGTGCCGTTGATCTCGACGACCCCCGTGCGCGCGAAGGCGTGCTGGAACGAGAAGGTCGACTCGGCCGACACCCCGGCCGCGAACTCGATGAGCGCCGAGTGGTGCGTGGGGACCTCCACCGGGAACTCCTGGCCGGCTCGCGGCCCGGAGCCGATGGTGCGGGTGGACCGCGCCGTCGAAGAAGTCGCCTGCACTCGTCGGGCCGGGCCCAGGGCGTGCACCAGAGTCGTCACGTAGTACGGCCCCATGTCGAAGAGCGGGCCGGCGCCCGTGGCGTAGAGGAAGTCGGGATTCGGATGCCACGCCTCGGGTCCCGGCACCTGGAACGAGGTAACGGCCGTGAGGGGCTCGCCGATGTCGCCGCGTGCGATCGCGCGCAGGGCGGTCTGGATACCGGGCCCGAGCACCGTGTCCGGCGCGCACGCGACTCTCAACCCGGCCACCCCCGCCTCGGCCAGCAGCTCGAGACCGGACGCGTGATCCAAGGCGAGCGGCTTCTCGCTCCAGACGTGCTTGCCGGCGGCGATGATCTGCCGTCCGACCTCGGCGTGCACCGCGGGCACCGTGAGGTTCACCACGATCTCGATGTCGTCGCGGGCGAGCAACTCGTCGACACTCCCCGAGGCGCCGATGTCGAAGGCGGCTGCCTGGGCGGCCGCGCGCTCCAGGTCGAGGTCGGCCACGAACCGCACCGCGACATCGGGGAACCTGGTCAGGTTCTCGAGGTACTGGGTCGAGATGACGCCCGCGCCGATCAGACCGACGCCCATGGGGTCGACACCGCCGGCGCCGCTCACTCGGCGCTCGAAACGTCGTTCGTCTGCAACCAGGCCAGGGACTCAGCGATGCCCTCGAAGACGTCGCCCGAGTACGCATCGAACTCGATGACCCGCAGGGCATCGGGGGCCGCGCGCAGGATCGCGGCGACATCCACGTCCCCCAGGCCGGCCGGGGTCTGGTTCTCGAAGGCGGCGCGCAGGGCGTCGGGCACGACCAGGGCGCTCTCGCTGCTCGGCAGGGCCGTCGCGATGTCGCCGCTCACCTTGCCGTCCTTGATGTGCAGCGCCCGCACCCGGCCGCCGAGCGACTGCAGCAGTGCCGGCACGTCCATGCCGCCGACGGTGGCCCAGAAGGTGTCCACCTCGAGCACGACTTCGGGGGCGAGCAGGCTGACGAAGAGCTCGTAGGCGGGGCGCCCGTCGAGTTGGTTCGTGAACTCCCACTGGTGGTTGTGATACCCGAAGAGCAGGCCGTGACCTGCGGCCGCGGTCGCGAGCTCGTTGACCCGCTCGGCCGTCGCTGTGACGTCGTCCACGCTCTGCCATCGCTCGGTCGGGATGAAGGGATCGATCACGATCTGGATCCCCAGCTCATTGGCGGCGTCGAAGATCGGCGTGGGATCCGCCGCATCGATCACCGGAGCGTGGCCGGAGGGCGCGGTGAGACCGGTCGCCGCGAACGCCCGCCGGTAGTCGGCGGTGCGCAGGTGGAACGCGTACGGCTCCACCTGCGTCAGGCCGAGTTCGGCGATGCGTGTCACCGCCCGATCGAGGTCGGCGTCGATGGCATCGCGCACCGAATACAACTGGACTGAGGGCTTCGACATGGGCACCATCCTGCTCGCGGTCACCGACGCGCTCTCGGCGAGGGCGCGCGCTGCGAAGAATCTTACAGTGGAAGATTCCGTTCGCGCGCGCCCCGCCGGGCGATCGATGCCGCGCGGCTACACCGACCGCTGATAGGCCCGGAAGGCCAGCGTCGCGAGCGCCGTCATCACGATGCTCAGTCCGGCGAGCAGCCCGAGGTGACTCCAGATGGCCGCCCAGTCGGGAGCAGTGGTCAAGGCTTCGCGGCCTGCGACCACCGCCCACTCGAAGGGGTTGAACCGTGCGACATCCCCTACCCAGGCGGGCGACAGCTTGGTGTCCATGATCGCCGAGCTGAGGAACATCAGCGGGAACGAGATCAGCTGCGAGATCGCGATCAGCGCGGTCTGCTGCTTGGCGAGCAGCGCGATCGCGTCCGAGAACGCCGCGAACACGAAGGTGAGCAGCACCGCCGAGAGCAGCAGGATCAGGATGCCTCCCGGTCCCCCAACGAACCGCGCCCCGGCCAGCCACGCCACCCCGAGCACCACCAGGGTCTGAATGACGGTGAGCACCGCCTGGTAGAGCATCGTCGCGACGATGAGACCGCCGCGGCTGGTGGGCGAGGTGAGGAAGCGGTCCATGACCCCGCGATCCATGTCCTGGATGTAGGTGGTGCCCGCCCAGGCGCTGCCGAACAGCGCCATCATCATCACGATGCCAGGGGTGAGGAAGGTGAGGTAGTCGTCGCCGCCCGAGAACCCCGGGATCGACACCACCGCCTTGAACAGCTGCCCGAAGAGCAGCAGCCAGATGATCGGCTGCACCAGGTTGATGAGCAGGTACGCGGGATTGCGCGCGAAGGCGCGCAGCTGACGGGCGGTGAGCAGCCCGGTGTGCAGGATCGGATTGCTTCGAACCGGGGTGGTGAGGGTTGTCATGCTCTGACTCCTTCTGATGCGGCGGCCTCGGTTGCGGCCGAGGAGTAGCTGCGGCCGGTGTGACGGAGGTAGACGTCGTCGAGGCTGGGCCGGGCGACGGTGGCGGATGCGACGGCGAGCCGGGCGCCTGAGATCCGCGCCGAGTCGAGCGCGGCCAACACTCGCGGCAGCGCCTCGGCGCCGGAGGCGGCCCGGCCGCGCAGCACCCGGCCGTCGACCAGCACCTCGTCGAGGCCCGGAAGGCGCTCGAGCAGGCGCAGCCCCTCGGCGGCATCCTCGCCCGCGGCCAGCTCGACGATGACCGCGTCGCCGTGCAAGCCGTCTTTGAGCTGCTCGGGCGAGCCCGCAACCACGACACGGCCGTGATCGACGATCGCCAGCCGGCTGGCCAGCCGATCGGCCTCCTCGAGGTAGTGGGTCGTGAGCAGCACGGTCATGCGCTCGACCTTGGCCATCGCCTCGAGCTCCGACCACATGTCGGCCCGGGCCTCCGGGTCGAGCCCGGTGGTCGGCTCGTCGAGAAACAGCACCTGCGGACGGTTCATCAGCCCGATGGCGACATCGAGCTTGCGCGCCATGCCGCCCGAGTAGGTCTTCGCGAGCCGGTCGGCCGCCGGGGTCAACGAGAACCGCTCGAGCAACTCGGCGGCCCGGTCGCGAGCGTGAGCGCCGCGCATGCCCTGCAGGCGCCCGGCGAGCACCAGATTCTCGCGGCCCGTATCCATCGGGTCGGCAACCGACTTCTGGGCGACGAAGCCGACCACCCGGCGCACCTGCTCCGGATGCCGTGCCACGTCGATCCCGGCGACCTCCGCAGAGCCGGAGTCGGCGCGCGACAGGGTGGACAGGATCTTGACGGTCGTCGATTTGCCCGCGCCGTTCGGGCCGAGCAGTCCGAAGATCGTGCCGGCCTCGACCTCGATGCTCAGCCCGTCGAGAGCCTGAACGCGCGGGGCCTGGCGGCCGCCCGGGTAGCTCTTGCGCAGCTCGTGGGCGGAAATGCCCACCTCATGGGATGTCATGCGGTACTCCTCTTCTTCTACAGTCGAGGAGGACCTCGACCGACTGTTCGCGCAGCTCCCGTTCTCGGGAGGTGTCAGGTTCGGGTGGCCCGGATGTTGCCGCATCCGGGTCACCGCTTCGGGGTTACTTCGTCGGTGCGAAGAGCATCCGACTCAGCACCAGGAAGAACACGACGAGGCCGGCCACCAGGGCGAGCCACGACCAGATGAAGCCCACCGCGATGCTCAGCACCACGAAGAGCGCGATGGCGACGATCCAGATGATCACGGTGTAGAGGCCGAAGCGGGCGGCCGCGATCGGGTCTTTCGAGAAGCGGTCCTCGATCTCGTACTGCCGGTTCTGCGCCAGAACCCACGGCTTGAGCCGGTTCGTCTGAGTCACGCCCAGGGCGATCATCGCCATCACGCCGGCCAAGGTCAGGATGATCGCGGCCGCGAGCAGGGCGAGCGGCGCTCCGTGCCAGAAGATGAACGAGCCGTACGCGACGCCGGCGGCCAGAAACCCCGACGCCGCACCCCAGCGGATGCTGCGCGGCAGCGGCATCGGATAGTGCTGCGCCGTCTCCTGGTGCAGGCTGTCGGTCACCAGTGCGGCGATCAGGACCGCGAAGCCGACGGACCAGAGCTGCGCATCGAGGGTGGATGCCGTGCGTTGCTGGACCAGGTCGAGCACGACGTGGAACCCGACGGCGAGGATCGCCACCGAGAGCACGCTGGCCCGCACCACGAATCCGGACTTCGGCCGCACCCGGTGCAGGCGCGCGGCTTCGGCGGCCGCCGCTCCCGGGGAGAGCGGGGTGCCGGCGTCGCCGCCGACCGACGCGATCAGCTGGGGGATGTCGCCGAGTTCGGCGACCGCGGTACGGGCGGCCTTGGACGCATCCATCCCCTTCGCCTGCAGTTCCCCGGAGCGCGACGCGAGGTTGCCGCGCAGCTCCTCTTTGAGGTCTTGCAGTTCGGGCGTCATGGCGACGCCGGTGAAGGCCTCGTCTAGCAGGCGGTGGATGTCTGAATGGTCGGCGTTCATCGCGCGCCTTCTTTCTTGTCGGTGTTCTTGACGGTGTTCGGCAGGTTCAGGAGGGTGTTGATGATCTGCTGGGTGGCCGTCCAGTCCAGGACGTTCTGGCGGTAGACGGCGCGGCCCGCATCGGTGATGCGGTAGTACTTGCGGCGGCCGCCCTGGGTCTCGTCGCCCCAATAGGCCTCGACCAGTCCGTCTTTGTCGAGACGCCGGAAGGTCGCGTAGAGCGTCGCCTCTTTGATCTCGTACCGGCCATCCGTCGCATCGCGGATGGTCTTGTAGATCTCGAAGCCGTACCGGTCGGCGTCGCGCAGCACGCCCAACACGATGGTGTCGGTGTGGCCGCGGAGCAGGTCGGACGCGAACGCATCAGACGACTCGCTCTGCGCCCCTGGCGATCCGGTGTTCGGTGTCATGTCGAGTACTATATCTGATCAAGTACTAGATCTCAACCCATTGAGACCCGGTGACCTGCCTCACGGCCCGAACAGTTCGCGGCCGCGCTTCTCAAGCAGATCCGACGCCTGCCCGTAGGTCGTGGGAAGCGGATCGCCCGGCTGCCCGTACTTGGCGAGCAGCATGCTCAACAGACCGACCGCGGGTTCGGTCAGTCGATGCTGCCCCGACGTCGCATCGGGACTCGCCGCCTCGGGATTCGACGGCACGTAATGGGCGGACGTCGTCGGCCAGGTCGAGGGTTGCCGTGCCACGCCCAGTGTGATCGCGTTCGCCAGCGAGCGAGCCGTGCGGTCCCGCTCGGTCAGGTGCGGCAGGTCGTAGCGGTCGCTCAACGTCTTGATCACGGCGCCGTGATGCATCTCGTCATGGATCACCGTCCCGGCGGGCGTGTACGCCGAGATCGCGATCACCGGCACCCTGACGCCGAGCCGGTCGAAGCCGAAGCCGTCTTCTCCGGGACCGGATGAGTCCGGCGGGGTCGCCGCCGGCGGCGGCACGTGGTCAAAGGTGCCGCCGTTCTCGTCGAAGGCCACCAACAGCATCGTGTTGAGGGCGTTGGAGCCGCGGGCCGTCGAGCTCTCCTTGATCGACGTGTAGACCTCGTGCAGCAGCACCTCGCCGGCACGGAGGTCTGAGATGCCTCCGCCGACGATGGTCTTGCCGTCGACGACCTGCTGGGTGACCTTGGCTTCCGGTGGGTGCATGTCGTTGTGGTTGTAGATCATGCGCGGCTCGATGAAGCTGTAGGTGGGCAGGGCCCCGGTCGCCACATCCTGATGGAACTGCGCCATGGTGCGGAAGCGCGTCCTCCAGTAGGGCTGCAACTGCGGCGCATGGATGAGTCCGGTCAACGACAGCAACTGTGACTCGTCGAAGTACACCGCCCAGCTCAGGCCGGCCGCCTCCAGGCGATTGAAGATCGTGTCACCCGTGTTCTGGCCAGGGTCGACCCACTTGCCGAAACCGCCCTTTCCGCCATTGATCACGAATCCGTGCGAGGTCGACGCGTGGAAGAACGACCGATTGGCGTAGGTCTGCGAAGGGACGGCCGAGTGCCAGTGGTCGTACACGGCGAAATTGCGCGCCAGAGTCGACAGCACCGGCGTCATCGCCGGCGTGAAGGCCCCCATGATCGTTTCAGCCTCGGCGAGGCTCATCT
>Ga0207667_10003291_pt1 | contig 19940 bp, 11 predicted proteins | sample KBSCornC52_FD_184301 | JGI IMG/M metagenome (GOLD analysis project Ga0207667, IMG submission 184301) | Corn rhizosphere microbial communities from Kellogg Biological Station, Michigan, USA - KBS Corn C5-2 (SPAdes) (version 2) | ecosystem: Host-associated > Plants > Roots > Rhizosphere > Soil ...
GTTCCACTTTTCAGCGGCGCTGCCGGCGGAGGCCCATGCCACGCCCGGACTGGCCAGGTAATCGGCTATCTCTGTACCGCCCAATGGGATCAATGCTCCAGCCGTATTGTCGTTGCTGATGGACCGCAGCCAGAAATCATAGTTGATGGACTGGGTAATGCCGGCCTCGTAAGCGGACTTTGCATTGGCGTCGCTGCCGGTGCTCAGGTAGTATTCGGCTATCATGAAGTCTATCTCCGCGGCGTTGATCAACATCCCGGGAATATAATTGTTCTGTGACAGGGTGGACCTGTTGTAACGGGCAATGGTCCCGCCGTTGAGAACGGTATTCTGTGCCGTGCTGGACAGCGACGGGTCGAGTCCGCTGTAGGCGCCGCCGGCATTTTCACCTGGCTCGAACAGAGCGCGGAGTCTTGGATCGTTGTTGTTGTTCATGCTGTCGATCATGATCATATTGGCCCTGTCGGCCTGTCCCCAGCCGATGAGGCCCTGATAGAAGTCGGAAGAGGAACCGGTGTTGGTCCCGTTGTTGACGCCGGAAGTGGTGCTTACGACCTTGAAGCTGATGGTTTGGGTATAGTCGGATACCACGGGATAGCTGGCCGGATTGCCCAGGATGGAAGCCATTTCACTACCATACCTGGATTGGAATGCAGCAACGCCGCTGGCCCTGGTCAACAATTTTATCCGGAGGGAGTTACAGTACCTTTTCCATTTGGTGAGGTCACCATGGTTGAGGAAATCCTGCGTCTGGAGGATGGTAGCCACGCTTGCGGGAACGGTGATCGTATTGAGCTCATCGGCGAACCCTTTCAGATCGTCCAGCATCTTGGTATAGATGGTGGCGGCATCATCGTATTTGGCGGCGGAAGCCTGGTAGTTACCGGAGTTGGTGCCCAGCAGGCCGGCGCCGGTCCAGGGAATGTCTCCCCAGACATCCACCACTTTCTGTGTGAAGTCGTAGTAGTAGATAGTGCCGGCGATGAAATACATTCGGGCATTGGCCTGATCAGTCTGGCTGAGGGTGTTGTACAGGCGGAGGAGCTCCTTGTACTGGGCTACGAAACCATAGTAGGTGCTCCAGAGATCGCCGATGGCGGCCGCACCGGGGATGTACCGGCCATTGGTATTCAGGGTAACGGCTGTCTGGCTCCAGGGTATCACCGTATTCTGGTAGACCACGAAGTAGTCCCAATAATGGTACATGATATAATTGAGATTGGAAGACATTTCACCTGCCAATTGTCTGTCCACCGTCGTGGTAGACAGCTTGGATGGGTCTGAATACGCGTCCGAGAATTGTTTTTTGGTGCAGGCCGATGCCAGCGTCAGCACCATCATTCCTAGAAAAGTTATTTTTTTCATATCTGTTCGTTGTTATGAATTAGCAATTAGAAACTGGCTCTCAGCGAGGCGCCGAAAGTACGGGTTGATGGTTGTGTACCTGCTGTGTTCAGGGACTGTGACCAGTTCAGACCCGCCGTCAGCTGTTCTGCATCCATATCCTTGATAGTGCGGTAGAGGTAGAACAGGTTGCGGCCAAATACGGCTACCTGCAGCTTGGTGGCCTTTAACCTTCTGGCCACGGATTGAGGCAGCGTATAGGACAGGGTGATCTCACGCATCTTCCAGTACGTATTGGTCAGGATGTAGTTGAAGTATTGCGAGTTGCTGTATTGCGGACCGCCCCAGTTGTACGCATCCCAATAGTAGAAGAACTGGGAGGTAACGTATGTGTTCGCTGTGCCGTCGGGGAATACCCCGCCCATCTTGATACCGTCGTGATAGACTTTTTCACCACCGGGTCCCTGGGTGGCGTTGGTCTCGATGCCACGTCCCTGTCCGTCCATATAGTAGGAGACGCCGCCGTGCGCCTTGTCCATGCCGTTGAGGCTTTCCTTGGTCAATCCGCGGCTGGTCATCCAGAACAGGCCGGTGGGCATGACGGAACCGCCGATGCGGAAGTCCGTGTAGAGCTCCAGCTGGAAGTTCTTGTAGCGGAAGGTATTGTAGAATCCGCCTACTGCCTTCACCTGAGCATTACCATACCGGTTGAGCTTGGAACCGTCTATCTGGTAGTCGAATTCACCGCCACCGAGGTCGGCAATGATCTTATTGCCTTTATCGTCCGTCTTGATCGGGTGGGCATAGAAGTCACCGGCAGGGCGGCCTACAACGGATTTGAGTACGGCTGCGTTACCGTCGTAATCCGCATGTGTGAATTCAGAAGAGCCTGTGGTCAGAGACAGGATCTTGTTCCGGTTGAAGCTGGCGTTGACGCCCACCTCCCAGTTGAAGTCTCTTCCGACGACGGGGTATCCTGTGATACTTCCCTCCCAGCCATAGTTGCGAATGGTGCCGACGTTGGCGAGGATGGCGTTGGCGCCGGTGGTTTGGGCGATATTCAGGGGGACGATCATATCGACCACTTTGGCATTGTAATAAGAGATATCGAAGTTGAGTCGTTCGCGCAAAAGACTTGTTTCCAGGCCAAACTCGAACTCATGTTTCTTCTCGGGACGTATACGGTCGTTGCCAAAGGTTCCAGTAGCTACCGTGGTGGCGAGGGTGGAGCTGCCCGAGCCCTGGTTGCCGAGATTGTTCAGCGAGTAGGCGACGTTGGCCTGATAGGCGGAGGGATAGTTACCCACAATACCCCATGCACCGCGAAGTTTCATGCGTCTGATGAATTCCGGCAGCTGGAAGGCTTCGGAAAGCACAAAAGCGCCATTCACGGATGGATAAACGAAAGTGTTGTTATTCGGATTCATGGTAGAGGTCCTGTCTCTGCGAACAGTGCCTTCCAGGAACAGATAGTCCTTATAGCTGAGGTTGGCCGTACCGATGAGGGCGTCCTTGGTAATGTATGCCCTGGAGCCGCCGCTGTTGTATGGAGAGTTGGCGGAAGAGGTCAGGTCAAACCTGTTCTCCGTAGTGAGACCGCCATTCGTGGAAACGCTGGATGATGCAGCGGATTCCTTGTCTCCTGTATATCCGGCCATGGCGTGGACCAGAAAGTCCTGGTTTATTTTTTTCGAATAGGTCAACAGCACGTCGCCGTAGAAGATGGTGTAGCTGCTATTGGCGACGCCATAGCTTCCCGAAGGCCCAAAGACGACCGGCTGACTGGAGAAGCTCTTCGACTCTGTGAAATTGGAAGTCCAGTCTGTGGCGACACGGCCCCGCAGCTGCAGGTCGTTGGTGATGTCCACGAAGATGGTAGAGTTGGCGATGAGACGGTTGTTCCCTTCATAGACCTGGTTTTTCTCTACGTTCCATACAAAGTCGAGGATATCCGTCCGATAGTTGGGGATCTTGATATTTTCATTCGGCGTCAGGCTTTGATTGCTGCCCGTCACGTATTTATACCCCAGACTGGTCTGGTATTTACTTCTGTACCAGTTGCCATCGTCGAAGGTGGGCATCATCCCGGTGAAGTTGTTGATCAGCCTGTCATCCATATAGGGTCTGTTCTTTACTCTGGAATAGACATCGGTGACGACGAGGTTCATCCTGACCCTGGAGCCAAACCGGTAAGTAGTATTGAGGCTGGTGGCATATTTGTCGTTGGACGAATTCAGGCTCACACCTTCGTAATGTTGATGGGTGAAGCTGAAGCGGGTGGTGGAAGCGTCGCTATTGAAGCTAAAGGCCAGGTTCTGGACCGAATTGTTCGCATGCTGGAAAAGGTGCGCCCAGCCGTCCTTGATAGGAGAATAGGGGCGTACGTCACCTGTCCAGGTGGCGATAGGCTTGCCGTCAAAGGCGGGGCCGAAGTTCAGCGAGCCCTGCACCAGCGCGCGGTATTGCTGTCCGTTGATCGTGTATTTATTCGCGTTGAAGCCATCGGCGTCTTCCCCATATACGTCGTATTGTACGGGTGAGCCGGCGCCGCGGACGTTCTGGAAGCGCGGGAGGTAGGCTACTCTATCCTGGAAATAGGAGGTGTTGAAGTCGACGGAAAACCCTTTTTTGTTCTTGCCGGACTTGGTAGTTACGATCAGCACGCCGTTGGTGGCTTCCGAGCCATAGAGGGCAGCTGCGCTGGCGCCTTTCAGGACCGTAATGCTTTCAATGTCTTCCGGGTTGAGGTCGATGAGTCCATTGCCGCGAATACGCTGGTCGCCCCAGTAGTTGGTATTGTTGAAATCGCCGTCGTGAATGGGTACGCCGTCCATGACGATCAGCGGCTGGGTCCGTCCGAAGAGGGAGTTGATACCGCGGATCTGTACAGCCACGCCGGCGAGTGAACCGCCGGGCGCCGTGGCGACCCGTACGCCGGGCGCCTTACCATAGAGGGCGCTGGCGAAGTTAGTGGGTTGTGTCGCCACCAGCTCCGACGCCTTGATCGTTGTGGTAGCGTAACCAAGCGACTTTTGCTGTTTCTGTATACCGAGAGAAGTAACCACTACTTCATTCATCGGATTATTGCCCGAGGACTGCAGGGTAATTGCCGAAGCAGAGGCGGCGTCCACTTCTATGGTCTGAAAACCTACATAGCTCACGATCAATTTTGCCCCGGGACGAACTTTGAGCGTGAATGCGCCCGCGGAATTGGTCATGGTGCGGTTGGATTTTCCTTTTTCAGAAACTGTCGCACCCGCGAGCGGCGCGCCAGTGTTGTCTCGAACATTGCCCGTAATAGTAGCTGCTTCCTGGGCGAAAAGAAGCACACTGCTTGCCAGCAATGCAAATAGCATCAGCAGACATTTTTTTGATGAACTCATGGCAGTTAACTTTTAAGTATGAATAAATCCTGATTCAACATTGACCAGGAGAAAACACGGCGTCGGTAAGGTTTAATAGCTGTACTGCAGGTGTGCGCTCAATTTCAGGTCCTCACATCTCTCCATTACAAGGGCTGCGGCTCCTATCAGCTCCGCCTCATGTCCCAGCTTGGACAGGCGGATCTCGGTATTTTCAAAGAGCCGGGGTATGCAGTGATCGTTTAGCGCCTGTTGGATGGGAGGCAGCCAGATCCTGCCGGCCTGGGACCCTCTTCCGCTGAGCACGATAAGGTCGGGATTGAGCAGGTGGATAAGAATGGAAAGACCTCTGCCTATCTCATACCCGGCAGATGAGAAGAGGTCTACTGCGAATTTGTCGCCTTTGGCGGCGGCTGTTCGAATGACCTCGAATGAGCTTTCCAGATGGGCATTGCTGAGCTCGGCGAGACTGATCCTGGATAGCCGGCCGTTCGACAGACCCTCGATGGCCTTGCTTACAATGACATACAGGGATGATTCCGTCTCCAGACAGCCTGACTTGCCGCAGCTGCAAAGCTTACTGTTGTCGAACATCGGGATGTGGCTGAATTCCCCGGCGAATCCGTTGGACCCCCGGAATATCTTGCCTTCGAGGATGAGGCCAAGCCCTACGCCCCAGCCCATATTCAGCACCATGGCATTTTGTGCGTTGCGTGCGATGCCGAATTTCAGCTCCGCCAGGGCGATGCTGCTGGAATCATTGTCGATGAATACAGGCAGGTCTGTATATGATGAGATATAGGCTGCTATGGATTGATCTTCCGAAATGGAGTAGTTGATCCCTTTATTGATCTCGATAAAGCCGGGCATTCCTATTCCGATGCCTGCAATCTGCGACCGTTCGATGCCGGATGAGGCAATGTAGTCCTGGATAAGCTTTGCCAGGTCGTGTACAGCTGTTGGATTATGGAACAGTTTTAGCTCGTGTTCGGCCGGGGTGGAGACGAAGTTATTTTGGAGGTCTACCACTGCGATGCGCGCGATGAACTGGTCAAGGGCGACTGACAGCGTGTAGAAAAGATCTGGCCGGATATTGTACATCTGCGGTTTGCGGCCTCCGGTGGAAGGCGCCTGACCTGTCTCGATGATAAATCCATTCCGCAACATTTCATTTAGCTGCATCATGGTATTTGGCTGGCTTCTGCCCAACCGGTGGCTCAGATCTGCACAGCTGATAGGGCCGGCGTAGTACAAGTGTTTCAAGATCTCTTTGATCTTTTGTGCCTTTTTATCTCTCATGCGTCAGTTGAGTTTTAAGGGGGCCAAACTTTTTAATTTTTTGTTAAAAGTTTCCATAAGATTAGAAAAAAAGAATATGTTTTGCAAAGAAAATTTTAATCTTTTTTTAACATCGTATCGAATATTATCGATTTATATCCATTTTAAAGTGGTAATCATCATATAACAAATACGATATGGAAAATATGTATTAAAGTTTTGCTATGCTCCTTGTCCTGAAAAATGAATTAATGCAGTCAAATGGCAGCATAAAAAGCACTGTTAATGGGGAAAATGCTGCGAATGAAGTGCCGGTATTTATGCCAGAGGGTAGCTTTGGTGGTCTACGAAAAGGTCGGCATGTTCGTGCTCTCTGAGTATCGTCGATGGGTATTCGGGAGTGACGGGGCTATTGAGCGTATGGTATATCGCTTGTCTTTTGGTGGGGCCAGGCGCCATGCAGTAAATGCAGGAGGCCATCATGAGCGCGGGTATGGTGAGCGTGATGGCGCACTTTGGCACCTGTTCCAGCCGGGCAAAGCAGCCATCGTTGACCTGCTGCCGGCGGCAGGCGGTGTCGAGCTCTACCTGTTTGACCCATTTGCTGTCCTGAAAGTCCGCCACATGGGGATCGTTGAATGCAAGATGAGTGTTCTCACCAATGCCCATGAACACGATGTCGGGTGGGTGTTGTCGCAGGAGCTGCGCATAACGATCGCATTCCTGCTCCGGATCGGATGCGTTGCCGTCGATGCAATGTACCGATGCAAAGGGCATCTTGTCGAAAATGCGTTCGCGGAGGAAGCTGGCAAAGGATTGCGGCGCCTGTGCCGGCAGCCCTATGTATTCGTCCATGTGGAACGCGTTGATCTTCCTCCAGGGGATCGTCCTGTCCAGGATCAGGGATGCCAGAAACTCGTTTTGGGAAGGAGCTGCGGCAAATATGATATTGATGCTGTCCTGTGTGCGGCTGAGCTCTTTTAACTTTTCCGCGGCCATGGAAGCCGCGGTGATCCCCAGGGTCCTGCGGTCATCGAGGACATGTATGGTGAGCTTGTCTTTTTTGAAGGAATGGATACTCATGACTGAAAAACAATGTTACCGTTGATGATCGTGTGGCTGATATCGATGTTGTCATCGAACAGGACCAGGTCTGCGTCCATCCCCGGGCGTATGGAGCCTTTTTTGTCGGCCACACCCATGATGCGGGCAGGGGTGGCTGTTACCATTTTTATGGCATCTACCAGGGGAACCTGCGCGAGGCGGATCATATTCCTGACCAGCCTGTCGGCGGTGGCGACGCTGCCCGCAAAGACGCTCCTGTCCGGCATTTTAGCCACCTCGTCCTCGATGAGGACTCTGAGGCCATCGTCATATCTTCCCAGGATGCTGGATGTTACATGAGTGCCGGCGGCCCGCATGGCGTCCGTGATCAGGGCGATCTTATCCGGTCCCTTGATCTTATACACCAGCTTCAGCAGGGAGGCAGGCAGGTGTCTGCCGTCCGCGATGATCTCCACTGTCATATCATCGAGAAGAAAGCCAGCCTCGATGGCGCCTGCGTAGCGGTAGGCCTCGCGTCGTGAGACCGTGGACATGGCATTGTAAAAATGAGTGGCGTGTGTATAGCCGTTGGCAAAGGCTTCAAACACATCTTCATCGATGGCATTGGTATGCGCCACCGTGGGTAATATGTTGTGCCGGACAAGGTAGCGGCCCATGGCCATGGCCCCTTCCAGCTCAGGTGCGATGCTCCAGCGGCGTATGAATGGATATTTTTGGACGATGGGTTCGTATTCGGCCGGATCGGGATTGCGGATATAGCGCGGGTCCTGTGCGCCCCGCTGTTCCATGGAGAAATAAGGACCTTCGATGTGCATGCCGATGAACCGGGCTCCTCCGTCGTTGAGGGAATGGGCTTGCCCGTAGATATCGAGCGTTTGGAGGAGATGTTCTTGTGTGCTGCTGAGTGTCGTTGGGGTCATGGAGGTGGTACCATGTTGTGCATGGAGCCGGGCGATGGCGAGAAAGGCTTCCACCGTATTGTCCATAAAATCATGACCGGCGCCGCCATGAAGATGAATATCGATAAAGCCGGGTGAAAGGTATTGTCCTTCGGCATCGATGACCGTGTCTGCTGCGTCCTGGCCGCCAGGGGAGTGAGTGACCGATATGATCTTCCCATTGTCCGCGAGCAGGCTGCCGTTCGGAATGGGTCCGGAAGGCGTCAGGATTTGTGCGTTGATGATCTTGAGCTGCATTAAGGGCAAGGTAGCAAATAAAAAAAGTACCAATATATTTGCGCAGTCAAATAGCTGCACTTATATTTGCAGTCAAATAACTGCATAATATGAATTTTCGCAGAGATGTATTTCAGGCAATATCGGACCCGACCCGCCGGGCCATACTGAGTCTGATCGCGTTGGGGGCTATGACGCCAAATTCCATTGCCGGGCATTTTGACAGCTCCAGGCAGACCATTTCAAAGCATATACAAATACTCACGGAATGCGAGCTGGTAAAGCAGGAGCAGTCGGGACGGGAGATCTATTATCATCTCAACCCGCAGAAAATAAAGGAGGTGTCGGATTGGGCGGAGCAGTTCCGGGTGCTGTGGGAGGGACGCCTGCGTCATATGGATAAGATCTTAAAGTCGATGAAAAAGGATTGATAACCCAAAAAACACATAGTTATGGCTGAATTTGTAAAAGTCAGCAAGTTATTCGATGCTGCAGTGGAGGAAGTATGGAAGTTGTGGACGGAACCGGAGTATGTAATGCAATGGTGGGGGCCGGATAAGTTTACCTGCCCCATAGCCGATATACATTTCAAGGAAGGCGGCACTTCGCTGGTTTGTATGAAGGCGCCTGAATCATTTGGCGGGGCGTCGCATTACAGTATCTGGAAATATACGAAGATCGTGCTCCATGAGAGCATCGAGTTCATACAGAACCTGGCGGACGAGAAGGGCAATAAAAAGAGGCCGACGGAAGTGGGCATGCCTGCGGACTTCCCGGAAGACGTGCGAACGCTGGTGACATTCAAGGCCGTCGGTAAGGACAAGACTGAAATGACAGTGACGGAATTTGCGGACTTTGGACAGATGAGTCATTTTGCCCAGCTGGGTCTGGAGCAGTCTATCGGGAAAGCCGCTGCGGTGTTTGGGGCCTAAAGAAACTGAAAGCCGGCGACCGGGGCCTGGACAGTAGTGTCAGGGTCTCACCGGAAGCCGGCTTGTTGTATAAGATTGAACCGATTACTTATAAGCGATGGCTGCGCTCGCCGGTCCTGTCAACGCCTTTGTCTCGATACGGCTGAAGCCTGCCTTTTTGGCCCATTTGGAAAAGTCGGCCATGGAATAATCGAACGCATCTCCGTTCTCGATCAGCATGTTCAGGCTCATCAGCAGCCCAAAAGTATTCTGACGGCGGTCGTCGTCAATGATGTTCTCAATAGCAATGAAAACGCCGTTCTCCGGCAGCGCATCATAGACTTTTTTCAGCAGCTGCTCTTTAGCCTCTTCGTTCATGCCGTGCAAAATGTTTCCCATCGTGATAATATCCGCGCGGGGAAACGGGGCTTTAAGGAAATCACCGGATACTGTCTGGATGCGATCGGACAAATTGAAATGAGCGATCAGCTTTTCTGCCAATGGCTGCACTGGCGGCAGGTCAAACGTGGTACTTCGGATAGCAGGATGACGTAAGCAGATCTGTATGCTCAGCCATCCGTCAGCCCCTCCAATATCCAGGACGCTGCTGTATCTACTGAAGTCGAACTTCTCTGCCAATGCTATGAAGTTGCCTGTTTGAATGCCGCGCATGGCATTTATGAACTCTCTCAACTTATTTTCATCTTTATAGAGCTCGGAAAAGAACTCCATATTGCCATGGGGAGTGCCTTTCCCTTCGTTTTGGGGCAGGCCGGTGAGCAAACCTTCATCCAGGTATCTCCAATGGCTGTACAGACGGGCATCGGACATTTCCAGGATGCCTCCCATATAGGCAGGTTTGTTCTTGTCAAGAAAGGAACCGGTGTCTTCTGCATTGGAGTAAACGGCATCCTGCCATAATCCTTTTCGTTCCAAAAAACCCAGGGATACCAATGTGTCCAGCCAGTCGAATACATGCCGGAGAGAACAGTTCAAACCCAGTTTTTCTTTGATCTCCTTCCCGGACAGGGGCTGCTGTCCAAGATGGGTAAACAGTCCGAACTTTACGGCAGTAAGCAGCGTTTTTGCCGGCCAGAATCCCATGCCTATCTGCATTATTTTGGAAGGATTGAGCGAGGCCTCGAGCTTTTTGCTTTCGGCAGTTGATGGAGCAAGCATGATCGTTAGGTTTTAAGATAAAAAAATGTTTTCGCCTCTTCCTAAAGGTAGCGGAATTTTCATGGGCTTTTATTCGCTAATTTTAGGCCGTAACATGAAAAGCATAAAGATTTGGTGCCCTTAGCAGTCCTTGCGATAAGCTTCATCGCTACATTGGTCCGTTCAACGTTTGGTTTCGGCGAGTCGTTGGTAGCCGTGCCTCTTTTTGTGCTTTTTATCCCATTGGATATTGCGGTCCCTTTGTCCGTGCTGATCTCAATCCTTGTCGCCGCCATCGTGGTTGTCCAGGATCATCAGCAGATCCACATTCAAAGCGCTAAATGGCTTATTCTGTATGCTTTTTTGGGCATTCCCATCGGCCTGATGATACTGATCTATGGAAATGCGTACTGGGTAAAGATCGGGCTGGGGGCGCTCATCATCGGATACAGCGCCTATACGCTGCTGGCAAAGGGAAAGCTGAGCCTGGGGCACGATAGCCAGGCGTGGCTGTTTGCCTGTGGTTTTTTGTCCGGCATATTGGGAGGGGCTTATGGTTTGAACGGCCCTCCGCTGGTGGTGTATGGCAACATGCGAAAGTGGACCCCGCAGCATTTCAGGGCGACCCTTCAGGCTTATTTTTTACCTGCCAGCCTGGTAGGTGTGATCGGATATGCCGTTAAGGGGTTGCTGGGATGGGAGGTATTTAGATATTTTATTATGTGTCTGCCCGTGGTGGCGCCCACCGTCTTTTTGGGTCGATGGATCAATCGAAAGCTACATGGCGCTGCATTTTTTGGGTATATATACTGGGGATTGATCTTTATAGGGTGTTTGCTGATATGCTTTACCGTGTGGCGTATCAAAATTTAAATCGGTTGCATTTCTTATAAATTCTATAATTTCGGGCAGGACCCTGGTGCCAGGGCTGCAAGAAATGTTACACCGGAACGCTTTATCTACTACGATTGCTTGTTTGATCGCTCTGGCCGGCTTTGCGCAGGTGGGCAGAGAGCGGATCTCCATCAACGACGGCTGGCGATTTATGCGCTACACAGGTGAGCCGGATACCCTGATCTATGACGCGCGTCCCGTGGTTACGGACCGTAACGACAATAAGGTGGCGGATACCCGGGCATCGGAGGCAGGTGCGGCGACCTCTTCCACCCATGGGTTGAAAGACTGGATACTTCCTTCCGCCAATCCTTTTATTAGAGACCCGGCCCACCGGCATATGCGCCCTGACGGCGATCCTGGTCACGATTTTCCCTTTGTACAAGCCAGTTTTGACGATTCCCATTGGGAGCGGGTAGACCTGCCGCACGACTGGGCTATAAAGGGGCCTTTCTATGAGGGTGAGCATGTGGCGGTGGGCGGTGGTATGGGCCGGCTGCCCAGCCAGGGGATAGCGTGGTATCGTCGAAAGCTGAATATTCATTTGACAGATCGGGGCAGATCCGTCTACCTGGACATCGATGGCGCCATGTCGTATGCCATGGTGTGGTTGAATGGAAAGCTGGTGGGCGGGTGGCCTTATGGTTATAATTCCTTCCGGCTGGACCTTACGCCTTATTTATCCTTTGGCGGCAGTAATCAGCTGGCGATACGGCTGGATAATCCGCCTAACTCTTCCCGCTGGTACCCCGGCGGTGGCATCTACCGCAATGTATGGATCACCAAAGTGAGCCGTGTGCATGTGGGGCAGTGGGGAACGTTTGTGCATACCCGGGATGTTTCCGCCGCCTCGGCCTCTGTAGAGATCGATGTCAGGGTGGAGAATGGCTCGGCGACGGATGAGGCTGTCGAAGTGAGGACGGATATTTATCGTGCCGGGGACAGGGCCTTCCTTCGTGGTGGGGACATGACCACTCTTCGTGCCGGGAACAGGCCAAAAAAAGTTGCCAGTTTTCCCGGGTTGCCGGCTACCGTGGAAGCAGGCGGGGCTGTGACATTGGATGGAGCTGTTACTATAAAAGATCCCCTGTTATGGCAGCCTTTACGGAGCCCAAATCTTTATGTTGCCGTCACCTGTGTATATGTGAAAGGAGTGAAGGTGGATGAATATGAGACGCGATTTGGTATCCGGGACGTGAAGTTCGATCCGGAAAAAGGCGTATTGGTGAATGGCGCGCCCATACGTGTGCAGGGAGTAAACCAGCATCATGACCTGGGCGCACTGGGAGCGGCCTTCAATGTCCGTGCGGCGGAGAGGCAGCTGCAGCTGTTACGTGATATGGGATGCAATGCCATTCGTCTGGCGCATAATCCACCGGCGCCTGAACTGCTGGACCTGACGGACCGGATGGGATTCCTCGTGATAGACGAAATATTCGACTGCTGGGAGAAGGGGAAGACGCCCCTGGATTTTCACCTGATCTTCCCAGACTGGCATGAGGCCGACATACGGGCTTTTGTCCGCAGGGATCGCAATCATCCTTCCGTCATCGCCTGGAGTTTCGGCAATGAAGTGGGGGAGCAGTATACGGCGGACAGCGGCGCCTTGCTGGCCAGACAGCTACATGATATTGTCCATGAAGAGGACAGCACCCGACCTGCTACGGCATCGATGAACTACGCCAAGCCCGATATGCCCTTTCCCCGGGAGATGGATATATTGTGTCTGAACTACCAGGGAGAGGGGATACGCGATGCTCCTGCGTATGCGCATTTGAAAGGGATCAGGACGCCTCCGCTATATCCGGCCTTCCATCAGCGATGGCCCGGGAAGATGATCGTCAGCAGCGAGACGGCGTCGGCGCTTAGCACACGCGGCACCTATATATTTCCCGTGGCGGACGGTATAAGCGCTCCTGTCAGCGACAGCACCGGTGGTGATCCGGTGAATATGTTTGTCAGCTCGTATGAGCTGTATACTGCCGCCTTTGGGGCATCGCCCGACAAGGTATTTGCCGCCCAGGATCGCAACCCTTATGTAGCGGGAGAATTCGTCTGGTCCGGATGGGACTATCTGGGCGAGCCCACTCCATACTATTCAGCCCGAAGTTCTTATTCGGGTGTTATCGATCTGGCGGGATTTAAGAAGGACCGGTTCTATCTCTATCAATCCCGCTGGCGTCCCGATCTTCCCATGGCGCATATCCTTCCGCACTGGACATGGCCCGAACGTGCAGGCAAGATCACGCCGGTGCATGTATTTACATCGGGCGACGAGGTCGAGCTGTTCCTGAATGGGCGGTCGCTGGGAAGAAAAAAGAAAGGACCGTATGAATACCGCCTTCGTTGGGATAGTGTGATCTATCAGCCGGGGGAGCTGCGTGCGACAGCGTATAAGAACGGGGAAGTATGGGCGGCGGATACGGTGAGGACGGCGGGTGAGGCAGCAAGGCTTGAGCTAAGCGTGGAGAAAGGGCCGGGCAAGACAGACGGGAGCCGGATCAAGGCCGATGGAAAGGACCTGGCCTTTATTACGGTGCGGGTTGTCGACAGCCGTGGTGTGCTGGCGCCAAGGGCGGATAATGACATCAGCTTTGAGGTCACCGGTCCCGGGGAGATGATAGCCACGGACAATGGCGATCCGGCGGACCTGCGGCCTTTCCCTTCAAAAGAGAGGAAGGCTTTTAATGGAATGGCGCTCGTGATCGTGCGGGGAGTGCCGGGAGCAGTGGCAACCGGGACGGGTGCGGCGACAGTCAGGGAGGGGACAAGAAAGATTGTTGTGACGGCCCGGTCGAAGGGGCTTGTTGCGGGACGGGTTGTCATCAGGGCTCAATGATATGGACCAGATTGGATCAATTGCACTAAAATATATAGCCGTATGAGAAAGACCTTAATACTACTGTTGCTCGTCTCTGTCGTGGCGCGTGTTCATGCGCAATTCAACATACCCTGGCAGGGAAAGAAATGCGCGGTCGTGCTGACCTATGACGATGCCATCGACCAGCAGCTGGACAATGCTGTGCCTGTGCTGGATTCCCTTGGACTCAAGGCCACCTTTTATGTTACGGCCTTCTCGCACTCCATGCAGACCCGCATGAGCGAGTGGAGGAAGCTGGCGCAAGAGGGCCATGAATTAGGCAATCATACCTTATACCATCCCTGTATCGGCGGCACGGGCAGGGAATGGGTGCGACCCGAATATGACATGCGGCATTATACCGTACAGCGGATGGTGGATGAGACGAGGATGACCAATGTATTCCTTCAGGCATTGGATGGAAAAATGCAACGGACGTTCGCCTTCACCTGCGGGGATATGAAGATCGGGGACTCCTCTTTTATCGATGGTATGAAGAACGACTTTGTGGCGGCAAGATCTGTGCGGGGCGAGATGCATAAGATCAACGAGGTTGACCTCTATAATGTGGATTGCTACGGGGTCAACGGCGAGAGCGGTGCGCAGCTCATCGAATGGGCCCGGACGGCCATGAAGACCAATTCACTGCTGGTGGTGCTTTTTCACGGAGTAGGGGGAGGCAATGCGTTGAATGTGACGCCCACCGCGCACAGCGAGTTCCTGCACTTCCTGAAGGAGAATGAAAAAGACATTATGATCGCTCCCATGATCACCGTGGCGGAGCACATAAAAGAATGGCAGGCCCGCGATAAGGCATTCAAGCTCCAGCAGCAGGCTACAGAGGCGGATTACAAGGACATGCTGGCCCAATTACATATCGATGGCGCCCGGCCCGGTCCTTCGGGTAATCCATCGGCGCCCAATGCGGCCAATGTGGATGAATCGAAAGCTTCTCCCTATACATCGCTGCCCGATCCGCTGATGTTGAATAATGGCAAAAAGGTCACGGATGCAAAAACCTGGTGGAGCCGGCGGCGCCCCGAGATCGTAGAATACTACGACCGGGAAATTTATGGCCGGGCGCCCAAAAACACGCCTAAGGTGACATGGGAAGTGCTGCGTACGGCGGATACTGTCATCGGCGGCATCGCGGCTGTCACGAAGAACCTCGCGGGCCATGTCGACAATTCTTCTTATCCGTCCATCAAAGTGGATATTCAGCTATCGCTGACCACTCCAAAGAATGCAGGCAGGCCTGTGCCTGTGATAATGGAATTTGGATTTGTATTCCCTCCGGGGTTCCGCCTTCCTCCTCCGCCTCCCGGCGGGCCGGTGGATAAACCCTGGCAGCAGCAGCTGCTGGAGCAGGGCTGGGGTTATGCTATTCTGGTACCGACAAGCTACCAGCCGGACAATGGCGCGGGGCTGACGCAGGGGATCATCGGGCTGTGTAATAAGGGGCAGCGGCGCAAGCCCGACGACTGGGGAGCCCTACGGGCATGGGCCTGGGGGGCGAGTCGCGCCGTGGATTATTTCCAGACGGATGAGGATGTGGATGCAAAGCAAATAGGCATCGAGGGATTGTCAAGATACGGAAAGGCTACTGTCGTTGCCATGGCGTATGAGCCGCGGCTGCATATTGCGTTCGTGGGATCTTCCGGCAATGGCGGTGTAAAGATCATGCGCCGGATGCTGGGGGAGCAGGTGGAGAACCTGGCGTCCCCGGGAGAATACCATTGGTTTGCCGGCAATTTTATCAGATATGCCGGTCCATTGACGCCGAATGATCTGCCGGTGGATGCGCATGAGCTGGTGGCGCTGTGTGCTCCCCGTCCCGTATTTATCAGCTCCGGCGCCCCAAAAGTGGAGGGGCAGTGGGTGGATGCCAAGGGCATGTTCCTGGGCGGAGCATATGCGGCCCCCGTGTATGAGCTGTTGGGGAAGAAAGGATATGGGACGATGGAATTCCCGCCCATCGGGACGGCGCTGGTGGATGGCGATATCGCCTGGCGTCAACACAGCGGAGGACATACAACCGGACCTAATTGGGCGACGTTTATCGGCTGGGCTAAGCGATATGTAAAGTAGTGCGAGAATTGGTCTCCACTGGAAAATAGCCCAATTCTCGCATATCGTTAATGTCTAAGGCCTTCGTCGGACCTGCTTCGCCACGGTCCTTCTCGGTCGTAACCTTCGCCAAGGCTCGGTTATGGACGAACCGCTGTCTGCGGTTCCTGGTAGGACCCTTCATTTGCTGGTATTCTGTCGGAGTGACATTGAACCGTTTCAGGAACGCCTTGCCGAAATTGCTTTGGGAATTGAATCCCACCATTTTTGCTATTTCGCATACTTTGTAGGCGGTGGTAGATATGAGCTCGGCCGCCTTGTTCAGCCTGGCTACATTGATCAGCTCATTGGGCGTCAGATCCGAGATGCATTTCAGCTTCCTGTAGAACGTCGGCCGGCTCATGTTCATGAGTCTGGCCAGGGTGTCGACGTCGAGATCGATGTTCTGGAGATGGCCGGAAATGTAGTCATTCAGCTTGTGCAGAAATTTTTCATTTTCTTTTGAGCTGCTGCTCATATGGGCATAGAGGGAATGAGCAAAATAATCCTTTATCCGGGCCCTGTTGGTGAGCAGGTTTTTTATCTGGGCTTTCAGGTATTCCCGGGACAGGGGTCTTTCCATGCAGGCATCCGCGCCGGATTCCAGGCTTTTGATCCTGGCCGGTCCTCCGGTAACGAGCAGGATCACGGGAATATGAGCGTAATGTACAGAGGTCTTCAATTGTGCGCACAATTTGCTTCCATCTGTGTACCCCAGGTCTATATTGCTTATAACCAGGTGAATGGAGCGGGTTTCCAGGTGATACAGCGCGGTTCTTTCATTTTGGGCTGCAACAGTTGCATAGGTATCGCCCAGCAGCCTGCCTAGGGTAGCCAGCTCGTTCTTATCGTGGCTGACGAGCAGGACGGTAGCGGCCGAGGCCGTGTCCCGGGGGGACATCGAGGGATATAGCCCATGTGCAGCGTTAGCAATCATCAATTACAAAAGTATATCTGTCAGATAGTTAGGGATGCTCATTTTGTCGAAATTTGTAGCACAATTGTTTAGAATCAGGACAAATCGACTATATTGTCGTGGGTGTGATCACAGACATCATGCGATTAAGGAGGTACATACTATTTATTTGTTATTTACTGCTGACGGTAGCCGCCGCCGCGCAACCTTCCCATATCAATTTCACCTCGCTGACCTCCCGGGATGGATTATTATCGAATTCGGTCAACGCCATTTTGAAAGACAGGTATGGGTTGATGTGGATTGCCACGGATGACGGACTGAATAAGTTTGACGGGACGAATTTTACCGTCTATCGTCATCAGGCAGGGGACAGCTCCAGCCTGCGGGCGAATGAGATCCTGGCGCTGTATGAGGACGTTCGCGGCGATCTGTGGGTGGGGACCAGCGGGGGAGCGATCAGCCTGTATGACAGGAGAAAGGACAAATTCATCAACTATCCTGCCGGCGGAGGCGGAAATGGTTTTCTACCCAATGCGGTGGTAAGGAGCATCTGCGGCGATCATGATGGCAATATCTGGATGGCCCAGTTCGAGAGCCCGTATGTGCTGGACCCTGCGACGGGCCATATCACGAAGATGGATCTGGCGTCCTATGATCATGACGGACCGGCGAAGATGTCCCTGTATTGTGTCTTTGCGGACAGTCGCGGCAGGATATGGGTGGGGACGGACAAAGGGCTTTTTCTTTATAATAAGGCCACGCATTCTTTTTTGCAGTACAGACATGACAGCCTGGATGGATCGAGCCTTTTGGATGATAATGTAAAAGCCATGGCGGAGGACCGGGCAGGTCATTTATGGATCGGTACACAGGATGGCCTGTGTATGATGAGGCCGGATGAAAAGGGGTTTGTCCGTGTGCAGGAAGGTGCGAAAGCGGTGCTGACCGACATAAACGTCAATGCCATTGCGCCCGACAAGGATGGAATGTTGTGGATCGCCACCATGTGGGGACTCTATATACTGGACCCGCGTACGGGACATTTCGTGTCGTATATGCCGGAGGAAGGGAATGAGCATAGCCTGACCAGCAGGGCGATCAGAAGTATTTATATCGACAAGGAAGGCATATACTGGCTGGGAACCTATCGGGGAGGCATCAATAAATATGACAGGAATCTCAACCTGTTCAATGTCAAGCTCAGCGGCGCATTCCATGACAATGGCGTGAAGAGCTCGGTAGTTACTTCTTTTGAGGACATGGGGGATGGTAAGGTTTGGATGGGGACGGATGGGGGCGGGCTTTATCTGTTCGACCACCGGACAGACGAGCTTAGACGTCTCGATATACAGCTGGATGGCAGGACAATGGGTCCTTTGTCGGTGCTGTCTTTAAAGAAGACGCGGGATGGCAAGCTGTATATAGGGACTTTTGGCAAGGGAGTGATCATACTGGATCCTGCCAGCGGGAAGGTGTCGCATTTAACCATGGGGACAGGCGTGCATGATCTGAATGCGAATGATATTTATTGCATCGATGAGGACAGCAAGGGGCAGATATGGCTGGGTACGAATGGCGCCGGAGTAAATGTTTTAAAAGACAATAAGGTCATTCTCCGGCTGACGCCGAGGCCAAAGATGCCGGATGATGTGATGATGCCCGTGAATGGTTATATCCGCGCCATACAAGAGGATACGGAGGGGAATATCTGGATAGGATCGCATGGGAGCGGCGTAGCTGTGTATCATCCTTCGACGGGCAGGTTCACGGTGTATGATCAGCGGAACAGCGAGCTGCCCAACGATAAGATATATGCCTTGCTGCTGGATAGCAGGGGGCTGATGTGGGCGGGCACGTATGGAGGCGGCCTGAGCGTATTCGATAAAAAGGGGCGGCTCACGAACTTCTCCGAAAAGGATGGGTTGCAGAATACAACGGTGTACCAGGTGGTGGAAGATGCGCAGAAGTATATATGGGTAAGCACGAATACGGGTATCAGCCGCCTGGATGTGGGTACGAAGACCTTTCGCAATTTTACGAGCTACAACGGTATTCAAAACAACAATTTCGTACATGCCTCGGGGCTACGGGCATCGGATGGGGAGCTGTTCTTTGGAGGGCTGCAGGGGTTCAACTATTTTCAGCCTGCGGACCTCACTACCAACAGGAATGTGCCGGTGGTCATGCTGACGAACCTGCAGGTGGCGAACAAGCCTGTGGCGCCGGGCAATGAGTCGCCTATTGAAGAGCATATTTCCGTAGCGCGGGAGATACACCTGGCCTATAAGCAAAATTTTTCATTGAGCTTCGTTGCATTGAATTATACCTTGCCCAGGCAAAATCATTATGCGTACAAGCTGGATGGGTTCGACAAGGACTGGAACTATATTGGCTCCGCGAATACGGCTTATTATACCAATCTTGACCCCGGAGAGTATGTCTTTCATGTTAAGGCCAGCAACAATGACGGGGTATGGAGCTCGACAGATACATCCATACGCATCTATGTCAAGCCGCCCTTCTGGAGGACCGTTTACGCGTATATCGTGTATGTATTGGCTGCGGGCGGCTTGTTACTGTACAGCAGGCACAGGGGACTTTCGAAGCTGCGACGCAAATTCGCGCTGGAACAGGAACGGCAGGAGGCCCGGCGCATACAGGAGCTGGACAGGCTGAAGCTGAAATTCCTGACGAACCTGAGCCATGAGTTCAGGACGCCTATCTCGCTGATCATGGGTCCGGTGGATCAGCTGCTGTCGGAGCAGCGGGATAAACCCTCGGCGGAGCGGCTGCAAATGGTCATGCGGAATGCAAGGCGCTTATTAAACCTGGTGAACCAGCTGCTGGATTTTAGAAAAATGGAGGAAC
>Ga0207667_10003293_pt1 | contig 19935 bp, 17 predicted proteins | sample KBSCornC52_FD_184301 | JGI IMG/M metagenome (GOLD analysis project Ga0207667, IMG submission 184301) | Corn rhizosphere microbial communities from Kellogg Biological Station, Michigan, USA - KBS Corn C5-2 (SPAdes) (version 2) | ecosystem: Host-associated > Plants > Roots > Rhizosphere > Soil ...
ACCTGAGGAGGTTTTTTGTACGCATCCTACCCGTGTCCGACGCGAACGCATCGTCGTATAAACAATTAGCCCCGCAACAACGACAAAAACCGAGCCCATGATCGTAAACACGAGGACCACTATCTTGTAGTCCACTGAATCGTTTGGTAGCCACAGGCTATCTCAAATAGCACGCCGGCGGATTTGTCCTCGCAACGAGGGAGTTGTATGTGGGCTACCGCTGCGTCAAACCAAGTCGATACAGTGCTTGCGATCCCGCGGTACAACTCTTCCTTAAACGAGACTCTCCATGACTAAGGAGCGGTACCACTGAATAGAGGCTGGCGAAAAAGGGCTGACAATTTGGCCGATTCGCAGCGACTCTGCCTGCGTAGAACAGTGGACGACAATAAAACCGGCACCAGCCTTAGCCCACTCGATATCTGCATCCGCAAACTTCGCCTCTGAGCCGAACACGTAACGGGAAAGGGTCCGCATCATATCGCCCCACGCATCCTCATTCTCCCGGTAACCCTTAAAGAAAGCGAGAACTTCGGAACCGGTTGCTGTTAAGATCTCGTTGTCGGGAAAACCAGCATCGCGCAGTGACTGAGACGCCTTTTGTGCCAACTCATAAGTCGGAAACGTCGCAAAAATAAAATGTTTGGGATAAAATACGCTTCCCAAGGCTGTACCCGAATCCTCAAAGAACGTGGAAAGTTGGGTCATCGTGATCCTTTAAGTTAGAGCAGCTGGCGCACAGTTGCTGTAAATAAATGGCCGGCACCTCACGCGAACCATAAGGCCTGGGGTCATACGGTCTCGCTCTTACCGACGGTATGTCGTGAGTGAGCCGCAGCTAGCAATAGGTCGTTCATCACAACGTTGCAACCGTCTATCACATGAAGTGCCGCCGTATTGGGGAAGAATATGACGGAAACGAAGGCTTTCACAGCAATTCATATGGTCCAAACAACTCGGCCTGGCAGCCATTGCAAGTGCTAGAGACCAGAGCCATTTGACGGCCAGAGCGATCGCCTCATCGGGGACAGCTTGGCGGAGCCGCTAAAGGTGGAAATCTCGCGCAGGTGGCTGGCATGGGCGTATCGACGATGCATGCGCACTTTCGGGCGCTGACCTCCATGAGTCCTCTTCGGTATCGGAAGTAGCTTCGGCTGCGCGTAGCGCGAGCACGCATGCTGGTGGATGGCATGGACGCCGCTACTGCTGCCTTTAGGGTAGGACACGGAAGTGCTACCCAATTCAATCGCGAATACAGCCGTTTCTTCGGGCACCCACAAAAGATGTTCGGACGCTCCGCTCGCTAGGCGCTCCGCCCTTGGAGTCGGTCAATCATCGAAAACGCCGCCAGCAAGCGTCTGCACACGGTGATCGAGAGCCTTGGAAACGGCCGTAGCAACAACATCCGTCAAGGCCCGTCGATTTCTGGAATTGTGCAGTGCTCCGGGTGAGTGGTCGCCTTTCGGAACGTACTGACAAGCAATCCTCCGCTGTAGTCTAAAATAACCGGTCCAAATCTGCTTGCACAAAATGCAGCGTAAGCGATTTACAACTAATCAGTTTGGCTGGTTATTTTCGATTTATCCGGTCCAATCTCTGCACGCGCCACATCCTGAATAAGTTAACGCCGCGCGGGCATGACGATTGGCCGGATAAGTCGCGCAGTGTACACCTATCGGCGCGGTCTGCTTCTGGATGACGACAGATCTCTATCGGAAGCGGCCCGGCAGATAGGGCTGAGCGCAGGTGTAGTGTTGCGGGCCGGGTCGCTTCGGACCGAGTCGTAAGAAGGAAGCGGCTGCGCGGCGCGCCGTTTGCTACAAGCTATGGGCTTTGAATGCCACTAAGGTCAGAGCAGCTCAGGAAACGAAGATATGTGCTGGCCTGATTCGCGATGCTCCAAGACAGACAGCTCTGCATTGGAGTGGAATGCATCCGGCGAGGGAGCCTCAGACAGGTGGGAATAGTGCGCGATTGGGTGTTCAAACGTACGTGGAGCGACGCGTGCCGCGAGGCACGCAAAGGAGTCGAGACAGAGATAGCACTACGAGCTATCAAGGACTGCCACCAAACGGTAACCCTCGCCTGAGAGTTCGGTCGCCGTAAATCGTTCGATGATGCGCATAGGCGATAGGCAGCGAGGGCACGGATGGAATGCACTCTCTGCCGTGCTGGCTGTCACGGGCGGCGGAGGACAAACATTGAGCAGGCCGCGGCACAACGGCAGCAATAAACCGCGGCGGCGGTTGGCGAGAAAGCCGAAGTAACGGATGCGTGGAAAACCTCTGGGAAGGACATGCTGCAGAAAGCGGCGCAGGAACTCTTCATGAGTGAGCGTCATCTTGCGGCACTTGTTGTGGTGCGCGTAATCCTTCCAGCGGAAAGTGACCTCGCCGTCCGTCACATCTAGCAAGCGGTGATTGGAAATCGCTACGCGGTGCGTGTAGCGAGCCAGGTAATGCAAGACATGCTCGGGGCCACCGAATGGCTGTTTGGAGTAGACGACCCAATCATCGCGAAACAGGGTACGGAGGAAAGCAGCGAATCCTTTCTGGCCGGATAGCGGCTGGCAAGCTCCGAAAAATCGAAGCTTATTCTTACGAAAGAGACGCTGGAGGCCGGCAACGAACTTGCCACGGAACACTCGACTGAGGACTCGCACGGGAAGGAAGAAGTTTCGCCGTGAATGAATCCAGCGTTCATAATCCGGTGACAACCCGCCGCCGGGGACGACGCAGTGAATGTGCGGATGCGGTTGTAAGATCTGCCCCCACGTGTGCAGAACGCTTAAGAATCCGATATGAGCGCCGAGGTGTTTGGGATCGGCTGCGACTTCGAGCAGGCTGACGGCACTGGCTTCGAATAACAGGGTGAACAGTAGCTTTTGGTTTTGCCAGATCAACGGGACCAGCCGGTGCGGCACGCTGAAGACGAGGTGGTAATAGATGGCCGGCAGAAGTTCTTGTTGTCGTGCTCCAAGCCACTTATCGCGCGCGTTGCTCTGGCACTTGGGGCAATGGCGGTTGCGACAGGAATTATACGAGATGGTCTGATGACCGCAGCGGTCACACTGATCGCGATGTCCACCCAACGCGGCTGTACGGCAGCGCGCAATGGTGTTTAGCACCTTCACCTGTGGGTAGGTCAAGGACTTTCGATAGCGATCTAGGAATCGACTGCCGCCCCGCTGAATGACATCGGCCACCTCCCAAGGTGGGCGTGTCATTACTCGTCGTTAGAAAGCCCGTCATCTTTAGGAAAGTCCCGGATCGAGATCTGATCCAGTGGATTAATGGCCGCCTGCAGATGTCTGCGGGATACATGCAGATAAATCGCGGTATCTTTGAGACGCTGATGTCCCAGCAATAGCTGAATCGTACGTAGGTCCGTTCCGGCTTCCAGCATGTGAGTCGCGAAACTGTGTCGCAACGTGTGCGGCCCAATCCGCTTCGTGAGCCCTGCCCGTAACGCTGCTTCGTGGCAAGCATTCCAGACGACCTTATCGGAGAGGGGACGCTCGGGCTGAATCGGTTCAACCCGACTTGGAAAAAGATACGTACGAGGTTTGTTCTTGCACCATCGCCAATACTCGCGTAAGGCTTCGAGTAGCTTCGCCGTGAGAGGCAGATCGCGATCGCGCGAGCCTTTGCCCTGATGCACATGGATCAGCATGAGCGCGGTATCGATGTCGCCAATCTTCAGGTGGACGGCTTCGGCTCTCCTCAGTCCGGTCGCATAGAGCAACATCAGGATCGTGCGATGCCGCAGGTTCAGAGCAGCTTCGATGAGTTGGACGACCTCCTCTTGGCTCAAGACAACGGGCAACTTCTTGGGCGCTCTTACCAGGGGAAGGTCGTCTATATCGATGTCGCGCCGTCGCAGAGTCTTCTTGTACAAGAACCGCAGTGCGCCCATGCGAAGCGCAACCGTGCCGAGTGCCAGCTTCTTCTCTCGGATCATGTACAGCTGAAACTCGCGTACTTCGTCGGCGCCCATCAGTTCGGGAGACTTGCTGAAGTACTCGGCGAACTCTCTGATGGCGTGAATATAACCGCGGATCGTGTCTGGTGTGTAGTTCCGGCGCTGGAGCTCGTCCAGCATCCGTTGGCGTAGTGGTGTCACAGAAACTCCTCTCTGTGACACCGAAGCGTATCGCTAGTCGTGCTTCAAACCACCACGCAACTGCGTCCGCCGCGCCAGCGGCTTAGTTCTCACGCGCTATCGTTCCTTCTGGCGACCGCAAGCTTTAAGCGGACGATACCGCGGAGCATAGTCGACAAACCGCCTCCGATCACCTGCCGCTTGTTGCCACCTTTGCAGTCTGATCGGCTTTGCATGGGATGGCTCGCTGTTTGCCGAAAATTTCCAGGCAGACTAATCGTTGCAGACCAATTGGTCACCACAACCAGCGCAGTCGTCCGGCGCAGATTCGAGGTGATCGGCGCCCCCAACGCGATCTCCAATGTAGAAATCCCGGTGACAGCGATCGAAAATATCGCTTTTTAATAGAAGTCAAAACACTTAACCGACTTTTCCACAAGTGGAGAGTTCGTTTGGGCCCGGTCGCATGCTACGCTCTGGCAGGCTCGCTGAGCTGAAGGTTGTTAGCCGATTTGCGGATAGCTTTCATCCAGCGGGCCATTTCCATTTCAGGAGCCCTTTTCGGATGTCCACTGCCGCCCAGATCGCCGCCAATCAGGCCAATTCGCAATACTCCACCGGTCCCAAAACGGGAACCGGCAAAGCCGCCGCTGCGCGCAATAACTTCCGCCATGGGCTCGCTCCGGCCAGCCTCTTCTGGGTGCTCCCTTCGGAATGTCAATCCGAATTCGACACTCTCCTCGCCGCCTTCCGCGACGACCACCAGCCCGCCACTTCGACGGAAGAAACACTTGTTCAAGCCATGGCCGAGCATCATTGGTTGCGCCATCGCGCCCTCAGGCTGGAGGAGTCCTGCTTTGACTTCACAACCGGCCAGGTAATCGACGCCCAGAAACTCTCCCTCTATCTGCGCTATCAAACCACCCACGAACGAGCCTTTCATAAAGCGTTGAACGATTTGCTAAAGCTAAGAGCCGAAAAGCGTAAGGAGGAAATTGGCTTCGAACGGCAGCAGCATGCGCGCGCCGATCAAATCCGCAAACAGGAGAAGCACGAAATGGCCAAAGAACGGCATCAATTCAGGTTCCCGACTCCTGTCTCCTTACTCCCGACTCCTGTATCCTCGATGCACACGGAACAATATGGATGTATATCTGATTGACGGAACCTACGAGCTGTTCCGTCACTTTTTCGCCGTGCCCGCCTCGGCCGATGTAAATGGCCAGGAAATCGGTGCTGTACGTGGTGTTCTGAATTCCGTCTTGTCGATGATCGTGCGCGGCGCGACCCACATTGGCGTGGCAACCGACCATGTGGTGGAGTCGTTTCGTAACGAGTTGTACCCGCACTATAAGACCAGTGAAGGTGTGCCGCCGCAATTGCTTTCGCAGTTTCCGATTCTCGAAGAAGCGCTTGAAGCGATGGGCGTGGTGGTATGGCCCATGGTCTATTTCGAAGCCGACGATGCGCTTGCGTCGGCCGCCGCGAAGGCCGCGCTGGATGAAAGTGTGGGAAGGATATTGATTTGTACACCGGACAAAGATTTGAATCAATGCGTAGTGGGTACGCGAATCGTCCAACTGGACCGCAGGCACGACGTCGAGCGCGACCAAGCGGGCGTGATTGCTAGGTTCGGTGTGAACCCGCAATCGATTCCGGACTACTTGGCCGTAGTTGGTGATAGTGCGGACGGATACCCTGGATTGGCTGGTTGGGGTCCCAAGGCTGCGGCCACGACGCTATCACAGTACCCCCACCTGGAAGACATACCCAAGGATTGGAAGGCCTGGCACCCTACTATCCGCCGGGCCGCCGCGCTATCTGAATCGCTCTTTCGCTCCTGGAACGATGCGCTGCTGTTTCGTACGCTGGCCACTCTTCGACTGGATGTGCCGGTATTCGACACGATCGAGGATATTCGCTGGAAAGGCCCGCGCCCTGGCTTCGAGGAACAATCCCGGCGCATGAAGGCGCCCGATCTCTTCACGCGCGCGGCTAGGGCTGTGCCGTAGACTCTTCTTAGCTTTTCCGCTTTTAATCCTCAGTAACATAGTCTATGTTGTTATGGCTGAAAACACAGAAAACGCTCCCGATTTCCCTCTTCCGCCGGCAAGCTTTGCTTTTCTGGTGGAATCGATCTTGATGCAAACGCAAATGCATCTGGGATTGATGCATTTCGGCGAGAAGGATGAAGGGACCGAACCAAATCTTGCCCTCGCGCGCCATTCCATCGATCTGCTGGCGGTTCTCGAAGAAAAGACGAAAGGTAATCTGACGACGGAAGAACAGCGGCTGATAGAGAACGGTTTAACGGAACTGCGCTTTCGTTTCGTACAGGTTTCTGGCGATGTCAAGAAGCGCGGCGAGCCTGCCGCTTCCAACGAGAAGAAAGATGACCAGCCCCTGATCATCACGGCGGACGGCGGCAAAGGAACAAAGACCGAATAGATGGAGGAAGGGTTCGAGCAAGGGTCGATTCTCGTGCTCGGCTCGGGAACGAGTCTGGGCGTTCCCATGGTGGGGTGCCGCTGTAAGGTTTGTACTTCGTCAGACCCGCGCGACCGGCGCTTGCGGCCGTCCGTTTTGTTGCGGCTCGACGACAAACGCATATTGATAGACACGTCGCCGGATTTCCGCTATCAGGCGCTGCACTTTGGCATAGAGCGGCTGGATGCCATTCTCTACACCCATTCGCACGCCGACCATATTCTCGGTCTCGATGACGTGCGTCCCTACAACTTTTTGCAAAAGGAAGAAATTCCCATCTATACGTCGACTGAGACGCTTGAGACAATCCAGCGAATTTTTCATTATGTGTTCGACTGCAGGCCGTCGCAATCCAGCCGTCCGCGCTTGCAGCCTCACACTTTTAATGACGAGCCGATTTGCGCCGCTGGCATTACCATCCATCCGATCCGGGTAGAGCACGGCCAAGGTACGGCGCATGGTTTCCGGTTTGGCGATTGCGCGTATCTGACCGATCACAGCGGGATTCCGCAAGAGAGTCTTGAAAAGCTTGCCGGTTTGGACGTGTTATTCCTGGACGCGCTGCGGCACAATCCGCACCCCACACACTCTACCGTGGAAGAGTCTCTGCGAACCGTCGAGAAGCTCAAGCCGAAGCGAGCCTTCTTCACCCACATATCGCACGATCTTCTGCATGCCTCCATGGAGGCGCGCTTGCCTGCTAATGTCCAGATGGCTTACGACGGCCTCGAAATACCCATCGGCGAGGCGGCGAAACCTTGAGTCCGCGGGTGTTCTTTTCTTTAGAGGAGGCAAGCGGGCAGTTCGGGCCTTGTGCTCTTTCGATCGGGAATTTCGACGGTGTGCACCTGGGACATCAGGCCCTGCTTGCGTTTGCCCAGCGCTATGCATCGAATCTGCGAGTGAGCCCGGCGGTGCTGACGTTTCACCCGCATCCCGCGGTATTTGTGGCTCCGCACCGGGTTCCCGAAATGATCTGCGGATTAGAAGAGCGCTTGCGCCGGTTGACGGTAGCAGGAGCGGAGCGCATTCTCGTACTGCCGTTCAATCACGACGTGGCGCGGCTCACTGCGGAGGAATTCGTTTCGAAGATTCTCGTTGAAGGTTTGCGGGCGAAAGCAGTCTTCGTCGGCGAGAATTTCCGGTTTGGGTACAAGCGCGCGGGCGATTCGCAAGCTCTGGAATGCCTTGGCGAGCAATACGGCTTTACGGCCCATTTCATAAAGCCGATAAAGTTTCGCGGGCAAGTAGTATCGAGTTCTCTTATTCGCCAAAATCTGACGGAAGGAAAAGTGTCGACGGCAGGGCGAATGCTTGGGCGCTGTTTCTCGCTGGAAGGCGCGGTGGTTTCCGGCCACGGCGTAGGAACGAAGCAGACCGTGCCTACCGTGAACTTGCGTCCGGTTCCAGGACAATTGACTCCCCGGGGGGTCTATGTGACGGAAACATTTGAGACTTCGACTGGGCGGCGCTGGCCCTCGATCACAAATGTAGGCAACCGGCCAACTTTCGGTGGCGAGGAATTGACGATCGAGACTTTTTTCCTTTCGCCGTTCGAAGGCAGGACTCCTGAATACATCCAGATTCATTTTCGCTTCCATCTGCGTGCCGAGCGGAAATTCCCGAGTGCCGACGATCTCAAGGCCCAGATCATGAAGGACGTGGCACGCGCTAAGGACTACTGGCGGCGGACTCCTTCGTTATACTGAGAGCTTCACAGCGCGAGTAAACGAATGCAGCTTTCCGACGGTAAAATCAAGCATCTGAATGCACTATCGAACGATAAAGGCGTGATTGCTGCGGCAGCCATGGACCAGCGTGGCAGCCTGCGTAAGTCGATCGCCGGCGCCAAAGGTGTCCCGCAAGACCAGGTCACCGACGCCATGATGGAGGAGTTCAAAGTCGCCGTCTCGAAAGCTCTGACACCGCACGCGAGCGCCATCTTGCTTGATCCGGAATTCGGTATACCGGCCGCGAAAGCGCGGGCACGCAATGCTGGACTGCTGCTCGCCTATGAATAGAGCGGTTACGACAATACGAAACCGGGCCGGTTGCCGGATTTGCTGCCACACCTCTCGGTGAAGCGTATCAAGGAGCTGGGCGCCGATGCGGTGAAGATTCTGATCTACTACAGTCCCTTCGACAAACCCGACGTCAACGACATTAAGCACGCCTTCGTGGAACGCATCGGCGCGGAATGCGAGTTTCACCAGATACCTTTCTTTCTCGAATTTGTGGGATATGATCCGGCCGGCGGGGACGAGAAGGGTCTCGAGTATGCGAAGAAGAAGCCCGACGTCGTCATCGGATCGATGGAAGAGTTCGGCAAGCCGCAATACAACGTGGACATCCTGAAAGTGGAGGTGCCGGTGAACGCCGAGTTCGTGGAAGGCACGAGTGTCTACAAGGGACAAGCCGCGCAGTCGCGTAAGGAAGCACTCGACCTGTATCGCAAGGCGGCGAACGTCGCGCAGAAACCGTTTATTTACCTGAGCGCGGGCGTCGGGAATGCGCAGTTTGTCGAATCGCTTGGCCTTGCGGCGGAAGCGGGTACGGATTATTCGGGCGTGTTATGCGGGCGCGCGACCTGGAAAGAGGGCATACCGGTCTACGCAAAGCAGGGCGTGAAAGCCCTGGAGGACTGGCTCTCCGACAAGGGTGTGAAGAATATCAGCGCGGTGAATGCGGCGATTCAGTCGGCCAAGCCGTGGTATGCGAAGGCCGGCATTGCTGCCGCCGCCCTCACCCGGTAAAAAAACGCCGCCATGGGCGGCACTCTCTCGATGACGTTTGCTTCCATTCCTGAGGCGATTCAAGACTTCCGGCAAGGCAAGATTCTTGTCGTGGTGGACGATGAGGATCGCGAGAACGAGGGTGATCTCACGATTGCGGCCGATAAGATCACGCCGGAAGCCATCAATTTCATGGCCACCCACGGACGTGGTCTGATCTGCCTTGCGCTCGATGCCGATATCTGCGAGCGGCTCGAATTGCAACCGATGTCTCAGGTGAATACGGCGCGCTTTGGAACTGCCTTTTGCGAAGCGATTGACGCGGCGGAAGGAACGACCACCGGAATTTCGGCCTACGACCGTGCCGAGACGATTCGTGTGGCTATGGATCCGGCGGCCCGGCCACAGGACCTGGCGCGCCCCGGGCACGTATTTCCGCTGCGCGCGCGTGCCGGTGGAGTTCTGGTTCGATCCGGACAGACCGAAGCGGCGGTCGATCTCGCGCGCCTCGCGGGACTTTCGGCCGGCGGCGTGATCTGCGAGGTCATGAACGAAGACGGCACTATGGCGCGAGTACCGCAGCTCGCCGAATTTTGCCGGCGCTATGGGGTCAAGATGATCTCTGTCGCGGATCTTATTCGCTATCGCCTGCGAACCGAAACGCTGGTGCAGCAGGAAGCGGCGGGTCGCATTCGTACACCGTATGGTGAGTTTGAAATGATCCGATACGTGAGCCGGTTGAACGGTGAAGCACACTTGGCGCTGGTGCATGGCGAAGTCAAACGGAAGAGCAACGTTCTGGTGCGTGTGCATTCACGCTGCGTCTATGGCGATGTATTTGGCTCGCTCGATTGCGAGTGCCAGCAATCGGTCGGCGCCGCACTTAAAAAGATCGTGCAGGCCGGATCCGGGGTCTTCATCTATTTGCACCAGACCGGGCCAGGCTTGCGGGTGGCGTGGCGCGAGGGTCATCGTGAATTGCTGGCGCACGGTGGCAGCCACACAAGCCCGGGCCCGCTGGACCATCACCAGCCGCTGCAGCATGAGATTGGCCTGGGAGCCCAGATCTTGGCGGATCTCGGCTTATCCACGATTCGCCTGCTGACGAATCACCCGCGGAAAATTGTGGGTGTGGAAGCGTTCGGCATTCAGATCGTGGACCAGGTGCCCATTGCGGTGGAAGCCACGGAAGACGTCAGCGTAGCGCGGCCGTAAAAGTAGAAATTGTCAATCTGATGGTCCGACTGCTTGCTGTGTTCTTTGCCGTGGTTGCGGTCCTGTGCAGTCAAAATTGGTCGCTCGAACAGCTTTTCTCGCGGCCGTACGTTTGGGGAATGGGGCCGTCACAACTTGCCTGGGCAAAACATGCACATGTACTTGGTTTTTTGTGGAATGCTGAGGGTGGCGCCTTCCGGGACCTGTATGTTTACGATGCCGATCGAAAGAGCCTGACGCGCCTTACCGGTCTCGCGCGGATGAAAGATCCGAGCAACGATAGTGAAGCCGATCGCGATGAGCATCGCAAGGACTATGTTCCGCCGCGCGGAGGGATCGCGTCCTTTGATCTTGCGCAGGATGGCAGCAAAGCCATTTTTTCTTACCGCGGAGATTTGTACGTTAAGTCCACAAACGAAGGTTTGCTCGCGCGGCTCACCAGGACGAAAACACCCGAATCGAATCCACAGTTCTCGCCTGACGCGACGAAGGTTGCCTTTGTACAAGGCGGCCAAATCTATGTTCTCGGCCTCAACGGAGGAACGCTCGATCAACGCACCGACATCAAGGCGCCGGCAAAATTGATTGGCTTCCGCTGGTCGCCCAATGGCAATTATTTTTCGTACTCAATCGAGCCGGCACCCGGTCGTACCCTGCCATTGCCGATCTACTCCGGCCAATTTGTAACGGCGCCGCCTTTTCCAAGAAGTGTTGCCGGCGATGCTCCGGCGGCGGAGCAATGGTACGTCACACGCACAGCGGGGGACGACCCGCCGCGAGTGATGGACGCCGGACCTGGCTACGATTCGCGCCCGGCGCAGTGGTCTCCGGACTCTAAGTATTTAGCGCTCGCCAGCCAGTCAGCCGATTACAAGAGCCAGGAGATTCGCGTCGTTGACGTGACTACTGGCAAGGCGAAAACCGTGTTTCACCAGGTGGACGACCGCTGGGCGGAAGTCTCGGACATCGGCTGGGATCAGGCGTCCAATAAGATTTGGCTTACGAGCGATCAATCTGGATACAAGCATCTATACACGGTGGGAATCGGAGGCGGCGGCCTCAAGCAGATTACGCATGGAAACTGGGAGATCCACAGCGATAGTTTCTCCCATAATCCGCAGTGGATTGGAGATTCGATTTACTATTCTTCGACGGAAGCCGGTACGGCGGAACGCCAGCTTTATCGCGTCAAGGCGGACGGCTCATCCGCTCCCGAGCGCTTAACAAAAGAAGAGGGATTACACATCGCCTGGATTTCCGAAGATGGAAAATCCACGGCCGAGTTACGAGCCGACATGAAGAATCCCTTTGATCTTTATGTCGACGGTGCACGAGTCACTAAGTCGCCACGCGCGGAGTTCTATCAGGTGCCCTGGGCCGAAACGCGTTTTGTGACATATCCGTCTGTCAAAGATCGTAAGCCAGTGGCTGCACGGCTTCTTTTGCCTTCTGGCTACGAGCCCGACCGCCCAGCCGCCAAATTGTGGCCGGCCATCGTTTATATACACGGTGCCGGGTATGCAACGAGCGTGCTCAAGCAGTGGGGAAGTTATCAGGAGCTGCGGTTTGTCTTTAATAATTTCCTCGCGCAGCATGGATACGTTGTGCTCGAAATGGATTACCGCGGCAGCACCAATTACGGACGCGACTGGCGCAGCGGTGTGTATCTAAACATGGGTGGTCCGGATCTGGAGGATGTGCTGGGAGGTGTCGAATATCTACGTGGCCTCAAGAATATCGATATGGGGCGCGTTGGTATCTGGGGATGGAGTTACGGGGGATTCATGACAGCGATGGCGATGTTCCGTGCTCCCGCAACGTTCAAGGCCGGCGCCGCATTCTCCGGTGTCTACGACTGGGCCAACTATAACGCCGAATACACCGGCGAGCGGTTGATCACGCCGGCGGAAAATCCGGAAGCGTATCGCCGCAGTTCGCCCATCGATTTTTCCGGACAGCTCCAGAACCATCTTTTGCTGTTGCACGGCATTGTGGACGACAACGTCCTGTTTCAGGAAGCCGTCCAACTTACGGAAAAGTTAATTCATGAAGGCAAAACATTCGAGGAAGCATTCTATCCGGAGGAGAATCATGCCTACGCGCGCGACGAGAGTTTCAAAGATGCTTTTAAAAGAGCGGCGGACTTCTTCGACCGCCATTTGGGAGTGAATCGATGACGAATGTGCCTGTGCCTACACCTTTCCGGCTTCCGCGGTTCTACCCGATTCTCGACACGAGTGTGCTGGCCGCGCGAGAATGCTCTGTGCTGATGGCCGGAGAGACGTTGATCGACGCGGGCGCGTGCATTCTCCAATACCGGCACAAGCAAGATTGGACGCAGGCGCATTTCGACGATGCGAAACAGCTTGCAAAGCTCTGCCATGAGGCGGGCGTGCTGTTTGTCCTGAACGATCGGGCGGACTTCGCGCGGCTGCTGAAGAGCGCTTTACACGTGGGCCAGGACGATCTCTCGCCGGTTGCGGCACGACGCGTGATCAGTGACGAGGTAATGGGTTTCTCGACTCACAATCGCGATCAACTTGTGCGCGGCAACGAGGAAGCCGTGGAGTATCTGTCGATCGGACCGATTTTCCAGACAGCCTCGAAGCTAAAGCCCGATCCCGTCGTCGGCGTAGAAAAGCTCCGGGAATTACGCGCGCTTACGGAAAAACCGCTAGCCGCTATCGGAGGTATTACGCTCGAGAACGCGTCGCAGGTTTTCGCCGCGAAAGCGGATTCGGTGGCCGTGATCTCCGGGATTGTTCCGCGCACCTGTACTCGGAAAATGTGGAAGAGCCATGCACAAGAATGGCTGCAGGTGTGCCTTCAGAGCCCACAACTCAAACAAGCCCGTTGAACGGGCTGCCGGGCTTGATTTCCAGGCCATCATTCAATGTCGCCGCAGCCTTTCCATGGCGGATTGTCTTGAGCGGTAGCACTCCTTCTGTCACCGTTATCCTTACGCGGTTGCGGCCGTTTTCAGGGGTGATGGAAAATACTCCCCAACCAGAGCCGGTCGACCAGAACGACTTGAGGGAACTTGCCTTCGGCGCTAAGTTGAGCGTCTTGTCCCCTGCGTAATAATCAAATCCGCTCCAGGCTACGACGCTAGACCATGCCGACATGGCCCGCGCGTAGTGATGTCCGCACTCCGGTTCGTCCCAGGGATTGCGGCGCTCGCCGTCGAATCGCCAACGCGCATCCTCGATTGTTTCTAGTCCCTCACGGAGCATTCCTGCCTGGATAAATTGCGCGGCCACAAGATATTCTATGCCAGTCCATGCTTCGGAGTAATACGGGAAAGGAATTTTTGGCCTGCTGCCCTTGCCATAGTCACAGACCAGGATCGCGGGCTCATCGTTCAGGGCATATACGCGCTGCACGGAATCGTGATTGAACAGATTGGCGCGGTAATTGTATTTGTGAATGGATTCGAGGGTTTTTCGAATTTTCGCCGGATCGAGCAGCGGCCCGAGACCGGCAAGATCCGCGAGGTATTGCCCAATCAACTGATCTGCCAGGCAGCCATCGCCCAACTGAAATTCGGGAGCTTCCGGGCGCTCTGCACCCATATCGCCGACGGTTGTTGGTGCAATCTGGTCCTTTGGAATGCTGCGAACCTTTTGAATGTAGTACTCACCGTTGAACAAATTCGCATCGATCCACGCCCTGCCATTGTCGTAAATGCGCCGATAGTCTGCCGCAGCAGTGGTATCACCCAGAATGCGCGCCATTTCTTCCGCGGCTCGTAAGGCGCCGAGATAATACACACCGCAGAGCGGATTGGGCCCGTAAAATTCGACGTCATACGTGTTGTGCTGCACGCCCTCCATGACTCCGTCTCGATTGGGGTCCCAACCCCCCGGAATCCACGCAAATGAGAGAGCACGCTGAATTTTCGGCCAGTGGCCGCGCAGCCATTCCGTATCGCCCGATAGCTTCCAATCGAGATAGGTCTTGATGATCTGGCCCATCTGCCCGTCGGCTGCGGCATAGCCGAATCGATCCGTACCATCCGGCAACATCTGCCGGAACCGCATGCCGCCCTGATCGTCCTCTGAATAGCCGAAAGCGGCCTTGCGCAATGAATGCGCCAACGACGGGAAGACGAACTGAGTGGATGTTTCGTAGTTCCATACGTGGGTGCAGTTGCCGAAACAGCAGCCGCGATGATCGTTGCAGCCTTCAAAGCCATGAAACTCGCCATCAGCCGTGCGGAAGGAAGTCTGCGTTACGAGGGTGGAAAGATTTGCGGTCGCGGCGTCGCGCAACGAGCCTGGCAAAGTGCTGGCGCGCATCGCCGCCACGAAGCTCATGGTGCGTTTTTCAAGTGCGGGAAGTTTCGAGGCTAATTGTTCCGCCGCGGCCCAGGCATCCGCAAATTGTGTCGCGTAGTGATTTCCAATGATAGTGTTTTCCTGGCCCTTGGGCGCGGTCCAGCCGGACCAGGCCGGAGTCCGATTGGGAAAATGCCAGCTTAAGAGAAATGTATACTCCGCGTCCGCTCCCGGCTCGATCTCGCGTTGCAGGCACAGCGAGCCGATTATTTTCCGTTCCGCGGCCTCGGGGCCAAGCTCGCCATCGGAGCTGAAGTCGTCCCAGAACAGCATCGGACTCGCCCACCACTTGGCGGCCGGCCATCCACGCAGATGGGTTACGCGGCCATTGCCGGGTTTAACGAGGCACAGAGCGAAAGAACCCCGTTCGGGATGCTCTTCGGGCGTCGCCGGATTTGTCATGTACAAACCCTGGAGTTCATCCGATAATGCTTTTCGAAATTCGTTGGATCGACCCTCGTCTTTGGCTCGCCGCGTGGATGGGGGGACCGACTGTCCGGTCGGATTCTCAAGTGAAAACGCGATTGAGACGGTGGCTTTGGTTTTGCTGGGATTCTGAACGCGATAGCGCAAAACGGCCGCAGGAAAACCCGAACTCTCGGGATCAAGCGGAATAAAGGGACTAAACGCTTCGAGCGATACGCGCACCGGAAGGCGCGTGTCATGGAAGGCAATTTGTGCTAATGGGAATTCGCCCGTAAACGTAGCACTCTCGAGGCGGCTGAGGCCGGGAGCGCCTGCCGGTCCGAGGCCGTCGGCGCTCGCGTAGGGCGGCATCAAACGAGATTCCAGCACATGCGCGATCGGCTTTGCATTGCCCGTCTTGACCCAGATGGACGCAAACGCGTACTCGGGTGCGCGGCCCTTGTCGGGCCGATTGTAGATTTCCCAATCGCGGAACTGGCCCCGGCCACCCAGGCTGATACTTCCGGTTCCGATGCCTCCCAACGGGAAGGCGATCATCTCAAGATTACGTCCTGAAAAAGTGCGCGGGTAGCGTATGCGCCCTCTCAGCGGCCCGGCTGCCGGTGGTTTTAACGGCTCGACCGCCGAGCCGGCACTGCCCGCCAGAGCCACTCCACTGGCAACGCCTTTAAGGAAACCTCGCCGTCCGGTGCTCATGTCAGCTCAGCTTGATGGTTGGCGTCCGCTCTGCAACGGGAGGCAGAGCGGGGAAGTCTGTGTATGGCTCCGATTGATACCAGTAGGCGACCGAATAGAAGCAATCCGCCCGATTATTCGCGTGTCCGTGTTCCATTGTGTGCTTCAGAGACTTTCGGAACGTGATGGGATTGTCGGCGTGCCAGCGATATAAGCAATAGCGGCCGCCGATTCTTTCCGCAGATGCAATCAGATGGGCACCGTTATAGAGATGTGCAAACGGCACAGCACCATCACGTCCGCCGAAGTCCCACGCGCCACAGAAATAGTCTTCCGATCCAGTGCCGGTGATTACCGGTTTCGAGTCATCGTCTACGAAAACCATTTCGTCGCCCTCGCCCATCCACCGTTCGTCGTTTTGCAGAACGCCCAGGGTGACGCCCATCAGATGGCCGCTGCCCTTCGATTCCATATACACGTAGTTCGCTTTGCCCTCAGGGTTCAATTCTTTCTCCCCAGTGCTGAATTTGATCGCGCGATTGGGAGTCGCCTGCCGATACTGCGCATGGAAATAGAGGCTGCGTTCCGGCAACGAGGGCACAAGTTGGTAGTCGATATTCGAATACAAGGAGCCGACGTTCTGGGCCCCTTCATTAGTCACGGTGATGCGTGCCGACTTGCGGAAAGGCATCGCGAAGTAACAGTTCAACGCCTTCACGGAGGAGCAGTTCAGAAACGCGGACTGATAGACGTTGTATTGCCCGAGGTTCAGGCCGAAGAAATCGCCCACCGGCGTCTCCACGCTGGGCTTCGAGTTGCCATCCCAATAGATGCGTAGAACGATTTCTTTCAAGTGATACGAACTGGGAGCGGCAATGGTGAACCAGATGTGCGAGATGATGCCGGGACCGGTGGCGTTGAAGACTTCCTTTGTCTCTCCGGCGGCGACCGGCCATCGATCGCTGTTGCCGCCCGTGCGGTCGTAGCTCGACTGCTTCAGCGACTGATAGGTTTGCGCGCAGGCGTACTCGGGCAAACGCGCTTCACCCGTGCCCGCGCTTTGCGCTTGGCCCTTTGCCGGAACTCCCGCGGCCCACAAGCCGACGAGCCCTCCCAGGAATCTTCTTCGGACCTTCGATGTACGTGCAGTTTCCGATTCTGACAAGTTACGCATCTCCTCTCCGTTACAATACAATGGCAATCGCGATGAAACGATATACCTTTTTGATTGTTTCGGCACTAGTCCTGGCGACGGTCGCTTCCGGCCGGGACGGAAACAAGCCTCCCGCTCACGGACCACTCACTCCCCTTTTCGACGGATCGAATTTGAACAACTTCGACATTTTCATCCGCGGAGGGGAACTCAATCAGGATCCGGATCATATCTTCACAGTGGAGCATGGCGTGGTTCACGTGTCCGGGAAAAAGTTCGGATACTTCATCACGAAGAAAGAATACTCAGACTACTATTTGCGGGCGGAATTTAAATGGGGCGAAGGAACATATGCTCCGCGCGAAGGCAAGGCGCGCGATAGCGGAATTCTTTACCATGTAGTAGGAGAGCAGAAGGTGTGGCCTAAGTCGATCGAACTGCAGATTCAGGAAGGCGGCACCGGAGACATCTGGCTCACGGACCAAGCCACGTTGACATCAAAAGACGGCAAGACGGTTGTAGGACCTCCCGGCCGCGCGAGCCGCATTGACCGTTTCAACAAAGGCCCCTGGAAAGATGTTATCGGCTACCGCGACCCTCAAGGCGAAGTCGAAAAGCCTCACGGCAAATGGAATTTGGTGGAATTGGCAGTTAAGGGAGATCACGTCTGGCACTACGTGAACGGCAAGCTGGTCAATGAAGGATCTGGAGCCAATCCCGCAAGCGGCAAAATTCTATTTCAATCCGAAGGAGCGGAGATTTACTTCCGCAAGATGTCTATCGCACCTTTGACTAAGTAATTTGAGCCCGGCGACGCCCGATTAAGACGCCGCCGAGCTATGACCGATGCCGTCCGTAATTCGAAACCGTGAATCCGATTGCCGGCAACATCTTAAGCAGGTTCGATTCGATGTCTTCAATGCCGGCGTCCTTCGACTTGCTTTCGTAGCGCTTCTGAGATACGCCCCGCGACCTCACGCTGAACGGCGAGCAGATCGTTGCCGATGCGATCGTAAGTCTCGGCCCAAAGATGGTTCCCATCGGCATCCACCCGGTTCACCGTAATCAAAAGCCGATCCCCTTGACTTCGTACGCTGCCTTCCAGTAGCGTTTTGACTTTCATGGCCTTGCAGATTCGTTTTACGTCCCCAGCGCTGTTCTTGTACTGGAGCATCATGACCCGGGACGGAACCCTCAAGCGCTGGATGGTGCCAAGCCGGGTGGTTATTTCGGCGGTAAGCCCGTCAGAGAAATGGTCGATCTTTGAATCCCTGTCCAAATTTACAAAGGGCAACACTGCGAGAGAATCGGTTTTGGCCGGCGGAACTTGGCGATCGGCACGTACGAACGAACCGAGCATTCCTATGATCGCCAGAGCCAACCCGGCGAATAACGCGGATCTTGGGCGAATATCGCGGATGGGAAGTAACCGACGTGAAGCCACGCCCTCAGAAACCGACGCAGCAGGACGGGCTCGATCGATGTCATTCGGAAGAATAAAATTTGCACGTCCTAAATCCGCTTTCACTTCGCTTTTGAGTTCCTTAACTTCCAGCACAAACCTGTAACCACGTCGTGGAATCGTCTCGATGTATTTCTGGGACGCTGTCTCGCCGAGTATCTTGCGAAGAAACGCCACATTGTGAGCCAGGTTGTTTTCTTCGACAGAGCAGTCCGGCCAGAGGCGGGTGAGAAGGACCTCCCTTGGCAACAAATGGCCGTGATTTTCTACGAGGAGGCGAAGCGTATCGAAGAGTTTTGGCCGAAGTTTGACGGGTTGGCCATCGCGAAACAGGAGCCGCTCGCCCGCTTCCAAACGATAGGAGCCGAATTGAAAAATCTTATTGTCTGGCTGCGACATGGAGGTTAAAGAAAAGCTCCAGAAAAAATCCAGGAGAGCCAAAGGTTGCCGGTGGCCTAACGTTCTTACAATCGCAGGAGCGATTTCATCAAGATCCAGAAATTCAGTTTATATATTACGTCGGAATTTGACTTCTGACTTCGGACCTCCGGTCTTTCTGGTTAATGTCCTGTCGTTGCAAATGGGAATCCTAAGCTGGCATCGTTACATTCCGGCCGCCTGCGAAGAAAAATACCCACACGTCCTCGAGGACCTCCGAAAGTGTCATGTGGAGCCAAGCGATGACAGCACCGACGTCGGGCTGCTTTTCTTCACCGGGCGGAGCGAAGAATTGTTGCCGGGAGTTCGCGAAGGGTGCCGTTCGATCGCGCGTATTTTGGCCGTCGCTTTGGGCGAAGAGGCGCCGAATGCCGACATTTGCTGGCAGCTGCTGGAGGCAGGAGTTTCCGATGTGGCCTGGTGGGGCGGGTCCAGAACCATCGCGCAGGATATTTACGAACGGCTTGACCGATGGAAAAGCATCGAGCAAGATCTCCGTTCTCCTATTGTTCGTAATTACATGGTGGGTGAAAGCCGCGTGTGGACCGCCACAGTGCGAGAACTGATTGAGATCGCACGCTACCATTCCGGGCAGTGCCTGTTGCAAGGGGAAAGCGGGACCGGGAAAGAGCTTGCAGCCCGGCTGATTCATACTCTCGATGGCCGTGAAGGCAAGGGTGAACTGGTGATTGTCGATTGCTCAACCATCGCGGCTGAGCTGTCGGGCAGCGAGTTTTTCGGCCACGAGCGAGGAGCTTATACCGGCGCAAGCAGCAGACGCGAAGGGGCATTTTCAATAGCCAATCGAGGCACTCTGCTTCTGGATGAGGTGGGTGAATTACCATTGCCGCTCCAAGCCCAACTCTTACGCGTTATTCAGGAGGGTACTTACAAACCGCTAGGAGCTTG
>Ga0207667_10003296_pt1 | contig 19914 bp, 15 predicted proteins | sample KBSCornC52_FD_184301 | JGI IMG/M metagenome (GOLD analysis project Ga0207667, IMG submission 184301) | Corn rhizosphere microbial communities from Kellogg Biological Station, Michigan, USA - KBS Corn C5-2 (SPAdes) (version 2) | ecosystem: Host-associated > Plants > Roots > Rhizosphere > Soil ...
TCAGTGCAAATGCGATCTGCTCTTCCGTAAACTTGCTCGTCTTCATGGCATGGCCTTCGTGTCCGCTTGGACACATCATGCCGAATTTCTCTACTTTTGAACCGGACTATTTCTTGGTTCAGGGTCACAGGGTCACAAGGCATACATCCATTCCGCCCGGTCGTACTTCCCGCCGCTTAGGAGTGCAACGTGCCCCGCATTCCGTTCCAGCGGGTACGGCAATGCGTCGCTCAATGCAAGCCGTCGCGCCCGAAGCAAATCTAGGCGCTCCATCTGGAAATGCTCGCGCTCCCACCGCTCATACTCCGCCTTGATTAGCTGAACGGCGGCGGTCTGTGCCGCAGGACTATCCCTGTCGGCCGGATCAAGATGCAGAAAATGGTCGGAGACTTGTTTGATTTTCGCTGACGGGCCGCGATCGACAAACGCGGCCAGCTCGTCCGCCGATACCGACTCTTCGTCGGAATCAATTTCCTCGTGCCCGAGGTTGCGCGACTTTCTCATGTCCACCCTTCGCGTGGACCTTCACGAAGAACGCCGAGCCGGCCGGTGAAGGTGTCCGGTTTTCGGGTGGCCGCCCTAGGCTCGACGGACCGCATTTTCTCACGACTTGCTACACGGACCGGTCGGTGCATCAGGTTCGAAACCGGCCCCGACCTGAGACAATCTCCGTGTTAGCGCATGACGTGCAAGCGGCGATGAGTCAGCATGTTCAGCACTCGCTCGAAATATACTGGCCTGCGCGCGCCAGATCCCATTCTGATCCAGTTCCCGCGTGAGGCGCCGGCAGGCAGCAACGCTGGAAAACTCGCCTCCTCCGAGGGAGCGGCAACACCCCTAGGTCGTAAAATGAGATCAGGCTAAAAATGGGCATTTCGAGAAATCACGTGCGAAATAGTACTCACGGCTACTTGCCCTGAGAGCGCTGTTTACCTCGGCCAAGTTTCGTTCAACGACATATCCATCCGGGACAGACGCTACGAGAGCCATCTTCGGGGTTAATGGGATGATGGTGTGCATGGGAACATCCGGCACAATGAACTCGCCTGTTTGCGCGTGGATAACCCCCCATCGGGTAAGTACGGCAAGGTCGCGCGCGTAGTGCCCTATACGCATTTGCAGTTGCACCCCGTTCAACTGTCGAGCAGGCATCTTCCCTCCCATTCTCGCGAACAGATAGCCGTTACTCTCCAGATTTTCCTCCTGGGCCTTAGTAAGGTCGTCGCCATGGACGCCGACCAATTGGATCTCCTGTGCATCGAGTCGCCGGTAGCGGGTCCGCATGAACCAAAGTGCAAACATGGTATCGATGGCCGGTTTCTGCTCCGGCGTTATCGTGTTGACCTGACCGCGGATGATCGGCTGAACGATTTTCTGAAACTCGTCTTCGATGTGCTTCATGTAACCCGCTTCCGCCCGCTGGTCCCAAGCGCGCTGGGCACAAAACAATGTGTCCTTCGGCTGGGCAAGGCGAATCTTGTTCCTGAGTATGTCGAACACGGACACACGCCCTCTTTTGTCGACAAACTGTTGCATGCTACGCACGGGAAACACATGCTGCCTGATTGTTAACCGGTTCGGGTTTTGAGGCCGTGTTTTTTCATGCTTGGAGATCACACCCTTCGTGGACGGGTCCGAAATCGGCTCGGATGCCTTTGCAAGCGTTGTAGCCATTATCGCGGCTGCGCTGCCGGCTGGCTCTTCGCCGTCACGAACACAAGTGACTTTAATTATTGGCACGCTCCGACTCCTAGTCGAGTTCACGAATCTGGCTTGCATTTTATAGCCGTCTGCTCACCCGTCTGGGTCATAAGAACCCGATCGCCTGCCCGAGCACACTCCGCGCAGCAACGAACGGCATCCGGTACATCGATGATGTGGCACATTGTCACGGACTGATGGGTCACCTTGCGCTGGCGTCCATTCAATCTAGTCGTATGACGCGGGCATCCGACCGGACGGCTATCGGCTTCCCGATCCAATGCGCATGTCCGAAACCGAACCCTTTCGGACATTCCTACGAAGCCATGTCCGAAAATTAGGTTTCGCTATTTTCGGACATGGGCTATGATTCGGACATCAATTTCGTACATATCGAGAGCAGCATGTCCCGAACTTTCGCCTACGCCCGTGTAAGCACGACTGATCAGACCGCAGCCAACCAACTCCGCGAGATCGAGGCGGCTGGCTTTTCGGTCGATAAGCGCCGCGTCGTTACGGAGAGCATTTCTGGAAGCGTAAGCGCGCACCAGCGTCCGGGGTTTGCCGAGCTGCTACTCAAGATGGAGGAAGGCGACGTTCTGATCGTGACGAAACTCGATCGCCTTGGCCGCAACGCGATGGATGTGCGTGCGACCGTCGAGGCGCTGGCAGAGCGGGGCATTCGGATTCACTGCCTCGCGCTCGGGGGAGTCGACCTGACCAGCGCTGCCGGCCGGATGACGATGCAGGTATTGAATGCCGTCGCTGAATTTGAACGCGACCTGTTGATTGAACGCACCCAGTCCGGCATCGCACGGGCAAGAGCGGAAGGGAAATCTATGGGCCGACCAGCTGCGCTAACGAAGCAACAGCAAAACGAAGTACGTCACTTACTCGGCGAAGGTGCGTCCGTGGCCGGGCTTGCTAACCGGTATGGGACAAGCCGTCAGACGATTATGCGCGTACGGGATGCGGCGTAGAGCAGTGACGTATCAAAGTTACTTTTCGCCGCATCACAAAATACCCTCACCCCGCTACCAACGATTATTGAGCAATCGCTGATCATTTATCGGCTTTGCTGGCAGAGGGCCTCGGAACGCCATCAACAATAATCACTTCCGGCGCGTCCTTTCCCGCAGACAGCACAAGATTACGGAATGCAGCCATTCGATCCTCGGAGGCCCCTCCGTTATCGATGACCAAATACACCCCCTTCGTTGCCCGCTCTGCCTTTTGGTATATCGGCAACTGCTTCTCGAAACCATGAAACAGCTGAGAATTGCTGGAAAGTTTCACCTCGACCAAAACTCGCCCATCAAAACCGCTGCTTAGCTTAAAATCCACTGGCCCACGACCGCCATCGCTCTCGGGCGACAACTCAAGACCGTTCGCACGACAATACGCGGACGCGATCCCGAAAAATATCAATTGAGCAGCCGACTCATGCTTTCGAGTTCCACCCTTATTATAAAGAAGCTTGCAAAGCTGATTATCCTCAATCAACTCACGAAAATGCTGACAGATCTTCTTCACCACTGCAAAAACGCGCTCGGTATCGGCAGGAGCCTCAAGCGTCAGCTCCAGCGGATATGCCGCCGAGAATTCCTTAGAAGCTCGATACCATCGAGTTTCGCCGGCTGGGTCATCCTTGAAATCGTACAGGCTCCGACCGGCCTTGTGATATGCGCTAAGGACATCCAGTAGAATATCCGGGTGTTTGATGAACGAGTTTCGCAGAACCTCTTTTTGATCAGAAAGCGTCGCCTTCCGCCACGAATCGCCAATGATCGCATTTAATTCATCTCTGAGGAGCTTATTTTCGTAAGCGATTCTTGAAATATCGCCATACGTTTCCGCGATCGGAAGATCACGCAATATATCCCGAGGAACCAAGATAACGGCGTTCCCCGTAACCGGATTCAGCGGCATATCCTCTTTCGGCAATCCTTTGGAAACCACCAACGGCTCCATTGGAATTCCAAAATCACTACATACCCGCTGCGTAAATTTAACCAGATCTTCAAGGATAATACGGGCAACCATATCACTAATTCTATCTGGCCCAATATTATCCTCGAACGCGCCGACCAACTCGAATAACGCGGGGTCTTTCACACCCGCATCGATGATCTTCTTTACCGTTTGAAGCAGGGGTTTTCGAAGCCCCGGCCCCATCCCGCTCCCTGTTTTCCCGTTGGTGGCATATCCAATGCATAACCCGTGCACTTCCGGAAACGTAAGCCTCTGATCAGCAGTACGCCAGAAAACGTCACCTTCGACACCAATATTCGAGACAACCTTCAGAACGTCCGCAAAATGCTGGGACACTCGGTCGTAGCTGTTAGCTAGCTCTTCGGTATCCGTGTGCTTGAGCAGACATGGGTCGATAAAAAGCCGAGTATCGACTCCGAATACAGGATCAAGCGCGCCTGAAGCCTCGAATGCATCAGGATCGATACCGTAGTAATCGCAAAAGCTCTGCATTGCCCCCACCCCGTGCTGGTCGTTCGTCTTGTCTCGATATTCTAGCTTGAGACAGCGGCAACCCCGCTCCGACCAGTCATCACGCTCGACCGCTATCGCCGCGCGGGAGACTGGCGGCCGGGGAGTTCTTTTGCGCGGAACGCCCCAGACGGGACGAAAGTTCGCGAGCAGCCGTATGAACGCGCCTGTTAGGCGTCTGTCTCCAAAGTTATCTCCAAGAAAATCAGTGTTCTGGAGATACGTTTGGAGATAGGGATCTCCTTGCCAGACAAGGCTGACAAGCCGAAATGAATGCTTGTCTCCAAATCTCCAAAGATTTTTGCGCTCGGCGGCATGGCAACCGTCGCTTGTACCGCCTGCTATCGGCGATCACCCCTACGCCGAGATACGTGTTGGTATTTTTGTTGGTATCTATGCACTATGCCCAGCCAAATTGCATGTGCTGCCTAGAGATATGAATTCTGTCGGGGACCAGAGAGCCTCCAAAGTTTCACCAGCTTCGCCACAAGAACCCCGTCACGCTTGGCTGTGCGGGGTTTTTTGTTGCAACCCTCCATCAGCGACCACCGTTGGAAATAACTGCCGCTGCCCGGCGACCTCTTGTCAGGTTGTCGTTCAGCAACCTCGCCGTTCTCCCGCCCCAGACAATCTAGTGATCGGCAAGCGCTGCTCCCCGCCCTCTCCCATCGGCGGCGATTTTCACGACTTCATACGACATCCAAGGAAAAATACGACAGCTCTCAATGTTCAATTTTCCGATTCGAGTGAATCCGAAATCGTTGCATAACTTATCGCACCGCAAGACGCGCCCGCATAAGCAAAACCTTGGCACCGTCGATGTTGACGAGCAACGATGGGCATCGTTTTACGAAAAATCCGGTGTCTCGGAACCGGGGCTGCCCGTGCCGACTGGATCATGAGGCCGCATTAAGTTCAGCCGCAGAGATCGCGTAGAATGCTCCGTCATTTAAGCGCTTCTGCCCGGCATGGATACTACTCGTATCGAAACGCGTTCAGTTGCATGGCGCGCATGCGCCAGTGAGTCCGTGTCGTGGCTCTACTGCGCGTTTCTGGCTTTTGCGTCCGGTGCGGCTGTCCTGGCGTGGCTCGTGGCAGCGTTGTATGCGCCGCATGTCGAAGGGAAGGCAGTCGATGCCTCCATGCTGCTACCGCTCTATCGATCGCTGTTATCGCCCAAGCCAGTCGAGCGCTTTACCTTTCTGTTGCTTGCATTGTCGTTGCCCATCGGTGCATTCCTGGGTGCACTTACGGTCCGAAGCAATTCTGTGCGGTCAATGCCAGCAATACTGTTTCGGGCGATCCCCTTCGGCGTAGCCGGGGCATTCTGCGTGCCATTCGCGCGGTTCGGGTTTGATGTGTCGCTACTGACAGGACGGACTCCGACAGGCGTGTATCCGTTGCTGATGTTTTGCGGCCTGGTTGCGGTTGCCGCACTCGCGTGTGCTACACAAACGAAGGTGCTGACTTATCGCACCTATAGATCGTCGCGCGTCATCTCATGGTCGCTGTTCCTTGCGAGTGCCGTGCTTCAGTTGCTCGCCTGGAGAATAGTCAGCGAGAACTCGATGACGGAAGGGACGACGTGGTCGACAAGTATGGATGCGGTCATATATTCCGTGAGCCAGGTGGTCGGTGGTCGAACGCTTCTTGCCGATCTCCCCTCGCAGTACGGACTCTTCCCGGAATTCATCGCACCCGCCCTCCGATTTTTTGGTTTATCGATTTTCTCTTTCTCGGTGCTGTTCGGGGTCATGCAGCTAGCCTCGCTTGGCGCGGTATTTTACGTCGCACAGCGTGCACTTCGGCATCCATTGTTCAAGATCGCGTTCGGCGTCGCGCTTGTGATGGTTACCTATGAGACGTGTTTGTTCCTGGTTGGCATTCCAGAACAGTACTTTCAATATTGGCCTGTACGGTTTTTTTGGCCGGCACTCTCTGTATTGGCCTTCCACTTTTATGCCCGAAAACCGAGCCGGTGCCGCGCCGCGTTAATGTCGTTGATTGGCGCGATCGCTAGTCTGTGGAATGCCGATTCGGGTGTAATGGTGGAGATCGCCTTTGGCGCATTCCTGGTGGCAAAATGGGCCGCGCTGTTGTCGCGAGACAGATCCAGCTCGTGTCTGGAGCGCCGCGAGATCGTGTTGAAGCTGTTGCTACATGTTGGGGTATTTGCGATAGCGATAGCGACTGCAGCGGTTTACCTGTCGACAAAGGCAGATCGATCTCTACAGTGGACGTGGCTCTTCGAATACCAAAAGCTATTCTATGGGCTGGGCTTCATGATGCTGCCGCTACCATTGAGGGCAAGTCCGTGGATCGCAATTCTCGGCGTGTATCTTATGGGGATCTTGGTGGCCGCATCGACATGGCGGAAATCACCCCGAAATCGCGCTGCCGATCTGCTGCTCTACGCGAGCCTCATCGGAATAGGCCTGTTTGTCTACTACGAGGGCAGATCTCATATCCTGAATCTCGTCACGGTATCGTGGCCCGCGCTGCTGACCGCGTCACTAATGGCAGATCGGGTTGTTCGAGCCACGGCAGCCGGGATACTGCACCGGGGATTTGTAGCGCCTGCGGCCGTCACGGGAGGAGTTGTCCTGCTTTGCTGTTTGGCTTTCGTTCGGGGGATTCCAACGCTCGCGAATTCTGCCAAAGCGGCGATCGATGAATGGTCAGTTCCAGCATCGCCGGTCGTTAGCAACGAAATCGCATTTATTTCGTCGAATACGAGAAAGGGTGAGACGTGCGTCATCTTGTCTAAACGACAAGGACTTTATTATGCATCCCGTCGCCTGGTCTCCCCGCTGATTGGTCCCGGCATTGCGGAAACGCTTACTGTTTCAGATCGAGACTCGATGATCGCGCAGATGAGGAAAGGAAAATTTGATTGTGTGTTCGTTGGCGTAGGCAAGAGCGCACCAGAGCTCGACGTCGATCTTCTGCGTGCTTTGCCATCTTATCGCGTCGTGAGATCAAACTCGCTCCAAACGATGGTTCAACTGTCGCCGAACTGATTTGGATAATTTGCGCTTTAAATAATCATGAGCTGCCCCCGGGCGGTTTTTTTCACGTCTTCGGCCCGTGCTTGCGGGCTTTCCTTTTTCCTTGAGCTGCCTGGAGACGAACTACCGAAGCGCTCCATCCCGACGGTGCTCCGGCTGTTACCCAAAGTGTTACCTGGCTAGCAAACAACGTGACACCCTCGTCTTCGAGCGTGCAGCCAACGGAGGCGAGCGGCCCAGCCGCGCGACGCACGTTCGCTCGATTTCGACGAGACGCGCTGAAAGTTTGACGCACCGCAACAGTCCGGGGTACACTTCGCGCCGCGGGGTGGAGCAGTCTGGCAGCTCGTCGGGCTCATAACCCGAAGGTCATAGGTTCAAATCCTATCCCCGCAACCAACATCGAAGCCCGCTCTGCGAAAGCAAGCGGGCTTTTTGCTTACCGGGCTGATCACGGTGCGAAGAGCTGATTTCGCCCAGCCCATGCTCAGCGCAACCAAAGTCAGCCAAAGTCGGCCAGCCCCGTGATCGCGGCGATCGAGAGATAGTATCTGGGCGTTCTTTCGGGGGTCTTTTCACGAGCCCCCCGGTGCTTGTCCAGTCATACGGACATGAATTCTGTCGGAGACTAGGCAAGCGCCCAGCCGCCTCAAGATTCCCAACGCGCCGCCGCTCTGGCCCATCGCCAGGCATCACCCGGCGCCGTATCGCCGGGATTCCATTTCGGCCGTTTCGCCCTCGCCGGTCGTTATCCAGAATTTCGCTATGCCGACGCCAAGCAGTCGGCCATCGCTAACCCCACCGCTTTGCTGCGGAGAATGCGGCGATGCCGGTCGAATCCGGATCGTCCGCGCAGCAGTCGGGTTGTCGAAGCGCAACGCGAATTCGCGAATCCCGTCACCTGGAATCACGGTCTGTGCCTGTTGGCCAACCATGATGCTCGACGGTTGCCCAACGTTCGGACCGTATCCCAGCATGCGAATATGCAGCGTGAAGTGTGCCGGAAGTGGCTGAACGAAGCTCAGTTCCACCTCGGGGAACACATTGGCATCCGACCAACGCCCCCAGTGTTCTGGCGCCGACAGACCGCGAAGATTCTCGATGAACATCGGTACGCTCGTCGTCGCGAGGTCGAAGCCTTCGCTGAGTGTGTTGTTGTTCCGCGGCCCCAATTTGTCGACGACATAGCCGGCCCGTTCCATGATCTGATGCGCGGTCATTCCGGACAGATCCACGTCGCTCTTTTCAGCCGATTGCCTTGGAAGAGCGAAAAAAGCCTGATCGCCAGTCCGGCTGACAATCGGCGCCATACCAAGATTTCGGGTAAGTTCCGCCTCGATGGCAGCACCGTGGTCGGCATAACCGCGCCGGTCGATATAGATACCGTTGAAGCCGATCCGCTTGATCACTTCAATCTGCTGCGCGACGGATTCAAGCGCGAGGGAGCGAAAGAACAGATCGCCATCGCGCCCCTTCATGCCGCCGAAGCTCCACCTGAGCGCGCTGGTATGCAGAAAGGGCCGCGCCAGATCATAGGACTCGAGACGGTTGCGCATCGGTCCTTCGGGAAATGCGACGTACGGCAACTGATAGATCGCGCTTCCGGCCGGCACCCGCTGTTCGATCGCATGCACGAAACGCTCATCACTATTGAATTCAGCCCTGTTCTTTTCAAGGCGCGTCAGCGAGGGGGCCGTTGCCTGGTCCCAAAGCGCAAACGTGCACAACGCCAAACAGAAGGTCGCGGCCCGGAGAGAACCACGTTCACCGACGATCAGATATCGCTGGATCAGCAGCAACACCGCGGCAATCGACGTAAAGGCGATAAATACGCTGACGCGGTTCCACGCGCGAATCATCGGGCTGATGAGCAGACTGAATACGCCGGAAAATCCACCAACCGTGCAGAACAACACGAGCACAATCGTGAGACTTGCAAGGATTTGCAGGGGGCCTTCCGGAACGCGCCGCCGCGTCGGCGCGACCACGAGAATCACGAGACTCAGCAAGCCTGCGCTGCCGATGATGCCAAGCGATGCGAAGGCGTTTTCGTTGACGAGCGGAAACGTTGTCGAGTAGTCCGCCGTGAGCTTCGCGAATGGCTTGAAGCGATGATCCGGCCGCGGCAACAGAAGCTGGTCGATCTTGAGACCGTATAGCTCCGCTTCGCTCGGCGAGCGCTGCGCCGCTTCCTGATTGACACCGTGCTGCATCCGGTAAATCAGGTTCGGACTGACATTGGCCACGATGCCGAACGATACGATCGCCACGGCCACGATCGCAGGCAAGGTCGCCGTGATCGCTTTCTGCTGAACTCCTCGCACGATGCCGGCTGTCAGCAGGCAAAGAACGCCAAAGAACGCGTAATACACGCCGAAGCATGAAAGCGCGAGAAGGATCAACGCGTCGAACAGCGTTCTCTTCGCGGCACCTCGCTGCAGGCTGAAAGGCATTTCTCCGTCCCAGATCCGCTTGGCGAACCAGACGAACGTCGGGGCGGCAAAGTACCAGGTATAGAAGAGATGATGAAGTCGCAGGAAGTGGAACGGGAGCAGCGTAAAGATGAATCCCCCCGCGAAACTCAGTGCCCTCGAGATCTGAAACTTCCGCAGCGCCCAGTACGCCACGATCGCATTGAGCGGAAATCCGATCAGATAGTAGAGGTCGAGCGCGGTCGCGGGATTGCCAAAGGTCCGACCGAGAATCTTGAGCACGAGCATACTGCCCGAGTCTGGAATCGGATAGTCATACAGGTTCGCGCCGAACGGCGCGCCTAGCAGTTGAGTGCTGAGGAACCAGTGACTCCTGACCGCAAGCTGTATCAATGACAGCGTGAAAATGCCATCGCTTCCGTAGATGAGCGGGAGATGAATGCCGAGATAGGCCGCACCCGATAGCTGCCAGCCGGCGACCAGAGAAACCGCCATCAGCGCGCCTGGAAATGTCCATTGGGGCAGCACGCGCTTTTCAGACGATTGCATGTAGGAAATTCGGTCGGAAGGTCGGTCGTTCATGCAGCTGGCTCAGCAGGTTATCGGGACTGTCGGTCAATTCGGTCGCGGGGCCACTTGGGCCTCGACGGCGGTCCCGCCTGAATTGATCCGCTCGCGTTCGACCACCAACGGTCTCTTTTGCGCATAGGTGAGAATCGCGCCGACATACTCGCCCAGCAGGCCAATGAAGAACAGCTGTACCGATGCAAAGAAAAACAGACCGATCAGCATCGGAGCACTGCCGATCGTGAAGCTGCTCCAGAACACCAGCTTCAGGACGAAATACATGAACGACACGAAAAGGCTCAGGCCCGAAAGGAAGAACCCGGCGATCGTGGCAAGTCGCAACGGCACCTTTGAATGCGAGGTAATACCCAGCATTGCGATATCGTAGAGCGTATAGAAGTTGTTCTTCGAAATGCCCCGTTTGCGGCGCGGCTGGACGTATGGAATCTGTTTGATCTCGAACCCGATCTCGCATACGAGTCCGCGAAAGTAAGGATACGGATCATCGATCTGTCGCAGGATCTCGATGACCTTGCGGTCGTAAAGCCCGAACCCCGTAAAGTTCTGAATCAGCGTGACGTTGGCGATCTGCGTGACCAGGCGATAGTACATCCTGCGCAGTGCAAAAAAGAGCGCCGATTCTTTCGATTCGGGTTTTACGCCGACCACGACGGGGGCGCCGGCGAGCCACTGCTTCACGAACTCACGCATCAGATCGGGCGGGTCCTGCAAGTCGGCGACCAGCAGAATGACGGCATCGCCCTTTGCTTGCAAAAGACCATGCATCGGCGAACGGATATGTCCAAAGTTCCGCGCATTAACGATCACGCCGACCGCCGGATCCTCCGCAGCGATCGTTCGCAGGATAGCGACCGTCGAATCCGTCGATGCGTTGTCGATGAAAAGATGGTCGTAGGTCACCTCGGGAATCGTCGAGAACACGCGACGCGTCTCTTCGTAGACGGCCCGAACGTTTTCCTCTTCATTGAAACAAGGCGTGACAACGGTTATATGCTTCATGGCAGATTGAAAACAAAGCGGCGATTCAGGATAAACGCAATGACGCTGAGCGGAAGCAGCGTCAGAGCATTCGCAATGTAGATGTTTGCGTCGAGGCCGAGCAGCAAGCGGACTCCGCCGAGATTCAACAGGTAGATCACACAGTAGACGCCGACGAATCGCCAGAAGCGCGACCGCGGCGCTCCGTCGAAGACGAGCCGTCCGACGCTTTGGAAGTTGAAAAGCACACCGCCGACGGTCGCGAGCCCGATAGCGGCGGGGTAAGCGAGACCCGCGTAAGTCAGGAGCGCAAATAACGAATAGCCGACCAATGTGTTCAGCCCGCCGACCGCCAGAAAACGCAATAGCTGGACAAGCGTCCTCGTCAAAGGCTCACGGTCGGAATCAGACGCCTGCATCGAGTGCCTTTTTTATTTGCTCTGTGACGGCATCCGGCGAAAGGCCATGGCTTTCCATCAGATAGGCATAGTTGCCACACAACGTACTGAACCTGTCTTGAATGCCCATACGCACGAACGCCCCGACAAAACTGCCCATCAGCGTCTCCGCGACGGCGCCACCCAGCCCACCGTAAATCGAATGCTCTTCAAACGTCACGATCGCTTGCCTGCCCGCCGCGAGCCTGCGGATCGAATCGACAGGAAAGGGTTTGATGCAGGGCACGGAGACGATGTCCGCGCCACCGATAGCAGCAGCGACCTTCTGAGCCAGCTTCACGCCCGAACCTGTCGCAATGAAAAGGCTCGAGTGCGCTTCGTTCGTCAACGGGACGGCATCGCCATGGCACCAGGAGTCGAGCGATCCGGGATGCACATCGCCAAGATCCGCCTTGCCCATTCGCAGATAGGCAGGCGTCTGTCTGGTCGAAATATCCTGCATGCATGCCGTCAATTCGAACCGGTCGGCAGGAGAATAGATCGACAATTGCGGGATCGCGCGAAGCGCAGCGATGTCCTCCGTACTTTGGTGGCTCGTACCCAGTTGTGCGTAGACGACGCCGGCGCCATCGCCGATGAACGTCACCGGCAGATTTTCATAGCAGACATCGATCTTGATCTGTTCCAGGACGCGAATGGGCACGAATGCGGCGAGCCCGTAGACGATGGGTTTGAATCCAGCCTTGGCGAGACCCGCTGCCACCCCCACCATATTCTGCTCGGCAATCCCGCAATTGATGTACTGATCGGGGCATGCTTTGCGAAATGCATCGAAGAGCGCATAGCCGTGATCGCCGGTCAGCAGAAGAACCTTGGGATCTTGCCGCGCCGCACCCACGATGGCATCGGAAAACGCATCCCTCATCGCTTCTCTCCAAGCTCGGCAATCGCGGCTTCATACGTTTGCGCCGTGAGCCGCGTGTAATGCCAGATATTTTCGTGCTCCATGAACGAAACACCCTTGCCTTTGACCGTGCGAGCCACCATCGCTTTCGGGCGCCCGTCGTTTCGGGTCTTCAGTGTCTGATACGCTTGATCGATCGCGGTTTCGTCGTGACCATCGACAGAGATGGCATCGAAACCGAATGCTTCGAACTTGGCACGGATGTCGCCGAGTCCGATCACCTCGTCTGTCGTGCCCATGGCCTGAAATCCGTTCACATCGACGATGACGATCAGGTTGTCGAGCTTGAACTGAGCCGCAAAGAGTGCCGCTTCCCAGATCGCTCCTTCATTCAGTTCGCCGTCTCCAACAAGCGCATAGCACTTCTGATCGGTGCCGTTTCGCTTCGCAGCCAACGCAAGACCGACCCCCACGGAAAGACCGTGTCCGAGCGACCCTGCCGTGGTTTCGATGCCGGGCACGTGCGCGTCGGCGAGCCCCTTCAGGCGCGTGCCGTTGCCAAAGTAATGGGCAATTTCATCATCGGAGAGCCACCCGATTTCATTCAGACAAGCGTACTGAGCCATCACACCGTGGCCCTTGCTCAGCACCATGTAATCGCGACCGGGAGAACGCGGGTTACTTTGCTCGTAGCGCAGGTGTTTGCGGTACAGAACGGCCAGCAGTTCAACGATGGAAAATGCACAACCGATATGGACGGTCGATCCTGCGAACGCCATATCGAGAATGGTCTTGCGAATCCGGGACGATTCGAATGTCTTCATGCCGTGGCCGTGTTTCGATTCCAGTTGATCGTCTTGGTAAGGGCCGCCTCTAACGGCGTGTACTCCTCCACGCCAAGCGAATGACGCGCGAGCGAGGTCGAGGGTACATAGCGTGGCGCCGGACCCGGCGCAGGCGCCATATCGGGCACGGTAGCCTCGCGTGCGTCGCAGAGCGTTTCCACCATGCGAGCAAGTTCGAGAATCGACACGGCGCGTTCGGAACCCACGTTATAGGCGCGCCCCGTCACGCCGCCGTGCAGCATGCGCAGAAGCCAGATACAGGCATCGGCGATGTACAGATAGCTGCGTAGAGGCCGGCCATCGCCCTTGATGACGATGCGCTGCCCCGCCAGCGCATCACGGATGAAATTACCGGCGGCAAATGGACCGTCTGCCGGGATACCGGGGCCGACGAGCGCATAGATTCGCGCGATGGAAACGCTGATGTCATGCTGCTCGCCGTAGGCCGACGCGAGCCATTCGGCGGACCTCTTCGCGTGTCCATACGCTGCTTGTGTGTCGAGCGTGTCAGGCGCGCCGCAATAGCTCTCGGGCGTCCGCTCCAGCGTCGCCGGCTGCTGCCCGTAAATGGCGCCGCTCGATGTCAGCAGGAAGCGTGTCGCACCATTCGAACGGGCGAGATCCAGCACCCGACGTGTCCCGGTTACATTCGCATCGAACACCCGCAAACCATCGCGAGCCTTTGCGATATCAGCGACGTCGGTCGCCGCATGAATGCAAAGGTCGATCGCTCCCATCGTGCCTGCCGTCGCGTCGAAATCGATCACGTCGCCTTCGTGCAATTCCACGCCGGGGACTGCATAAAGATGCGGTGCAAACGCACGCGCTTTCTCGGGGTTACGGCTCAGCACGACAACGTCGATCCCGCTACCGAGTATCCGGTTGGCGTGCTGTACCGCTTCCAGCAACCAGGATCCGATGAAACCCGTGCCACCCGTGACGAACAGTCGCGCCCCACGGAAAGCCGACCAGACATCCGCCGTATGCTGGATGACCAGATCGAGATCTTCTCGTGGGTACGGCTTCCGCATTGATGTCATCCCTAGAAATTGACGCCGACGAACGTCTCGATTTTCTCGACGATGAAGTCGAGCATTTCGTGGCTCAGCCCTGGGTATACGCCGACCCAGAATGTCTGGTTCATCACGATGTCAGTATTCGTCAGGTCGCCGCTCACGCGATATTCCCGGCCAACCATATATGGCTGACGCGTGAGGTTGCCGGCAAACAGCAGACGGGTGCCGATCTTGTTCTGGTCGAGGTAAGTCAGCAAGTCGACGCGCGAGAACTCCGCCTCGGGCTTCAGTGTGATCGGAAAGCCGAACCATGACGGATCGGCGTTCGGTGTCGCATGCGGCAGGATCAGATGTTCGGTGCAAGTCTGCAAACGCTCGTGCAGATAGCGAAAATTCTCGCGGCGCGCCTGGACGAATCCATCCAGTCGGTCCATTTGCGCGAGTGCGCATGCCGCCTGCATGTCGGTGATCTTCAGGTTATAGCCGAGATGGGAATAGGTGTACTTGTGGTCGTAGCCTTCCGGAAGTGTGCCGAGCTTCCAGCAAAAGCGCTTGCCGCACGTGTTGTCCTTGCCGGGCGCGCAATAGCAGTCGCGCCCCCAGTCACGGAACGATTCGGCGATGAGTTTCAATTCGGGGTTATTGGTGAACACGGCACCACCCTCGCCCATCGTGATGTGATGGGCCGGGTAGAAACTGAGCGTGCCGATATCGCCGAAGGTGCCGACCAGTTGGCCATTGTAAGTGGCGCCAAGCGCGTCGCAGCAGTCCTCGATCAGCCACAGGTTGTACTTCCTGCACAGCGCGGTGATCGCTTCGAGGTTGTACGGGTTGCCGAGCGTATGGGCAAGCATGATCGCCTTGGTTTTCGGCGAGATGGCCGCCTCGATCTTCGTCGCGTCGATGTTGTAGGTACCCAGTTCGACGTCAACGAATACCGGAACCGCACCGAATTGAAGAATCGGATTGACCGTAGTCGGAAAACCCGCTGCGACACCGATTACTTCGTCACCCTGACGAATGGCGCGATCGCCGAGTTTCGGTGATGTCAGCGTCGAGAATGCCACCAGATTGGCCGACGAACCGGAGTTCACGGTAATCAGGTAATCGACGCCGAGATACGCAGCGAGCTTTTTTTCGAATGCTTCGTTGAATCGTCCCGTCGTCAACCAGCCGTCGAGAGAGGCCTCGACCATGAGCTCCATTTCATGTGCCCCAATCACCTTGCCCGACGGGGGCACGGCTGTCTGGCCAGGTTCGAAGGCCGGGGGTCGAGTCGCGAGTTCGCCATACTGCTTGACGAGCTCGATGATCTGCATGCGGATTTGATCTTTGTTCATTGGGGCGATAAATAACTATGACCGGGAGTAGTCGGCAATCTGGGCGAGCGTCAGCGCTCTTACGTCTTCGTGCTCGTGCGCCGCCCTGTACCAATCGACGATCTTGTCCAAGGTGAAATCGAGATCCCAACGGGGATGCCATCCCAGCCGGGCACGTGCTTTCGAACAGTCGAGCTTGAGGTAGGTGGCTTCGTGCGGATGATCGCCGCCATCGAGCTGCCAGCGTGCGCCGTCACCCCACCGGGCAGTCAGCCGCTCGACAATCGCCTGCACGGGTTGGGCATCGATATCGTTGGGCCCAAAATTCCACGCGCCGGCGTAACGCGGCCCTTCGACGTACAGTTTCTCGGCAAGCAGCAGATAGCCGCAAAGCGGTTCCAGCACGTGCTGCCACGGGCGAATCGCGCGAGGATTGCGGATGTTGACGATTTCGCCGGCGCTGATCGCCTTGATGATGTCCGGAATGAGGCGGTCCGATGCCCAGTCGCCTCCGCCGATCACATTACCGGCACGCGCGCTCGCAATGGCAACGCGATGTGTATCGTAGGCGGCTTCGTTGAAAAACGAACTGCGATATGCAGCGGTAACGAGTTCCGCGCATCCTTTGCTGCTGCTATACGGGTCGTAGCCGCCCATCGCTTCGTTCTCGCGGTAGCCCCACTCCCATTCGCGATTTTCGTAGCATTTGTCGGTCGTCACGATCACAACCGACCGGACACTGCGTACTTGACGGATCGCGTCCAGCACATGCACGGTGCCCATTACGTTGGCTTCGTAGGTTTCCACCGGATTCGAATACGACGTCCGAACGAGCGATTGCGCCGCCATGTGGATCACGACTTCCGGGGCGGCACGGCGCAGCGCGTCGAGCAACTGTCCGCGATCGCGAATATCGCCGATCACCGACTCGATGCCCTCTTCCACTCGTGCGAGCGAAAACAGGTTTGGCGTGGTGTCGGGCGCGAGCGCATAACCGGTGACCTCCGCGCCGAGCGAACGGAGCCACAGCGTCAACCAGCTCCCCTTGAAACCCGTATGGCCAGTCAGAAAGACACGTTTTCCGGACCAGAACGACGGTGTGATCATGACCACACCTTCCATGGCGCCTCATTGGTCTGCCAAAGTTTTTCGAGGAGCAATTTGTCCCTCAACGTATCCATCGGCTGCCAGAATCCTTCGTGCTCGTACGCTGCAAGGTCGCCCCGCTCGGCGAGTTGCTCGAGCGGCTCCTGTTCCCACACGCACGCATCGCCGGAAATCAGATCGATCACCTTCGGCGACAGCACGAAGAAGCCGCCATTGATCATCCCGCCGTCGCCTTTCGGTTTTTCCTTGAACGACGTGACCTTGTTGTCGTGAATATCCAGCGCGCCAAAGCGGCCGGGCGGAAACGCGGCCACGAGCGTGGCGAGCGTGTTGCTCTTCCGGTGGTATTCGACGAGTTGGGTAATATTGACGTCACTCAGGCCATCGCCATACGTGAAACAGAATGCTTCCTCGTCCTGGACGAAATTCTTCACGCGACGAAGACGCCCACCCGTCATGGTCGATTCGCCGGTATCAACCAGTGTGACCTTCCAGGGTTCGGAATATTGCTGATGCACCTGCATGTCATTGGTCCGCATATCAAAAGTGACATCGGACGTATGCAGGAAGTAATTCGCAAAATACTCCTTGATCATGTAGCCCTTGTACCCGCAGCAGATCACGAAGTCATTCACGCCATAAGCGGAATAAATCTTCATGATGTGCCAGAGGATCGGTTTGCCGCCGATTTCGATCATCGGCTTCGGGCGGTTGACCGTGTCCTCCGAAATGCGCGTCCCCAGTCCACCCGCAAGAATGACTGCTTTCATCAAAATCCTGTGTTGAACGTCGAGCGGCTAGCTGCCTTGCCCGGAGTGGTGATGACGGCGGATCCCGTGCTCAGCCAGCATGATGAGCCGGATAGTCATCGCGACTCGCGTATTGATGTAGCGACCCGACAATTTGGAGGAGTTGTTTCACTTCGTTTGACAACCAAAATGTTTGCGCAGGGTGGTTAGCAACCTTGCCGGACGCGTCGGAGTGCAAGGGTTGCACGAAAACGCAAAGCATACGGCTGGCAGATGTCAGGAGTGTCGCGTCGCTGCTGCAACGCCGGTTGCGTCGGATGCAATCAAGCGCGGCGGAAGATCGAAGACCGTCTCGAGGACACGAATCCACCTTTCCGAGTCGACGCGGGTCGGTGAACGACCGACACTCCGGGGGCAATCATGCAACTAATCTCAAATTACACCAGATTCCCGCTCGGAACGAAAGTAGTCGCAACCCAAATCAAGCGCGGGAGCGACTCTGGAGGCTGTGGTCTGTCACCATTTCTCTCACGCCCCTGTGTCGCGCACCCGTTCCAATTACTGAATGCACGATTCTCTCTGGAACCGGCGTTTCCCGCAGCGCTCACGCGCGTGCGCGGGGGCGCAACAGCGCCTCACCGCATCAACCCCGTTCTGACCTTCGGCATCAAACTCACATTCACCCCCGTCACGGCAAACGTCCCCGTCGACGACGCCCCGGCCGGCGACGCCAGCACACTGCCATCCCCGAGCCGATTCGCATCGACGACGATCTGCTCCACGGCGCACCCGTTCGTCAACAGCCCGACCGGCAACCCGGCGATGGACGAAAACGTATTGCCCGTCACACTGAACGAACACACGTTCCCATACGCCCGGAACCCCGCATAGCCGGATCCCGACACACGGTTATCCGTCACCGCGACGCCCGACACCGTTCCCGACCATGTATCCAGCTCGATCGCGCCCTGTTGCGTCGGCTGCAAGCCGTTGTTCACGTTCGAGTTCTGGATGTTGGTCACGGTATTGCCGGCGATGACGACGTTCGACGACCCATAAGTCTTCCAGCTGTCTTCCTGCGCGACCAGGATACCCGCCGCCTTCTCGACGCCGTCGACCGTGTTGTTCGAGATCGTCACGCTCTGCCCGCCGACAACGGTAATGCCGCGCCCCCACGCGTTACCCGACACCGAATTGTGGTCGATCAGCACGTTGCTGCTGAGCCGGCCGTCGCCGAGATAACTGACCACGGCGATCAGATCGTCGCCGGTGCCCGTCACCGTATTGTTCTGCACCAGCACGTTGGTCGCCCCGTAGGTCGTATGGATGCCGTCGGCCAGCGTCGCCCGCACGGTATTGCCGACGATCGCGATACCGTTGCCGCCGAACACGAAAATCCCCGCGCTCGCGCCCCCTTGGACCGTCACGCCGAGCACCTGAACGTCCGCGCCCGTCACCTCGACCTTGGTCGATTCGGGCGTCGTGAGCCGCGTCGTGCCGGTGCCGGCGAGCGTCACGCCGACAAGCGTCGAACCGGCGCCGCGCATCACAATCGTCTGGTCGGCCGGATTCGTGGCGGCGAGCGTCGCGCCATATCCGGAGATCACCGCCTGCGGCACGGTCACGGCAAGCGAATGCCCGACGACGTAGCGGCCCGGCGCGATCACCAGGCGCTGGCCGGCCTGCAGGCTGTCGAATGCTTTCTGCAACGCGTCGGCCTGATCGCTGCCGTCGGCGGCCGGGGAGACCGTCACATCGGCGACGAGAACCGGTTTGGAGCCGCTGGACGGCGGAAGCGTTGCGCCGGGAGTGATGCCGGTCGCCCCGGCGGTCGAGCCAGAGCTTCCGGAATTCGTCGATGAAGTCGATGCGCCGGATGCGGCGCCGGCAGATGTCGATGTACCCGCAACGGTTTGCGGTGCCGCCGCAGCGTTGTCATCACCACCACCGCATGCGGCAAGACAAAGGCAGAGCGCGGCAAGCATCGCCTGATCGACTGTACGCATACGATGTTCCGCTAGCCCAGGTTGGCGTCATCGTAAGTACGCCAGCGCACTTTGTAAATGAATTCCGCGCGAAGGTACCGTTCGCAGTCCTCCGTCATTCATCGCGGCTGACGCGCATCCTACATTGCATAGAATCCCGAACCTTCCTCATCACGCGGGCGTCGATGCTGATTCGGGCGCGCGCGACCGCGAGATCGCGCGCGGCATCGGTGCAGCGGTTGCCGGCGGCACACGATCAAATCAAATTACATCGCACTTCTACGTTTATGCGTTCGCACCGCCATCGATTGTCAACCCTGTACCGTTAATCGATCGCCCTTCCGGCCCGACGACGAACGCGACGAGTGCCGCGACGTCCTCC
>Ga0207667_10003297_pt1 | contig 19914 bp, 18 predicted proteins | sample KBSCornC52_FD_184301 | JGI IMG/M metagenome (GOLD analysis project Ga0207667, IMG submission 184301) | Corn rhizosphere microbial communities from Kellogg Biological Station, Michigan, USA - KBS Corn C5-2 (SPAdes) (version 2) | ecosystem: Host-associated > Plants > Roots > Rhizosphere > Soil ...
TCGAGCCGGGTCGCGCCTATCGCATGACCAAGGGCGCGGTGATCACCTTCGGCCACCAGCAGGAGCGCTGGGTGCTCGCGGACATCAGCGAACCGCAGGTGATGGTCGTCGCGCTCGATACGGGCGAAGCGCACCTCGAACACTTGGGCATGATCGGCCTGCCCTCGAACGACAGCCCCGAGTGCACCGTGTTCCTCGACGTCGACGGCGCATGGAAGCTCGAGGATGCCGACGGCGCAATCCAGGAGCTCGGCGACGCGCAAATTTTCGAGTCGCGCGGCCGGCGCTATCGTTTTTCGCGCCCGAGCTCGAATGATCTGACCGCGAGCGTCGAGCCGACGACCGATGGCGAGCCCGCAACGCTCCACTTCGTGGTCTCTTCGGACGAAGATTTCGTGGAGCTCACGCTCGAGTACAAACACCGCCGCGTGCCGCTCGGCTCGCGCGGCCACAACTATTTGCTGCTGACCTTAGCGCGCCACAAACTGGCCGAGTTGTCGGCGGGCATCCCGGAAGCATCCAGCGGCTGGATGGACAAAGATCAGCTCGCCGACGGCCTGCGCATCACGCCGCCCCAAGTGGACGGCGAGATCTTCCGCATCCGCAAGCATTTCGCGAGCCACGGCTTGCAAGAAGCCGCCACCATCATCGAGCGCCGCGCGCGCACGAAGCAGATCCGGCTCGGGCTTGGAAGGATTCGTGTCGAACGGCAGTGAGCGCGAGTGACGGCTCCCGGACCTCACCACCGAGCCACAGAGATCACAAAGGACACAGAGCGCTCAGGGCGACGCGGAGTGCCCAAGAAAAAGCGTGGAGTGGCTGAGATTTTTTGGGGTTGAGCGAAGCGTGGCGCGGGCGGCGAGAAAGCGTCGGGGCCTCGACATCGCGCTGAGTGCAAATGGCCCATCGAAAGGGGCGTTCGATCGGCGCCCCAATCCCAATTCACTCTCGGTGCTCTCTGTGATCTCTGTGGCTCGGTGGTGAACTCTCCTCTTCCCCGCAGCGCGACGCCGAAGGCTGGGACGGAGCGCGACGTGGCGCGTGACCATCAACCCAAATCCTCGTTCGGAAGATTTTTGGTTGGGGGGCGTGGGCGCTCAGCGGCAAAGAAGCCGGCGTGTCCGGCGCGGGCAAGCATCAGCAATGCCGGGCAAAAGCGAGTGATTTTTCGGGCAGCTCGTCAGCGCGCATGGACGCGCTAGACTCGCTTGAGCGATGTTCCTCATTTTGATGGTCATCGGTTTGGTTGGGCTGGCGGCCATGGCGATTCCGGCGTTCGGGCACAGCCATGGTGCGCTCTCGGGCCACGGCGCTTTGTCCGGCGGTGCGGCGGCGCACGGCCTCGGGCACGCCGCAGCGGCACACGGCCTCGGGCATGCTGCGGCCACGCCGCAAGTCGGCAGCGCGCGCGGTGCGCTTTCGCAATTGTTGCCCGCCGATCCGGCGCACGAGAGCCGGCTGCGCTTTCTGCCTTCGCCGCGCGCGATCTTCAGCGTGCTCGCGCTGTACGGCGCGTTCGGCAATGCGGCGCTGCATGCCTTTCACTTGCCGCTTGTGCTGGCCGCGCTCGGCGCTGTTTTTCCGGCCTTGCTCGTGGAATGGGGGCTCGTGCGGCCGCTCTGGCGCGTGCTGTTTCGCGTACAAGGCAGAGAGAGCTCGCCGCTCGAGCAATTGGTGTTGAGCGAGGCGCGCGCGGAGGTGCCGTTTCGCAATGGCCGCGGCCTAGTCTCGACGGTGCGCGACGGCCGGCGCGTCCAGCTCGCCGCAACCTTGCGCCAAGATCAGCTATCCTTACCGGTAAAAGTCGGGGATCGTCTGACGATTGAGGAAGTCGACCCCGCGCGCGAAAGAGTGACCGTTACGCTCGCGCGCGATTGATGTAAAACGGAGGGGTCATGATTGAACCTTCGCTGATCGTCGCGGGCGTGGTCGTCCTAGTCGTGCTTTTGCTGACGTCCATCATCATCACTACGTTTTTACGCAGTGTGGATGCCGGCGAGATCCTGCTCGCGAGCCGCGGCCGGAATTTGAAGATTTACCGCGGGCCGAGCAAAGCGCTGATCGTGCCGGTGATCACCCAGGTACGCTTCATTCCCGCCCAAGCCATCAACGTCGATATCGAGATCACCGATCAAACTGCGGACGTGGACGTGAACGGGCGCTCCGCGCCGGTAAAAGTCACGGTGCGCGCGTCCGCCATCGTCAGCGTGGGAGAAGACGAGGCGATGGTGAACACCGCGGCCAACAAGTTCTTCTCCAAATCGGGTAGCGAGCAGCTCTCGACTTTGACCGACGTGCTGTCGTCGGCCGGGCGGCGCGCGATCAACTTGCTCAAGCACGATCAGTTGTTCAGCGTGCGCACCGGCCCCGCGCCCGTCAGTACCGCCCTCAGCACGATCGGCTCTACGGATCTGGCCCTGCCGACCCGCAGTGAAGACGACGAGCTGGCCGTGATCATCAAGGATGCGTGCTCACGCGAATTGATGGATCTCGGACTGTCGTTCAATAGCTTGAACATCAAGGCCGTGCTGAGTGAGGTCGCCGAAGCGCGCCGCCGTGAGTCCGCCGCGCGCGCCAAAGCCGACGCGGACGTGGTGCAGGCGCAAGAGGAGCAGCGCGCGCGCATCGCGCAGCTCGAGGCGGCGCAAAAGATCAACGACCAAGAAAAAGCCCTGAACATGCAAATTGCGTCGAACGGCGCGTCGATCGCCCGGGCCGAAGCGGAAAAGCAAGCGGCCGTGCGCCAGCAACGCGAGGCCGAGCTCGGCGCCAGCCAAATCACCCAAGCCCGCGCCGACGCCGAGCAAAACGTGATCCAACAAGAAGCCGAAGGCCGCGCTCAAGCCGCGCGCATCCGCGCGGTCGCAGAGGCCGAAGCCGACGCCATTCGCTTGAAAGCGCTGGCGCTGGCGCAGGCCGGCGGCGCCTACCTCGACCTCAAGAAGCTCGAGCTTGCACCCGAGCTCACCGCGCAAGTCGCCGCTGCGCTCTCGAACAGCCAGTTCGTCAACTTCGGCAGCTCCGGCGGCGGAGCTGGGGATCGCGGCGCGATCAGCAGCGGTTCGGATGACGTCTTGCGCGTCGTGCAAACGCTGATGGCCGCGCAAGTCATCACCGGCGGCAAGCTCGGCGGTGGCGCGAAGGGCTGAGCGCCGCGCACCGAACGCGCAGGGCAGCGCGCGCGGGCCCTGCGCGAGGTCACGAACTCAGCGCGCCAGCATGCATGTTCAGCATGCGCGTGGCCACGGCCTGGGCGAACTTGCGATCGTGCGTGGCGATCAGCGCGCTCGCGCCAAGTAAGCGCTGTTCGACTTCCGCTTGGGTGTCGGCGTCGAGGCCGTTCGTCGGCTCATCGAGCACGAGCAACTCGGGGTTACCGAGCCAGGCACTGGCGAGCGAAACGCGTTGGCGTTGACCGAGCGAGAGCGCCGAGCTGCGCGTGCCGAGCAGCTCACGCACGCCGAACGGCAGCTCACCCGCGCGCCGCTCACCCTTCAACGACGCCACCACGTCGAGCCATTCGCCGACCAACAGGTGGTCCGGAATGTCCGGTTTTTCTGGGGCAAAGCCCAGTGTTTTGCAGACGCTGAGCGCGCCTGCGTCGGGCTCGAGCACGCCCGCGACCACGCTCAAAAACGTCGATTTGCCGGAGCCATTTTCGCCGAGCACGATCACCCGCTCGCCGCGGCTGAGGCTCAAGTTGGCGTCCGAGAGCACGGAGCGGCCGGATAGCGACTTGGCGATGCCGTGAGCGTTCAGGATTACCATGATGATGCCGAAACTAAAGCGAGGGCCGCGATCAGCGTGACCCCGGCGGCGAAGGTTCCGGCGCTGCGGCGGGCGCGCGCTTCGAGCCAGCGACCCCACAAAGCGACCGCTACGCTGAGCAAGAGCGCCCAAGCGACCAGCGCCGCCACGAGTTCGCCTGGCCCGGACCCAGACGTGACGCGCGCCGCGACCCCTGCGCTCGCGGCCAGCGCCGAAGAGGGCGTGGCGATCGCGCCCAGAAAGGCGAGCACGATCAAAGCCTGCGGCACCCGCAACGAGCGCAGTAGCGCGCGTAGCCGCACCTCACTCTCGATCACCGGCGCGACACACGCGGCCGCGGCCACGGTGAGCGGCAATGCCAGCGCGGACAGCGCGCGTTGCACGGGCCGCTCCGTCGGATCGTTGCTGAGTGAGAAGCACAGCCCGACGCCGCCCGCCGTGCCGGACGCGATGGCCACGAATAGCCGCGAGCGCGCGCTGCGCAGCAGCCGGAGCAGGTGCGTGAAATAGACCGCCAAAACCGCGGGCATTGGCCGCAGCAGCCGAAAACGGGCGCGCGGCTGTTCGAGCACGCAGCGAAATGCCGCCTGCACGGCGAACAGTGCGCCAACGCTGGCGAGCGCCGCGCACAGCCAGCTCGGCGGATCGATGAGCACGAGCGCGACGCCCAGCGCCGTCAGCCAGCGCAGCCGCGGCCGAATGAGCGCGGCCACGAGCGAAGCGCCGATCGCAACGGCGAGCGTGACCGCTGCCCACGCCGCAAGCACGCCCCCACCGCGCGCGAACAATAGCGCCCACGGCAGCTGACTCAGCGCGCAGAGCAGGAACAGCGCCAAGGTCAGCGGCACGCGCGGCAGCCGCAGCGCGCGCAGCGTTTTCGAACCGGGCGCGTCGAGCACGGCGCGCAGCGCGGGCAGGCTGAGCGCGAGCCAGGCCGCCCAGAGCGCGACGCGCGCAAAGAACGACCGGTGTACGGCCGCAACCACGAAGCTTGCGCGCAGGCCATTTTGCGAAAACACGATCGCCGCAGGAATGCCGAGGGCGATCGACAAGGCCAGTGTTTGCAGCAAGGCTGGACGCCCCAGCACGGTAAACACGGCGCGGAGCACCCGCCCCATGCCTGGCGCCGCGGCCCCTCGGGCCCGCTCGCTTTCGCCCTGCTTGCCGGTCACCGCGTCAGAACCCCGCGCCGGGCCGGCTTATTCCGGAGTTAGTACGCGTTCCGGCGAGATTCTTTGCCGAACACCGTGCGGAAGATGATCTGCATGTCGAAGAGCAGGCTGTAGCGTCGAATGTATTCGATGTCGTGCGCGACCCGCTGCACCATCTTTTCGACATGGTCGGTCTCGCCGCGCCAGCCGTTCACCTGCGCCCAACCGGTGATGCCTGGCTTCACCTTGTGCCGCAGCATGTATTCGAGGATGCGCGTGCGATATTCCTGATTGTGGACCACCGCGTGCGGCCGCGGCCCGACCACCGACATGTCCCCGCGCAGCACGTTGAAAAACTGCGGCAGCTCGTCGAGCGAGCTCTTGCGCAGGAACGCGCCGAAGCGCGTGACCCGCGAATCAGTGCGCGTGGCTTGGCGCACGGCTGCGCCGTCTTCGGCAACGCGCATGGTGCGGAACTTGTAGACGTCGATTTCCTCAGCGCCCCGGCCGTAGCGCCGCTGCTTGAACAGCGCAGGACCCGGTGAGCTCAGCTTCACGCCCAGCGCCACGCCGGCCAGGAGCGGCCAACCGACGGCCAAGAACGCGCCGGCGAACGCAACGTCGAACAGGCGCTTTGCCACGCCGTCGATCCCGCCCGCGGTGTGCACGACCAAATCAGAGACGTCTTCCGGCGAGAGCGAGAGCACGACCATGAGCCCGAGTAGATACCGCTCTTCCTCGAGATCGAAGGCGTTGTCCGCGTCGCACACTTCACGCACGAGTTCGACGATGTGCCGACGCTGCTCGCGCGGCAGCTCGCGTAGCGGAGCCACTGCGGCCTCGAGCTGAAAATTTGCGGGATCGAACTGGGCAATGTGCGGCTCGACCCAAGCTGGGAGCACCTCACTGTCGGTCAGCCGCTTCAGAATGCGGCGCAGGGTGCGAAGCTCACGCTGGCACGCCGTGCCGTCGGCCTGCGCGGCAGCCAGCAGAATGTCGGTCAGCGACCGGAGCACGAGCTCTTCTGCGGGCGGCGGCACCGAGCTCGGACGAAGTGCCGTGAGGCGGTAAGATCTCGAGTACGCCTCGGAGCGCGGCGGCGCATCGCTCGCTTCCGGCAGCATCTCTGAGGGGTGTCCGTCGACGGTTCCGAGCATGGCGGCAGAGTACGCCGAAGCCGCCGCGCGAATCCAGTCTCGCGTCCGTAGGTGTTTTTAGGGGTGCGCGGAAAACGCCGCCGCGACGAGTTCGAAGGAGCGGATGCGCTCGGCTGGATCGAAAGCGTGCGTGGCGAGCATGATTTCGTCGGCGCGGGTGCTTTCCGCCACTCGTTCGATGCCGGCTCGTACACGCTCGGGCGTGCCGACGATCTGAAGCTTGCGAAACTCTGCCACGATCGCTTGCTCGCCCGGCGTGTAAACATGCGCGAGCGCCTCGTCCGGACTCGGCATGCGCCCGGCACGCCCCGCGCGCAGCTGCGCGAACGAGAGCAACACCGAAGCTGCCATGCGCGACGCGGCCGCTTCGGTATCGGAACAGAACACGGAAAGCGCCAAAATCGCGTGCGGCTTTGCCAGCGCACCGGCTCGGAAACGCTCGCGATACAGCCGCATCGGTCGCTCGGGTGCGTCCGGGCTGAAATGGCCGGCAAAGGCGAAGCCCAAGCCCAACTCCGCAGCTAAATTCGCGCTGTAGTCACTGGACCCCAACAGCCAAATCGGCGGCAGCGGTACGTCATCCGGCATGGCGCGGATTTTGGCGAACGGATGACCTTCGGGCAGCGCGCCCTTACCCCAAGCGGTCAGCTCGCCAAAATCAGTCAGGAAATCCTCCGCGAGTGGCGCGCTGCGCGAGCGGCGGAGCGCGAGTGCGGTCAACGGATCGGTGCCCGGGGCGCGTCCGATCCCCAGATCGATTCGGCCGGGATGCAGCGCTTCCAGCAAGCGGTAGGTTTCTGCCACTTTCAGCGCGGCGTGGTTCGGCAACATCACGCCGCCAGCGCCGACGCGAATCTCGCTTGTGACCTGCGCCACGTGCGCAATCAAGATCTCGGGCGCCGTCGTGGCGATACCCGGCATGTTGTGGTGCTCGGCGTACCACAGTCTGCGAAAACCCAGCCGCTCGACCGTGCGTGCAATTTCCACGGCGGCGCGCAAGGCTTGCGTGCTCGTGCTGCCGGTGCCGAGTGGCACGAGATCTAGAACGGAGAGCGGGAGCGACATTCCACCGCTGATATGAAGCCGAAGCACCGCGCTCACAAGTGACGGGCCTGGAGCGACGCGCCCAGCAAGCCGCCCTGAGCGTCGTTCGAAGCGCCGCTGAGGGCCCAGGCGAGCAATCTGTCGCGCGCACCCGGAGCGTTGCCCAGCCATTCGATCGTGGGCAAGACTCGGACCACGGGTGCGAAGCATGCAAAAAGAGCCGAATGCCGCTTTCCAACGCGCCATTGAAATTTCTCGAAGAAACAGGATCGCCACAGCGACTAACCTTGACGGCCAGTCGCTTGCTCCTAAGTGTCGGAGGAGTACCCTGCAGATCAACGAGCGGAGGACCGACAATGACCTCGAAGAAACCCGTCGTGCGGCGCGATGCCACCGGCCATTTGAACCCCGAGTACGCGCGCAAACTGCTGGAGGAGTCCGGACGCAGCGACGACGGCGATACCAAGGCCTTCGTCGACGGCAAGGAGACGAGAGAAGAGCTGGCGGAAGAGCTCGGTGAATCGTTCCTGGTCGCGGCCACCTCGGGCGAGGACGCCGAGGGCGATCGTCACGAACGCGTGGTCGAAGAGGAGGTGGGCGGCCCGTTCGTGCCCTCCACGGCCGGTCAGGAATTCGCCGGTGGAACCGACGAATCGAACATCGCGGAAGCGACGCGCGAACCCCTGCCCCGCACCTCCAAAGCCGAGGTCTGAGCGCCGCGGCGGCGCCACGGGCGCTCGCATTTTGCGGTAGACTGCGCGGCAGCATGCGGAAATCTGCGCGTCCGCCGCAAAGCTCCGAGATCACGGCGCCCGAGCTTTACGCCCGGCGCCGCGAGTTCATCAAAAGCGGCGCGCTCTTTCTGGGTACGAGCGCAGCGCTCGGCTCGGGCCTGGTCTCACTCTCGAGCATGGGCAGCGCCGATCCGCCGGTCGCGCCACCGCCGCTGCCCGAGCCGCCGAAAGGCGCGGCCAAGTGGCAGGTGTCGCGGCGCGGGCGCTACCCCGCAAACGAGCCGCAGACGTCGTACGAGGACATCACTACCTACAACAATTACTACGAGCTCGGCCTGTCCAAGTCGGAGCCCGCCGCGCTCGGCTTTCGGATCAAGCCGCGGCCGTGGACCGTGCAAATCAAGGGCGAGGTCGCGCGCGAGCGCACGCTCGATATCGATACGCTGATCGGCTGGTTCGGCTTGGAAGAGCGCGTCTACCGCATGCGTTGCGTGGAAGCGTGGTCGATGGTCATCCCCTGGCTCGGCTTCCCACTCGCCGATTTGCTGAAGAAGCTCGAGCCGACGTCGCGCGCAAAGTACGTGCGCTTCACGACGCTGTTCGACCCGGAGCAGCTCCCAGGTCAAGACAGTCGTGTGCTCAAATGGCCGTATGTCGAGGGGCTGCGCATCGACGAGGCCATGAATCCCCTCGCGTTCATCGCGCTCGGGTTGTACGGCGCGCCCCTGCCCGGCCAGAATGGCGCTCCGCTCAGGCTCGTGGTGCCCTGGAAATATGGCTTCAAGGGCGGCAAATCGCTGGTCGAAATTCGACTGCAAGAGACGGAGCCGGAGACGACCTGGAGCCGAGCCGCGCCCTCGGAGTACGGCTTTTACGCGAACGTGAACCCGGCGGTCGATCACCCGCGCTGGAGTCAAGCGAGCGAGCGCCGGATCGGCGAACTAGCGCGACGAAAGACCTTGCCCTTCAACGGCTATGGCGAACTGGTTGCGGATCTGTATCGAGGCATGGACCTCGCGCGGTACTTCTGAGTGGCCAAATCCAAGCTCAACTGGCTCGTGCCCGCGGTCGTCACGGGCTCACTCGTGCCCTTTGCGTCCATCGCCTGGCGCGCCGCTCACCACCGTTTGGGCGCAAATCCGATCGCCACCGCGCTCAACCAGGTCGGGCTGTTGGCGTTGATCTTTTTGCTCGCGTCGCTTTGCTGCACTCCGCTCAAGATCGCGCTCGGCTGGACTTGGCCGCCGCGCGTGCGGCGCACGCTCGGGCTGTGCGCGTTCTTCACGGCGCTCTGCCACTTTACGATCTACTTCGCGCTCGATCAGAACTTTGCGCTCGCGAGCGTCTGGAAAGACGTGATCAAGCGCCCGTTCATTGCCGTCGGTTTCGCGGCGCTCGTGCTGCTGGTGCCGCTCGCACTCACGTCCACGAAGCGCTCGGTCGCGCGGCTCGGATTCGCGCGCTGGCAAGCGCTGCATCGCTTGGCCTACGCGATCGGCATCCTCGCGGTGATCCACTTTTATTTGCGGGTAAAAGCCGACCACACTCAGCCCATCCTGTACGGCGTCGTACTCGCCTTCGGCTTCGCGCTGCGGCTGATTGCGAGCGCGAAAAAGAGCCGTGATGCGCGGCTACGCGCGGCCACGCGCGCGGCTGCTCGTTGAGCGGGCCGGATAGCTGGTACTTGCGAACCCTTCAGCGACTGACGCGCGCACCGCAGGTCACGAGCTCGGCGTCGGCGTCGGCTGGCACGGACGCGCTGAAGCCGGTCTCGCAGCCCGCAATCTCGACTTGGGGCTCTGGCGCAGGCGGCGCGGCATGGGGCGCCAGGCGGACATCCGCCACCCACACGGCCATCGAGAGCGCGAACACGATTGCGGCGGGTTGATCCATGGCAAAGCTCCTTCGTGAACCGTCAACAGCGAGCGGGCGAACTACGGGCCCTTCTGCAGCGCAAAGCCGAGCGCCGACAACGCGCGCAGCCAAAAACCGGAGGCTGGCGCCCGCCGTGGACGAATGACCGACAGCTCCGAGCCGTCATCCGGATCCGCTAAGAGGCGATCGAGCTCGGCGCGGGTGGTCGGGCCGGTCTGCACCCGCTGGAGCCCGGGCGGGACGAACAGGGGCCGATCCGCAACTGGGGAAATTCCAGCGATTTGGACAGATTCGGCAACGGTTCGGAGCGCGAGCGGCATCTCTCTCGAAAAGAGCACGGGTCAGGACGACACGTTCACTTTACCCAAATGTCACTCACGGTCAACCATTCGTCACTCGGTTGTCACATTGAGCAGAACGCCACGTCTCCAGGGGCGGCTGCGGGCAGGAGGGCCCGGCTCAAGGCCTCAGTGCGTGGCGAACACGAGCCACTCGACCAGCGCCGCTGCTGCCTTAGCGTGGCTCACCAGCCAGGGGCTGAATTTTTTGGAGGCGAGGATGCCTTTGGGGAGCTCCGGAAAGCCGACGGTCAGGCCTTTGCGTTTGAGATGCTCGGCGCGCGGGTGCTCGGGATCGAAGCCCTTGGGCACGCGTTTGTAGCTGTCGTGGGAACGGACGACGAAGCCCTTCTTGGTCAACGCGCGCAGGATTTGCTCGAGCTCACGACCGCGGTTGTCGTCCGCGACTGCCGCGCGGAAACGCTCGAGCATGCGCGGATCCATCATGTAGTGGCCCGCGGCGGCGAAGGAGTTCGGTTCACCGACGTGCACGTAAATGGCCATCGGCACCTCGGTGACTTTGCCTTGGCGCTTGGTCGGAATGAGCCCGCCGACGTGCGTCTTGTACGGCGTCTTGTCTTTGGAGAAGCGCATGTTTCGGTAAATCCGAAACAGTTTGGGCTCGTCCAGATCCACGTGCTCGTAGGCGGTGTCGATGCCGGCGCGCACTTCCGCGAGCAGGTCCTTCATTGGGTCTTGCCAGCCGGCTTCGAACTCCGCCTTGTGCGCTTGAAACCAAGCTCTGTCTTGGTTCTTCGTCAGTTGTTTGAAAAATTTCGCGTTCGGATCGGCGAATCCTTCGAAGGGCATGCGCGATTCTTATCATATTGTGCGCGGCTGCCGCCTCCCCGAAACGAGCCGCAAACTCGGCGAAACCTGGGCCGAGCGGGCTTCGGGTTATGCTCGGCGGATGCTGCGCTGGGCGCTGTCTTTCATGGTCGTGCTTGCGTGCCTCGGCGCGTGCAGCTCCACGCCGTTGCCGCCCGCGCCCGGATCGGATGCAGGCAGTGACGGCCCCGTCCCGGATGCTACGCCCGGAGACGGGCCGACGCCGGACACGCAGACCGTGACCGTGTTCGACGCCGCGCGCATTTCGAGCGACGCGAGCTCCGCCAATTTTCAGCGACTCACCGCCGATATCGATCTCACTGGCGGGCCGTACCAGCGCGTGACGTTGCAGGCCGAGCTCGGGACGACCTGCTTTCCATTCTCGGCCTGGCAGAACGACCCGCCGCCGAGCGGTCAGAATTTCCCCGCTGATTGCGACGCTTTCGATCGCAATTTCGAGCTCGCGCTCGACGAGCCCGAGGCCGATTCCGGCGCGCCGCCGGGGCTCGAACTGGTGCGCGCGATCACGCCGTTCGGCGGCCCGATGCAGCTCGAGCATGATCTGACTGCGCTCGCCAACGCGCTGCCCGGGCCGCACCGTTTGAGCGCGCGGATCAACACTTACTCCGATGCGGCGGGACTGATCACGGGCTCGAATGGTGGCTGGGACGTGAGCGTGCGGCTCGAGCTGGTGAAGGGCGCGCCGCCGCGGCAACCACTCGCGATCATCCCGCTATTTTACGGCGATTTGACGACGGAGAGCGGCGCGTCCGCGTCGTTCAGCGCGCCCAGCGGCACGCGCTCGGCGTACATCGAGTATCGCACGACTGGCCACGGACAAGCGGCGGGCGACACGCTACAATGCAATGGGCCCGCGGAAGAATTCTGCAAACGCGCGCACACGATCCAGCTCGACGGGACAGTGTTGAAGACGTTCACGCCCTGGCAAAGTTGCGCCAGCGAGTGCACATTGCTTTCCGACGCGGATGCGGGCTTCTCCTACTGCGCCGAAAATCCGCTGGGCGACGTGGCGAGCGTGAAGGCGGCACGCGCTCATTGGTGCCCCGGCAGCGAAAGCCCGCCGATCATTTTGGATTCGCCCGCGCTCGCCGTTCCCGGCGCCCACGAGCTTTCTTGGCAAGTTTCCGAGATCGCTGCGGGCGGCAGCGTGCGCGTTTCCGTCACGTATTATGCGTTCGCTGATTGAAGCGTTGTGAAACAATTCGCGCCTCAACCGTCGCGCAGAGCCGGATCTGGTAACGGTTCCACTCGCGCGCGGAAAAGCTGTGCTACGACGGGCGACGCCATGGTGAACCGCGACGTATTCGCCCTCCCAACACTCACTTTGGTTGCGCTCGCCGCCTGCTCATCGAGTTGTGGGTCGACCTCGAGCTCGCTATTCGAGACGCCGAGCAATGCCTCGGCCAACGGCGGCAATGGCAACGATGGCGGCGGCAGCGGCAACGCGGCTGGGATCGGCGGCAGCGGACCCGCGGCGCTCGGCGGTAATTCGTCTGGCGCAGCAACGAGCGGTGGCGCGGCGGGCAACGGAACCCAGGGCGGCAGCGACGGCGCACAGGACAGCGCCGGAATGGGCGGACTCGGCGCCGCAGGCAGCGGCGGCTCAGAGGGCGGAGCGCCGAACCTGCTCGTGCCCGCGAGCGGCGCGCTGTTCGGAGCCTTCGCCGGCTCGGACGCGAACTCGGTCAGCAATTTGGAAGCGATTTTGGGCCGCAAGCTCGCAATCCACCTCAATTTTTTCGGCTGGACCGACGACTACTCCGGACAGCTGGCGCAAGATTTCAGCGCCGGCCACGTGCCGTTCATCACTTGGGAGGCGTGGAAAAACAACACCGGCACTCCGCTCGATCAAATCATCTCCGGCGCTTTCGACAGCTTGCTTCACCAGAACGCCGCCGCGGTGAAGGCCTTCAACAAGCCCTTCTTCTTGCGCTGGGCGCACGAGATGAACGGCAATTGGTACCCGTGGGCGGGCGCCATGAACGGCGCGGACGCAAACGCCAGCGCCAAGTACATCGCCGCCTATCGTCACATCCATGACGTATTCATCGCTGACGGCGCCAGCAAAGTCGTGTGGGTGTTTTGCCCGAACGTCGATAGCGTTCCGAGCGAAGCGTGGAACGATTGGACCAACTACTACCCCGGGGACGACTACGTCGATTGGATGTGCGCGGACGGTTACAACTGGGGCACGACCAACCAAAGCTCGTGGCAATCGTTCGAGACGATTTTCAGCCGAATTTATCCGGGTCTGGCCGCGAAGAACAAACCGATCCTGATCGGCGAGACCGCGTCCACCGAGCAGGGCGGCGATAAGGCGCAATGGATCAGCGCCGTCGTCCCAGCGCTCAAAGAGTCATTCCCCGCGGTCAAGGCGCTGGTTTGGTTCAACATGAACAAGGAAACCAATTGGCCGCTCGACTCCTCGAGCGCCAGCAAGAGCGCAGCCGTGGCCATGGTGAACGACCCGTACTTCAATCCCTGAACGCGAGGGCCCGGCACCGGCAGGGCCGCGAGGAACAAAACCCTCAAGCTTGTTCTTTCGCCTGCGGCTGCGGCTCGTGATCCAGCCGCACCACCTCGGCTTGAACGATGCGATCGAGCCGGAAGTGACGGCGCTCGTTGCTCTCCAGGTCGATCGCGTCGAGGCGCGTCTCGCGGCGTTCCATCAACACCCCGAGCACGCGGATGGTGCGCTTTTTTTCGACGAAGTTGCCGTCCACGTACACGATACAGAGAGGCCGCTGTTCGAACCAGGCGCGCTCCAAGGCCGCGCGCACCGATTTCTTGGTCGGCAAACCGGGCACGCCGTGGAACGACAGCTCGGACAAGCGCGTGAGCAGCTCGCGTTGCGCGGAGGTGGACAGCGCGGCCCGCACCTTGTCGAGTGCAGTCTCGAGCGTCTCGGCGAAGGGCAAGAGCCGCATCTCGATCGCGAAGCGTCCGAGCGCGACGAGCAGCGCGGCCTCACGCGCGGTGAAGTTCACCGGCGGAAGACTGTAGCTGCGGTCGAGCGCGTAACCGCCGCCGCGACCGCACTCGGCACCGATGGGCAGCGCGGCCGCGCGCAAGGTGTCGAGGTCGCGGTAAATCGTGCGCACGGTGACACTGAAGCGCTCGGCGAGCGTCTCGGCGGTAACGCCCGTGCGCCGACCGCGCAGGTACTCCGTGAGGGCGAACAGTCGCTCGGTGCGGGACATCTGAAACCTGACATACTCCTGACAGGCGCGGCTGACAAATTCAGGCTTTTTGCGGCGAACGAAGCAAAAAGTGGCCGAGGAACGCGCACAGCCCGCCGAGCGCGGTGTTGGTCACGCGCAGGCGCACCACCGTGAGCTCCGGCAAACCGACGAGCGCGAGCAAGAACGCGACGTAAGCGGTGATGGCGACCGCGTACGCGGCGTAGTTGACGTTCAAGAGCGTGTAGCAAAGCGCGGCCGAGAGCAGCACCAAGGCCACCAACACCGGTGGCTCCGGTCGCAGGGTCGCAGCGATCAGCGTCGCGATTGCGGCGCCGATCAGCGTGCCCGCAATGCGCGCAAAGCCGCGGCTCAGGGTCTGCTGCAGATCCGGCTTGAGCACCAAGAGTGCCGTCATGGGGACCCAATACCATTGCCGCAGGTTCAGCGCGCGAGCCCCGCCGGCGCAGGCACCGAGCGTCAAGCAGAGCCGCGCGGCGTAGCCAAACGCAGGCGAGCGCGGCGTGAGGTGCGGCCGCGCCCGCAGCAGCGCACGGCGCAGACCTGGCCGGCGAAACGAGAAGCGTTGCGCTTGCGCGCCCAACGCCGGTTCGCCCGTTTCAGGCTGCAAAATCAAGGCGACCAGCGTTTGCAAGAGCCCGCCGGTCAGCACCAGACAAGCGCGTAGGCCCGCACCGGCAAGGCCGCCGGGAAAGGCCGCGGCAATCAACAACGCGATTGCGCATTGCAGGCTCACCCACCAAACGCCAGCGTCGAGCGCCCAGAGCACGCCGCACAGAAAGCCCCACAGCGCGAGCGTGAGCCCCACCGCGAACCAAGAATTACCCACGAGCGTCCCGAGCGCCGCAGCCAAGGCCATCCCAAAGCTCGCGCACAGAAGTGGCAAGAGCCGCGAGCGGGAGATCCGCTGCCAGGAGCCAAAACCCACGGACATGGCGCCGCCTGCAGTGACCAAGCCCTCGCGCAGGCCGAACCAAAACCCCGCCATCAGCGGCGCCGCGATGGCGGGGATGCAGCACAAGGCCGTGCGCAGATCGAGCTTCGAGGAATCGAACTTGGCGATCTCGCGTAAGCTACTCCGGAACATTTCGACTCGTTTGCAAAGCAGGGAAACCGATGCGCTTGGAAGGGGCGATTTTCCCCACGCTAGTGCGGCGCATGTGAGCTGAAGCCAAATATTTCGACGTGGCGCTGCACTAGTTGGCCGCACAGCCGCCCAGCGCAGCGAAACAATCGCACACAACTGGCCGAAGGCGGAGCAAAGTCGGGCCGTGTTAAGCTGCGCGCGTTTCCCCTGCAACACTTGGCGCCCGCGCGGCGCGGAAAGAGAAGACGATGCTACGTAGGCCTGTGATCGCCCTCGCCGGATTGATTTCGCTCGTAACAGGTTGTGCCAAGGATCCCGAAACACCTCCCGCTGCGGCACCCGCCCCGTACGCGGCGCAACCCGCTGCCACCACCGCCTATCCGCAGCCCGCCGTGACGACGCCCGCGCCCGCAGCCACCACGCCCGCTCCAGTGCCCGGAGCGCCCGCTGCGGGTGGCACGATGGCAACGCCGAATGCTTTTGCGCTGCCCTGTCAAAACGATCAAGCGTGCGGCTTTGCCAAGTGCAATGTGCAGTTCCAAAAGTGCGCGTTCCCCTGCCAGAGCGCGGTGGATTGCGCCGCGGGAGCAACGTGCAACACGGTGACCGGGTTGTGCTTGCCGGGCGGCGCGCCGCAATGAACACGCGCCTGCGCGCTGATTGATGGCTCGAGCGCGCTGCCCGCGACTCACTTCGGGCTGATCGGCGGCAGCGCGCTGCTCGCCACGTTCGTATTCGCTTCGACGAACAACGGGCCTTGCACGTAATCGCAGCCGAGGTCGCGGAGGACCGCTGCCTCTTCGACTTTCTCGACACCCGCGCCGATCAGGCGTTTGCCCATGTCGTGGCAGAGCGTCACGAGCGAGCAGACGATTTTGCGTTTCATGGCGGAGAGATGAATCTCCGAAATCAGCTCGCTGTCGAGCTTCACGAACTCCGGCTCGAGCAGGGCGAAGCTCGTGAGCCCCGCGTAGCCGGCACCCAAGTCGTCGAGCGCGATCTGGAAGCCTAGCGCGCGCAGCCGAGCCACGCGCTCGCGCAAATCGCGAATGTACTCGAGTGAGGCGCGCTCGGTGATCTCGAGCACCACGCGCGAGGCAACGGCCGTGAGCGGAGCCGTGGCCTGGTACAGGGCCTCGTCTTCCAGATCGCGCGCATGTAAATTCACGAACAGCAGCGAATCCTTGCCGCGAATGCCGCTGGCCGCCAATTGGCGCACGGCTGCGCCGAGCTCACTCACCCGGCCCAAGCGTTCCGCGGCTTTCAGCACGGCTGCGGGCTCGGACCAATCCGGATCATCGCTCTTGATCAAGAGCTCGTGCGCGAACACGCCATGATCGCCTACCGCCACGATCGGCTGATACGCGACGTAGAGTGAGCCGAGCGCACGCGCGAACACTCCGCCGATCGCGGTGCGCTGCCCCACGCGGAAGGTGCCGCTCTCGAATTCTGCGACGTACGCGCGCTTCACCCGCGCCATGCGGCCGACGTTGGCCGCATGCTCGATGATTTGCCCGAGTTGCTCGCTCTCGATCGGCTTGATCAGGTATTGAAAGGCGCCATATTGGGCGGCCTGCGCGGCGCTCTCGAAGTCCGGATTCCCGGTGAGTAAGATCACCGGCAAGTCCAAATCATGCTCACGCACGGCGCGGAGTAGCGCGAGCCCGCTCATGCCGGGCATGCGCACGTCGCTGACCAGCGCGTCGAACTCGCCGCTGCCCATACAGCTCAAGGCCTCGGCGCCGCTGCGGCAGGCGCGCACTCGATAGCCGCGGCTCTCGAGCACACGCCGAAACGCGTTTCGCACCGCGTCGTCGTCATCGACGAGCAGCACCTTCGTCTTCGCCGCAGCGAGCGGGTCCCGCGCAGCCAGCGGATCGGGCGCGCTCGATTCAGTTGCGGCAGCGGCGCCGTCACGCATCCGAGAGACCATGCAGCGACCTACGGCCGAGCCCAGAACGGCTCCAGTAGGGCGAATAGCAACGGCAAGGGCGCGCTGAACTGCCCCGAACCGCGGATCCTGCAGAAAAGTCGCCCAGCCGTCGATTTCGCCAACCGAATCCGAGGCGCGCGACCACGAAAAAAAGGTTGTCACAGATCGCATTCTTCCAGCCCGAGCGCGGCTCGGATCCGCCTTCCGGCATTCGCCGGCGAAGCGAGCTACTCGCGCGCCGCTCGAAGCTGACGCTGCTCGCGGAATCCGCGCAAAATTGCTCGGACATTCGCGAGCTTGCGCGCTTAGCCCAGGGCCTGCTTCCGGCCCTGCGTAGGACTTGCCGCGGCGTGCTCGGCGCGCGCCACCCGGACCTCGAAGACGCGGTCCAAGATTGCCTGCTCGAGGTGCTGCGCGCCTTGCCAAACTACCGCTTTCAGGGCGATTTTCTGCACTACGCCAACAAGATCAGCCTGCGCGTTGCGCTCTCGACGCGGCGCCGCAGCGCCGAGCGCGAAAAGCGCTTCGACTCGCTCGATACCTTCATTGCCGAACCGGCGCCGGTTCCCACGGCCGAGCTCGACCGCGCCCGGCAGTTACGGCGCGGGCTCCGGCGCTTGCCGCGCGCCCAGGCCGAGGCGCTCTCGCTGCACTTCGTGCTCGGGTTCTCGGTCGACGAAGCCGCGGCGCTGACCAAAGTTTCGCCGAACACGGTGAAGACGCGCATCCGGCTCGGCAAGCAGCGGCTACTGCGCGGGCTGCGCGGGCTCGCGACGAAAGAGCGCTGAGCCCCGCCCAAAGCCGCCGAAGGCTGCGCCGGGCCACGCCGCGGCGCGTGACCATCAAAAAACCAATTTTACAGCGCAGCCTCAGCGCTGGCGATCCCTGTTTGGGATTTGAGGGCGTGGGCGTGGACGAGCTGAATCGCCCGCGCGGTCGGCGCGGGCAAGCTCGGCTGCGCGTGACGCGCGTTCAGGGTTTGTCGCCGCTCTTGAGCGCGTATTTGCGGCCGCGCCACACGCCGAGCCCTTCGTCGAGCACGGTCACTTTCTTGAAGCCCGCTGCGACGAGTTTGCTCGCCAAGGTGCCGGACTCCGCGTGCGGGCACGCGCAGTAGCAGACGAGCCAAGCGTTCTTCGGCAGCTTCGCAAAGTAGCTGGTCGGGTCGTAAAACGGCACGCTGACGGCGCCCGCGATGTGCTCGTTCATGTAGTCGGACGGCGTGCGGGCATCGAGCAACGCCATGCGTGCGCCGCGTTCGAGCTGCGCGTGCACCACGTCGACCGGAGTCGTGCCCGGCTGCGCTTTGAACCCGACCGGCTCGGGCCCGCGCGGATTGAGCGGCACCGGGCCGAGCGGAATCGGCGGCGGCGGCGCGGGCGGTGGCGGCGGTGGCGGCGGCGAAGCCCATTTGCGCAGCAACGCCGTCACGTCCTCGATCCCGGCGTCGCCCAGCTTTTGCTCGAAGCTCGGCATTTGGGTACCGGTACGGCCATGCTTGATGGCGTAACGCAGAAAGCCGTTGGTCGCAGTTTGGAGCAGCTGCGGGTTGCCGATGTGCAGCGCCGGGCCCGTGACGCCTTTGGCGCCATGACAGCCCGAGCACTCGCGCGCATAGATGCTTTCAGCGCGCTCCACGTCGCCCGTGTTGACGTGCTCGTCGAGCGCCGGGCGTGGCCCTTTTCTCCACGACGTGCGCATGAAGCGGATCAACTCTTCGATGTCGTCGCGCGAGAGCGGGCCGCCGCGATCGTTGAACCAGGCGGACATGGTCGTGCCCGTGCGCCCGTTCTTGATCGCCTCGCGCAGGTACTCATCGGTCGCGGTGGCTTGAAAATCAGCCTGCGCCAAGCGCGGCGCCTGATCGGCTTTGTAGCCCTCGCCGTTCGCGCCGTGGCACACCGCGCACATGCGGCCGTAGAGCTCTGCCCCGCGCGTGGGCTTGGGCGGGGGCGCGGGCTTGCGGCAACCCCAGAGCGCCGTGAACAGCGGAAGGAACAGGAACGAAAGGGCGATTTGCAGGCGACGCATGGACGGCTCGCGCCACTTGGGCGGTGACGGCGGGCGGATGCTACGACGAGCCGAGTCCAAACACCACTCGACGTTTCCGCCGGAAAACGCTCACGGGCGCGCGATCCGCGCCTCGATCACGCGCTGCACGGGCTCCGGAACGGCGCTCAGGAAGTCGTAACCGGTGGCCGCTTCGATCGCGTCGACCGAGGTCAGGTAGGCCGTCCACTCGCGCTCGCCGACCCCCTTTTGGTTGGGCATCAGCGCGCTCACGACTTCGGTCTGCTCGGTCACGTCGCTCGGGCCCTGGCCGTCCTCCAACGTGACCACGATTTTGAAATTGGCCGCGGGCACCGCCACACCCTGGCCGATGGTGGGCGCGGGGTTCGAGAACACGCCGCCCGCGACGATGTACAGCACCGCGCCCGGCCGTTCGGCGCGCTCGCGCTCGTAGCGCTCGAACTTTTCCCAAGGCCCCGCGTTCAGCTCGTGCAGCTGCGGCTCCATGTTCGTGAACACGAAGGTCGCCGAGTTGTCCTCCGGCGAGTCTTCCCGGTCCGCGGATGGACAGAGGTGACCGCGATCGTACCCACTGTGCAGGTAATCGCGCTCGCTCACGTGATAGAGCTCAGGCGGCAACGCGGGGTCCGGGCGGAAGTCATTTCGGCGCTGGAGGTGCCCGAGATACGAGCGATCGAGACGCCAACCGACCCAATTCGGCACCCGTTTCGTCGGATTGTAGGAGATGACGAACGAGCGCTCGTCATC
>Ga0207667_10003299_pt1 | contig 19911 bp, 14 predicted proteins | sample KBSCornC52_FD_184301 | JGI IMG/M metagenome (GOLD analysis project Ga0207667, IMG submission 184301) | Corn rhizosphere microbial communities from Kellogg Biological Station, Michigan, USA - KBS Corn C5-2 (SPAdes) (version 2) | ecosystem: Host-associated > Plants > Roots > Rhizosphere > Soil ...
TGAGGCAAGCGCAGGGCGCCAATCGTTGAAAGAAGGGTCGCGGAAACGCGGCCCTTTTTCATGTCTGCGCCACGGAACTCCGCCGGAGATGCCCGGTGCGGCCAACCGTCGGAAATGCGCGTTCGGTCGCACCCCCTTTGTGACCATGCGCAAGTTTTGTCGCCGTGTGCCCCGCTATGGTGGCGCCGCCGTATCGGCATCCGTGGGGGAGCACATGGGCATGCACTGGACTGCGCGTCGCTGGTCGACCTGCGCGTTGGCGTTCTGCGCCGCATCGACATCGGGTATCGCCGCGGCGCAGAGTCACGCTCCCGACGTCGTCATGCGCAGCGGTTTCGAGGGCGCAGCGGCGGGACCCTTCAATGATTCGGATGCGTCGCGCTTCCTTGCGCAGGCGACGTTCGGTCCGACCGACGCCGACATCGCGCACGTGCGCGCGGTCGGCTACCAGGCGTGGCTCAACGAACAGTTCGCGGCGCCGCCCACGCACACGCTCGCCTACATGAACTGGGTCGAGGGACTTGGCGAACAGGTCGGGCACGACACGCGCCGCGAAGCCTGGTTCCTCGGCGCGCTCGGTGGACCCGATCCAGCCAACAACACGCTGATCCATACCGATCAGCTGCGCCAGCGCGTCGCGTTCGCGTTGAGCGAGGTGCTCGTCGTCTCCGAGCAGAACGCGACCCTCGCCGAATTTCCGAGGGCGGTCGGCTACTACTACGACCTCCTCGTCGACGATGCCTTCGGCAACTACCGGACACTGCTCGAGCACATCACGCTTTCGCCGGCGATGGGCATCTACCTCAACATGCTGGCGAACCAGCGTGCGAACGCGGCGCAGAACATCCATCCGGACGAGAACTACGCGCGCGAAATCAACCAACTGTTCAGTGTCGGCCTGGTCACGCTGAAACTGGATGGCACGCCGCAGCTCGACGGCAGCAACCACCCGATCCCGACCTACACGCAGGACACGATCGCCGCGTTCGCGCACGTGTTCACCGGCTGGAACTACGGCAACTGCAGTGATTTCGAGAACTGCGGGCCCGACTGGACCACCAGCGCGAACCTCATGCAGCCGATGGCGCCGTTCGCGACGTTCCACGACAACGGCACCGGCGCCGACGACCTGCACGCCAAGCAGCTGCTCGCCTACGCCGGCGCGACGAACGGCGGTGTACTCGCCGACGGTGGCACGCCGGCTTCGGATCTCGCGTTCGCACTCGACAACATCTACAAGCATCCGAACGTCGCGCCGTTCATCTCGAAGCAGCTGATCCAGCGCCTCGTCACCAGCAATCCTTCGCCCGCCTACGTGCAGCGCGTCGCAGGCGTGTTCAACACCAACCGCGCGAGTGCGACGCAGTTGCGCGAAGTGGTCAAGGCCGTCTTGCTCGATCCCGAAGCGCGCTTCGGCCAGTACTCGCTCGACACCTACGGCAAGCTGCGCGAACCCTTGCTCGCGCTGACGCATTTCTGGCGCGCGATGGATGCGCGGCACGCATGCGGGCTCGACAACTACAACAACCCGTATCGCTACGCCGGCTACACCACCGCCTGGGGCACGTCGGACGACCAGTACGGCAGCGGCGTCGCGCAGGCTCCGGTCAATGCACCGTCGGTGTTCAATTTCTTCAAGCCGAGCTACCTGCCGCCCGGTGAAATGACCACGCGCAGCCTGCGCGGGCCGGAGTTCCAGTTGCAGACCGACAGCGTGATCGCAAACACGGTCAACAGCGTCGAGGGGCGCGCGTTCTACTTCGACATCAGCAACCCGTGCAACGGCGACGACATCGGTGAGGTCAAGGTCAACCACGCACGCGACCTCGCGCTCGCCGGCAGCGGCAACGGCGGCGCGGCGGACCCGGCGAATCGCCTCGTCGATGCCTACAGCAAGCGCTTCATGTCGGGCCAGATGTCGCCGTTCATGCGCCAGGCCCTGCTCGCCTACCTCAACCCGATCGATTCCAGCTGGGCCGACGGGGTTTCGGACTGGCGGCTGTGGCGCATCCACAGCGCGCTGTACCTGATCCTCACCTCGCCCGAATACATGATCCAGAAGTAGGAGTAGCGCATGCGCCCCACCATCAGGAAGGTCGACCGCCGCAAGTTCCTGCGCGACACGATCTGCGCCGCGCTCGGAGGTGCGAGCCTGTATTCGGCGCTCGGCAGCCTGCAGCTGCTGCAGGCCGCGACCCGCACGAGCTACGGTTTCGACGGCTACAAGGCACTCGTCTGCGTGTTCCTGTACGGCGGCAACGACGGCTTCAACGTCGTCGTGCCGATTTCCGGCAATGCGCGCACCGACTACAACACCGTGCGTCCGACGCTCGCCCTCCCGGCCGCGGGCCTGCATGCACTCACGGCGCCCGCCAGCGGCGTCGGCAGCCCCGGTGACGGATCGAGTTACGGCCTGCATGCGTCGATGCCTGAACTCGCCGCGCTGTTCAACGCCGGCCATGCGGCGGTCGTCGCGAACGTCGGCACCCTGGTGACGCCGGTCACCAAGGACCAGTACCAGAACGGCAATCCCGCCCTGCCGCCGCAATTGTTCTCGCATGCGGACCAGGCCGCCTACTGGCAATCGTCGCCGCCGACGAATGCGCCGGTGACCGGCTGGGGCGGTCGCATCGCCGACCTCGTCGCGAGCGCGAATCCCCCGAATATCCCGATCCTGACCTCGCTCGGCGGACAGGATGCATTCCTGCGCGGCCAGGACGTCAACGGTTACGTGATGAACTACTACGGGCCGAACGTCGTCGACTTCCCGTACGAACTGTCCGGCACCAACGCGCTCGAGAACACGTTCAACGCGCTGCATGCGGCGGGCCAGGCGAATGCGCTGGAACGGACGTACGGCGCGACGATGCGCCACTCGATGAGTACCGCAAGCCTGATCGATGCCACGCTCGGCGTGGCCAACATGCCCGACTTCAGCGGTTTCTTCACCGGCACCGACAGCCTCGGCCCGCAACTGCAGACCGTCGCCAAACTGATCTGGGCGGCGAACAACAATATTCCCGGCTACACCGGATTGAAGCGCCAGGTGTTCTTCGTCACGACCGACGGTTTCGACACGCATTCGGACCAGCTCGCGACGCAGGATCCGCTGCTCGCGGACCTGTCGAAGTCGCTCGCAGGTTTCCACAACGCGCTGCAAAGCGTGTCGCTGGCGGATCGCGCGACCACGTTCACCGCGTCCGACTTCGGCCGTTCGTTGTCGAATAACCAGAACGGCAGTGACCACGGCTGGGCCTCGCACCATTTCGTCGTCGGCGGTGCCGTGCAGGGAGGCAAGTTCTACGGCGACAACCTCGCAGGCACCGGTTCCGCGCACATGCCGAGCCTCGCGCCGTCCGACACCAATCCGAACGACGCCGGCTACGGGCAGATCATCCCGACCACGTCGGTCGAGCAGTACACGGCGACGCTCGCGAAATGGTTCGATATCAGCGACAGCGACATCGATCTGATCACCCCGAACCTGGCGAATTTCAGCACGCGTAATCTCGGCTTCGTGTAGGGCGGGTCGAGGCGCGCAGCGGCGAGTCCCGCCGACGCCTCCGGAACCTGCTCGGCGGCACGCGCTCGCGCGTACCGCCCTACTACGCCGCGGCGCGCGTGGAGCGCATCCGGCCGCCAAGATCGCCCCTAATCGACGTCGAACGATTGCAGCTCCACCAGCGTGGTCGATCGACCGATCACCCCGAACCTGGCGAATTTCAGCACGCGCTATCTCGGCTTCGTGTAGGGCGGGTCGAGGCGCGCAGCGGCGAGTCCCGCCGACGCCTTCGGAACCTGCTCGGCGGCACGCGCTCGCGCGTACCGCCCTACTACGCCGCGGCGCGCGTGGAGCGCATCCGGCCGCCAACGGAACGCCCTAATCGACGTCGAACGATTGCAGCTCCACCGGCGTGGTCGGCTGCACGATGATCGTGCCGCGCATGCCGGTGGTCGGCGTACCGTGCGTCTCGCAGTAGTAGCCGATCGTTCCTGTCGTGTTGAAAATCACGTTGGCGTGCCAGATCTCGGTACTCGCGGCGCCGTTGCCGCCCTGGCCATCACCGTCGCATCCGTGCGCGCAGCGGAACGAATTGTCGTTCGCCTTGACGTTGTGCAGGCCGCCGCGGTTGGTGAATTTCACCGTATCGCCGACGGCGATCGTCAGCGTCGCCGGGCTGTAGGAAGGGCCCGGCCCCACATTGACGGTGTGGTTCGCCGCGAACAAAGGCGCGGCGAGGCTGCAACCTGCGATGGCGAGGAGTCGGCGCATGCGTACAGCGTGACGCAGACCGGGGCCGGCTGACAACTGGCGCGACGCCAATCCGTCGATGCGGCCGCATTCGAACCAGCCATGCGCGGATTTTTATGCGGCCTTTATGCGCACGCAGTGATTTTCTACGCATTCCATACGCATCGCCTCCTATCGTGACGGTCATGCTCGATCTGGACGACTCGTCATGGATATCGCCTCTCTGCTGTTGCTCGCGATCCTGGTCGCATTGACCGGCGGCTACCTCTGGCTGTGTGGTCGCCTGGAGGAGCGCAAGTGAGCATTTCCTACGTGATCGCCGCGCTCGTCGCGCTGGCGCTGTCGATCTACCTCACGGTCGCGCTGCTGAAACCGGAGTGGTTCGAATGACCATCAACGATTATCTGCAGCTCGCCCTGTATCTGGCCGTGCTGCTTCTTCTCGTCAAGCCGCTCGGCATCTACATGGCTGCGGTGTTCGCCGACACCCCCAATCGCGTGAATCGCTTCGGCGCCCCGATCGAGCGCGCGCTGTATCGCGTCGCCGGCATCGATCCGCGCGAGGACATGGGCTGGAAGCGCTATGCGCTCGCGCTGCTCGCGTTCAATGTCGCCGGCCTGCTGGTGGTGTACGCGCTGCAACGCGTGCAGCAGTGGCTGCCGCTGAATCCGCAGGGCTTCGGTGCGGTCAGCGCCGACTCGGCCATGAATACCGCGATCAGTTTCGCCTCGAACACGAACTGGCAGGGTTACGGCGGCGAATCGACCATGAGCTACCTGACCCAGATGCTCGGACTCACCGTGCAGAATTTCCTGTCGGCCGCGACCGGCGTCGCCGTGCTCATCGCGCTGATCCGCGGCTTCGTGCGCAGGACGTCGAACGGCATCGGCAATTTCTGGATCGACATGACACGCTGCACGCTGTACGTGCTGCTGCCGCTGTCGCTCGTGCTCGCGCTCGCCCTCGTTTCCCAGGGCGTTCCGCAGAACTTCAAACCGTATGCACAGGCGTCGCTGCTGCAGGCGACGACGCAAACCGAAACGATCAAGGATACCGACGGCAACGCCATGAAGGATGTTGCCGGCAAAGAATTGACCCGGCACACAGAAGTCACCGAACAGGTGCTGCCGCTCGGCCCAGCCGCGTCGCAAATCGCAATCAAGCAGCTCGGCACCAATGGCGGCGGCTACTACAACGCGAACTCGGCGCATCCGTACGAGAACCCGACCCCGCTGAGCAATTTTCTCGAACTGCTGTCGATCCTGCTGATCCCGGCCGCGCTCTGCTACACGTTCGGAAAGATGGTCGGCGACCGCCGTCAGGGTTGGGCCCTGCTGGCGACCATGCTGGTGATCTTCGTGCCCCTGCTGCTCGCCTGCACGGCTGCAGAACAAGCCGGCAATCCCGCCTTCTCCGGAATGGGAGTGGATCAGCTGGCGTCGGCCGTGCAGGCAGGCGGCAACATGGAAGGCAAGGAGGTGCGCTTCGGTATCGTCAACTCGACCCTGTGGGCGAGTGCGACGACCGCGGCGTCGAACGGTTCGGTCAATGCGATGCACGACTCGTTCACGCCGCTCGGCGGCCTCGTACCGATGTGGCTGATGCAGCTCGGCGAGGTGATCTTCGGCGGCGCCGGTTCGGGCCTCTACGGCATGCTCGCGTTCGCGGTCGTCGCGGTCTTCATCGCCGGCCTCATGGTCGGGCGCACGCCGGAGTACCTGGGCAAGAAGATCGAAGCCTACGAAATGAAGATGGCCAGCCTGGTCGTGCTGATTCCCTGCGCGCTGGTCGTGGTCGGCACCGCGATCGCCGTGCTTGCACCGGCGGGGCTCGCCGGCATTGCCAACCCGGGCATCCACGGCTTCAGCGAGATCCTGTACGCGCTTTCGTCGGCGGCGAACAACAACGGCAGTGCATTCGGTGGCCTTTCCGCGAATACGCCGTTCTGGAATACGTTGCTCGGCATCGCGATGTTCCTGGCGCGCTTTCCGCTCGCGATCGGCACGCTCGCGATCGCGGGTTCGCTCGCCGCCAAGAAGCACGTGCCCAACTCCGCCGGCACCCTCCCGACGCACACGCCGCTGTTCGTCGTACTCCTTGCGAGCACCGTCATCGTGATCGGCGCCCTGACCTTCCTGCCCGCGCTCGCGCTCGGCCCCATCGCCGAACACCTGTCGGCGTTCGGGCACTGAGCCACGATTCCAGAAATCAATGGATCGCCGCGTTCGCGCGGATGACGTCCACAAGAGAAGACCAGGCATCGCCATGACCACAACAACCGTCCGCACCAGTGCATTGAACAGGGAACTGATCGTTCCCGCGATCGCCGACGCGTTCCGCAAACTCTCGCCGCGCCAGCAATTCCGCAACCCGGTGATGTTCGTCGTATTCGTCTGCAGCATCCTCACGACCGCGCTGTGGGTGCAGGCACTCGCGGGCCACGGCGAAGCGCCGGCGAGCTTCATCTTCTGGGTCGGCCTGTGGCTGTGGTTCACGCTGATCTTCGCGAACTTCGCCGAGGCGATCGCCGAAGGGCGCGGCAAGGCGCAAGCGCAATCGCTGCGCGGCGCGCGGCGCGACGTGATCGCCAAGAAACTCGTGGCGCCGAAGCGCGACGCCAACGTGGTCTTCACGCCCGCGAGCGAGCTGCGCATCGGCCATCATGTGCTCGTCGAAGCCGGCGACAGCGTGCCGGGCGATGGCGAAGTTGTCGACGGCGCGGCATCGGTCGACGAGAGCGCAGTGACCGGCGAGTCCGCGCCGGTGATCCGCGAATCCGGTGGCGACCGCAGCTCGGTTACCGGCGGCACGCGCGTACTGTCGGACTGGATCGTCGTGCGCATCGCGAGCAATCCCGGCGAGAGCTTCCTCGATCGCATGATCGCGATGGTCGAAGGCGCGAGCCGGCGCAAGACCCCGAACGAGATCGCGCTGACGATCCTGCTCGCGAAGTTCACCCTGATCTTCCTGCTCGCCTGCTCGACCTTGCTGCCCTACTCGCTGTATGCCGTCGCCGCCGCGGGCCACGGCGACCCGGTCTCGATCACCGTGCTGGTCGCATTGCTCGTCTGCCTGATCCCGACCACGATCGGCGGCCTGCTGTCGGCCATCGGCATCGCTGGCATGGACCGCATGATCCAGGCGAACGTCATCGCGATGTCCGGTCGCGCGGTCGAGGCGGCCGGCGACGTCGACGTGCTGCTGCTCGACAAGACCGGCACGATCACCCTCGGCAATCGCCAGGCGGTGGCGCTGCACACTGCGCCCGGCGTCGAGGCGAGCGTGCTCGCGGACGCGGCCCAGCTCGCTTCGCTCGCCGACGAGACGCCCGAGGGCCGCAGCATCGTCGTGCTGGCGAAGGAGAAGTACGGCCTGCGCGAGCGCGCCTTGAACGAGCTCGATGCACGCTTCATTCCGTTCACCGCGCAGACACGCATGAGCGGCGTCGACATCCACGACAGGAGCATCCGCAAGGGCGCTCTCGACGCCGTGCGCAGCCATCTCGCCGCGCTCGGCGCCGTGCTGCCGGCCGCGGTGATCAAGGTCGCCGAAGACATCGCCCGCAAGGGCGGCACGCCGCTCGTCGTCGCCGAGGATGCGCGCGCGCTCGGCGTGATCGAGCTCAAGGACATCGTCAAGGGCGGTATCCGCGAACGCTTCGCCGAACTGCGCCGCATGGGCATCCGCACGATCATGATCACCGGCGACAATCCGCTCACGGCGGCTTCGATCGCGGCCGAAGCCGGCGTCGACGACTACCTCGCCGAAGCGACGCCGGAAGCGAAGCTGAAACTGATCCGCGACATCCAGGCCGAAGGCCGCCTCGTCGCGATGTGCGGCGACGGCACCAACGATGCGCCGGCGCTTGCGCAGGCCGATGTCGCCGTCGCGATGAACACCGGCACGCAGGCCGCGAAAGAGGCCGGCAACATGGTCGACCTCGACTCGAATCCGACCAAGCTGATCGAGGTGGTCGAGATCGGCAAGCAGATGCTGATCACGCGCGGCTCGCTGACGACGTTCTCGATCGCCAACGACGTCGCCAAGTATTTCGCGATCATCCCGGCGGCGTTTGCCGCAACCTACCCTGCATTGAATGCGCTCAACGTGATGCACCTGGCGACGCCGCGCAGCGCGATCCTGTCGGCTGTGATCTTCAACGCCCTGATCATCATCGTGCTGATCCCGCTGGCGCTCAAGGGTGTGCGTTCGCGCGCGATGAGCGCGGCCCAGCTGCTGCGCCGCAACCTGCTCGTGTTCGGCGTGATCGGGCTCATCGTGCCGTTCGCCGGCATCAAGCTGATCGACCTTTTGCTGGTCGCCGTTGGCCTGGCCTGAGGAGCGAACGATGCGTACCCGCCTCCTCTGCACCGTATACGCGTCCAGCGCGATCGAAGCGACGGCGTCCGACACCGGCAATGCCGCGAACGATGCCTCCTACGCACGCGCTCCAACTCCGGCAACGCCGACAACCACATGCACGCCACCGCTGTCCCGCGCACCTGCAGCCGAAGACGACTATGTCCTCGGCGGCTACGCCGGAATCTGAAATCCGAGCTCGTCACTTTCCAGGAACCGCATCCGTGAAGATCCCGCATCATCGACCTCGCCTCCCCGCCCAGATCGCGCTCGCCCTGTTGCCGATGATCGGAGCGGTGCACGCGCAATCGACCGCCGCGACCGCACAGGCCGACAGCACGACGACTTCCGCCTCGGCGTCCGGTTCGAGCAGCGATTGTTCGAGCAACTTCTTCGATCGCCTGCAGGCAGCCTATCGCGAAGACGCGAACCCGGCGCCGGCCGATCCGAATGCGCCCGTAACACCGCGACGCGCGATGGCTTCACCGTTCTCGTCCCCGCCGTTTCCATCGGCGGAATGGCAGCTCGGCGGCGTCGCCTATCCGACCGGCGTGCCGAATCTCAATTCCCGCTATCCGCTCGAGAAAGCGCTGAGCTGCACCCCGTTCGGTCGCTGGATGGACGACAACCGCATCGAGGTGTACGGCTGGGCGAATGCATCGGCGAACCTGAGCTCGTCGGATCACACGAACTACCCGCTGTCGTACGCGGTGCGGCCGAACCGTATCGAGTTCAACCAGTTCCTGCTGCGCATCGAGCGCGTGCCCGACACCGTGCAGACCGACCACATCGATTGGGGATTCCACTTCGACAACCTGTACGGCTACGACTACCACTTCACGACGATGAACGGCGTGCTCAGCAACCAGTTGCTGAGCAACCCGAATCCGAACCAGCCGCTCAACGGCAAGGTGTACGGCTACGATCCGATGCTGTTCTACGGCGACATCTACATCCCGTGGATCGCCCAGGGCATGGACATCCGCATCGGCCGCTGGCTGTCGCTGCCGGATATCGAGGCGCAGTTCTCGCCGAACAACTACCTCGTGACGCACTCGATCCTCTACACGGTCGATCCGTACACGCAGATGGGCGTGCTGACGACGACCAAGCTCGATGACCAGTGGACGGTGCAACTCGGCATCAACGGCAGCAACGACGTCGCGGTCTGGAACAAGGACGCGCGCGCCTCGCTGCAAGCCTGCGTGCGCTGGGTGTCGAAGGACAACGACGACATGCTGTATCCGTGCATCAACAACTGGAACAAGTCCGACTACCACTACAACAACGTGCAGATGTTCGTGATGACCTGGGGCCACCGCTTCAGCGAACGCGTGCACACGCTGACCGAGGCCTACCGCATGTACGGCCGCAACATACCCGGCTTCGGCCCGGCCGATGCGGACGGCAACGCAACCCCGGGAAGCGCCGGCGAGTACGGCATCGTCAACTACTTCAACGTCGAACTGAATCCGGCCAACATGGTCTCGTTCCGCAACGAGTGGTACGACGACAAGGACGGTCAGCGCACCGGATATGCGACGCGCTACACGAGCCACACGCTCGGCATGACGCACTGGTTGTCGCAGGATATCGAAGTCCGTCCCGAAGTCCGCTACGAGCGCTCGTACGACGTCGACGCCTACGACGGCGGCCGCACCAACCACCAGACGACCGCGCTGGTCGACCTGATCTTCCATTTCTGAGGACGCTCCGATGAGTCGCCTGATCCGCAATGCGCTGGTGCTGCTGCTCGGCCTCAGCGTGGTCACCGGCATCGTCTACCCACTGGTCGTGACCGGCCTCGCGCAGGTGCTGTTTCCGGACCGCAGCAACGGCAGCCTGATCGCGCACGACGGCAAGCCGGTGGGATCGGAACTGATCGGCCAGGCGTTCTCGGACCCGAAGTACTTCTGGGGCCGGCCTTCGGCCACCACGCCGTTCGCGAACAACGCCGCTTCGTCGATCGGCTCCAATCTCGGCCCCACCAACCCGGCGTTGAAGGAAGCGATCAAGCAACGCGTCGATGCGCTGCGTGCCGCCGATCCCGGCAATGCGGCGCCGGTGCCGGTGGACCTCGTGACCGCCTCGGGCAGCGGCCTCGATCCGCATATTTCGCCGGCGGCCGCGCGCTACCAGCTCGCTCGCGTCGCACGTGCGCGCGGGTTGAGCGAGGAGCGCGTGGCGAACCTGCTGTCGAAGGCGACCGAAGGCCGGCAACTCGGCGTGCTGGGAGAGCCGCGGGTCAACGTGCTGGAACTGAACCTGATGCTCGACGGCAAATCCGATCTTCGATGAGGCAGCGTCGGCGCGAGGACGTTGCCAATCGTCGCATCGTCGCCGCATGATGGCCGCAGCAACGAGCGCGCAGCCATGCCTTCGCCGACCAGCGAACAACGCCCGGATCCCGATGCCCTCCTCGCTCGCGTCAAGGGCGAGGAGGCGCGCGCGCGTCGCGGCCGCCTGAAGATCTTCTTCGGCGCCACCGCCGGCGTCGGCAAGAGCTACGCCATGCTCGAAACCGCGCGGCGCCTGAAGAACGACGGCGTCGACGTGATCGTCGGCTACGTCGAGCTGCACGGTCGGCCCGAAACCGAGGCCCTGCTCGAAGGCCTCGAGATCCTGCCGCCGCAGCGGCTCGAACATCGCGGCATCGCGCTGGCCGAGTTCGACCTCGACGCCGCACTGGCGCGCCGACCGCAGCTGATCCTCGTCGACGAACTCGCGCACAGCAATCACCCGGGCGCACGCCATCCCAAGCGCTGGCAGGACATCGAAGAGCTGCAGGCCGCCGGTATCGACGTGTTCACGACCGTGAACGTGCAGCACATCGAAAGCCTCAATGATGTCGTCGCGCAGATTACCGACGTGCAGGTGCGCGAAACCGTGCCCGACCAGGTGTTCGCTGCGGCCGACGACGTCGAACTGGTCGACCTGACGCCGGACGAACTGCTCGAACGCCTCGCCGAAGGCAAGGTCTACCTGCCGGACAAGGCGCGCCAGGCCGCGACGGGTTTCTTCCGCAAGGGCAACCTGATCGCGTTGCGCCAGCTCGCGTTGCGGGCAACCGCCGATCGCGTCGACGCAGCGATGCGCGAGTATCGCGACCGTCACGCGATCTCCGACACCTGGGCGACGACCGACCGCCTGCTCGTCTGCGTCGGTCCCGATCCGCTGTCCGCGCGCCTGGTGCGTGCGGCGCGGCGCATGGCGACCGCCCTGCACGCCGAGTGGCTGGCCGTGTACGTCGAAACACCGGCGCTCGCACGCCTGCCGCAGGCCGCGCGCGACGGCATCCTGCGCACGCTCAAGCTCGCCGAGCAGCTCGGTGCGGAAACGACGAACCTCAGCGGTGAAGGCGTTGCCGCGACCCTGCTCGACTTCGCGCGCCAGCGCAATGTCAGCCGCGTGATCGTCGGCAAGCCGCTGCGTTCGGGTTGGCGCGCGCTGTTCAGGCGCACGCTGGTCGACGAGATCATCGACGCAAGCGGCGACATCGACGTCTACGTGGTGACCGGCGAGCACGGCGACGAAACACCGGTTCCGCCGCGCACGCCGTTGCGCAGCAGCCGCTGGCCGGCCTACCTCAAGGCGCTGGTCGTGGTCGCATTGGCGACCCTCGTCGGCTCGCACATCAGCGGCATCTTCGAACGCACGAACGTCGTGATGATCTACCTGCTCGGTACGGTGTTCGTCGCCGCGCGGTTCGGGCGCGGGCCGTCGGTGCTGGCGTCGGTGCTCAGCGTCGCACTGTTCGATTTCCTGTTCGTGCCGCCGATCCGCTCGTTCTCGGTGTCGGACACGCAGTACATCTTCACCTTCGGCGTGATGCTGACGACCGCGTTGCTGATCAGCCAGTTGACCGCGCTCGGCAAGCGCCAGGCCTCCGTCGCGCGCCAGCGCGAGCGGCGCACGGCCGAGTTGTACGCGCTCAGTCGCGAACTGGCGCGCCGGCGCAGCATCGACGAACTGGCGCGCTTCCTCGTGCGGCACGTGCTCGCGAGCGTCGACGGCGAAGCGGCTGTCCTGCTGCCCGACGCCGACGGCAGGTTGCATGACCCGACCGGCTTCTGTGATCGCGGCGGCGAGCGCGCTTCGTCGGGTCTCTCGCGCATGCCGGTGCCCGGCAATGATCTCGGCATCGCGCAATGGAGCTACGACCATCGCCAGAAAGCCGGCCTCGCCACCGACACGCTGGCCAGCGCCGGCGCGATCTACCTGCCGCTCAACGCACTGGAGCGTTGCATCGGCGTCCTCGGCCTGCGTCCGAAAGAGCCGCGCCAGGTGACGGTGCCGGAACAGATGCACCTGGTCGAAGCGCTGGTCAACCAGGCCGCGGTCGCGATGGAGCGCGTGCAGCTCGCACAATCCGCGCAGGATGCCGATATCCAGATCGAATCGGAGCGCTTGCGCAACACCCTGCTGAGCGCGATCTCGCACGACTTCCGCACGCCGCTCGCGACGATCATCGGCGCGGGATCGACCTTGCGCGACAGCGCGCCGGGCACGCTCGATCCCGCGCAACGCGCGACCCTGCTCGACACCCTGCTGCATGAAGCGGAGCGCATGAACCGCTTGATGGCCAACCTGCTCGACCTCACCCGGCTTGCCGGCACGACCACCGAGCTGCGTCGCGACAGCATCGCCATCGACGAACTCGTCGGCGTCGTGCTCGGGCGCCTGCGCGGCGTGCTCGAACATCACCCCGTCTCGCTCGCGATTCCCGAAGACGCACCTCTGGTGTGGGCCGACGAAGTGCTGCTCGAGCAGGTGCTGTCGAACCTGCTCGAGAACGCCGCACGCCACACGCCGGCGGGAACAGCGATCGAGATATCGGCGCAGGTCTCGCAGGGCACCTTGCAGGTGAGCGTGCGCGACCACGGCCCCGGGTTCACGCCCGGCGACGAGCAGCGCGTGTTCGACAAGTTCCATCAGGGCGCGCCGGAGAGCGCGCAGAGCGGTTTCGGACTCGGCCTCGCCATCAGCAAGGCGATCGTCGACGCGCATGGCGGAACGATATCGGCACGCAACGCGTCGGGGGGCGGCGCGGAACTGTCCTTCACGGTGCCGACCCAGGCACCGAGACTGACGCCCGCATGAGCGCCTCGCGCACCACGTTGTTGCTGGTCGAGGACGATCCGCAGATCCAGCGTTTTCTCGTCGCCGCGCTCGAAGCGCATGCGTACGAACTGCTGATTGCGTCGACCGGCGCGGAAGGCCTCAAGCTGGCCGCGACCCGCCAACCCGACATCCTCATCGTCGATCTCGGCCTGCCCGACATGCCGGGGCTCGATGTGATCCGGCGCCTGCGCGAATGGTTCGCGCGCCCGATCATCGTGCTGTCGGCGCGCGAGAAGGAAGGCGACAAGGTGGCGGCGCTGGACGTCGGCGCCGACGACTACGTGACCAAGCCGTTCGGCATCGGCGAACTGCTTGCGCGCCTGCGCGTCGCCGAGCGCCATCTCGCCGCGCATGCGAGCGGGAAAATCGAAACGCGCATCGACATCGGCCCGCTCGCGATCGACCTCGCCGCGCGTCGGGTCACGCGCGACGGCGCGGAAATCCACCTGACACCGATCGAGTACGACCTGCTGTGCGCGCTGGCACGTCACCGCGGCAAGGTGATGACCCACCGCCAGCTGCTGAACCAGGTCTGGGGCGCCGCGCACGTCGAGTCGCCGCACTACCTGCGCATCTACATGCGCGCCCTGCGGCGCAAGATCGAGCCCGATCCCGCGCGTCCGGCGTACCTGCTGACCGAAGTGGGGGTCGGCTACCGCATCGCCGACGCCTAGAAGGAGCAAGGTGACAGGGACTTCAGTCCCGATGCTCCTGGAGCCTTGAGAGCATCGCGGCTGAAGCCGCTCCCACGAACAGGCCCTGCGCCACCTGCCGATGCGCCGGGACGAACGGTGGCCGCGCCGCGCCGAAGTGCGGCCGGCGACGGTCGATTCATCCTACTATTGCAGGATGACCTCCGCGTTCGAGTGACCACGCGTCGATGATGAGCCGCCAACGCCAGTTCTGGTTGCTGCAAACCGGGGCCTGGCTCGCCTATGGCCTCGAGAGTTTCCTGTCGGAGATCGGCTACGGCCGCTCGCTCGACATGTGGAAGCTCAATTTCTACGACGCGCTGTGCGGCTTCCTGCTCACCCTCGGCATCCGCGCGGTGCTGAAGGCGACGTGGTCGCAGCCACCGACGCAGCGCATCCGCTGGGGCGTCGCGACGCTCGTCGTCGCCTCGATCATCGGCGGCGTCGCCTGGTGGCTCGCGGTGTCGAGCATGTGCATGGATTGCAAGCCACCGAAGAGCTGGCTCGGTTATCTGTCCTACTTCTTCGGTTGGCTGCAGCTGCTGGTCGCGTGGACCGGCGCCTACGTCGGCATCAAGCTCGCGCGCCAGCTGCAGCACGAGAAGGAGACCGCGCTGCAGGCGACCGCGATGGCGCACCAGGCGCAGCTGCGCATGCTGCGCTACCAGCTCAATCCGCACTTCCTGTTCAACACGCTCAATGCGATCTCGACCCTCGTCCTCGACGGCCGCGCGCAGCAGGCGAACGGCATGGTCGGCGCGCTGTCGGGCTTCCTGCGCTATTCGCTCGACAGCGACCCGGAACAGCGCGTGACGCTGGAACAGGAGATCGGTTCGATCCAGCGCTATCTCGCGATCGAGCAGGTGCGCTTCGGCGATCGCCTGCAGGTCGGCATACTCATCACGCCGCCGGCCGGCGAGGCGATGGTGCCGAGCCTGATCCTGCAGCCGCTGATCGAGAACGCGGTCAAGTTCGGAATCTCGAAGCGCGAGGAGGCCGGGCGCATCGAGATCGTCGCGCGCGTCGACGGCGACATCCTGGAGATCGTGCTGCGCGACAACGGTCCCGGCAGCCTCAACTACCGGCCCGAGCGCACCGACGGCCAGGGCGTCGGCCTCGCCAACACGCGCGAGCGCCTGCGCGTGCTGTACGGCGAGCGCCAGCACTTCGAGATCGCCCGCCTGCAGCCGCAGGGCACCGAGGTCCGCCTGCAATTCCCCTTCGAACCCGCGACCGAGGCAGACGCCGATGCGCATCCCAACCCTGATCGTCGACGATGAACCGCTCGCGCGGCGCGGCATCGCGTTGCGCCTCGCACGCCATCCGGACATCGAGGTCGTGGCCGAAGCCGGCAACGGCCGCGAGGCGTTCTTCGCGATCTCCGAACACCAGCCGACCCTGATGTTCCTCGACGTGCAGATGCCCGGCGTCGACGGCTTCGAGCTGCTGCGCGCAGTACCGCTGCCGCAGTTGCCGCTGACGATCTTCGTGACCGCTTACGACCAGTACGCGCTGCGCGCATTCGAAGCGAATGCGATCGACTACCTGCTGAAGCCCATCGACGACGCCCGCCTCGACGACGCGATCGAGCGCGTCCGGCGCGACCTCGCCGCACGCGAAGCGGACGACCACTGCGCGCGCCTGCTGCGCCTGCTCGGCGACGTCTCCGGCCGCCCCGAACTGACCCTGGAACAGGCCCTCGTCGACGCCGAGCGGCTCGCGCAACCGACCGAACAACGCCTGTCGATCAAGGATGCGGGGCGCATCCTGCGCGTGCCACTCGAGGAGATCCTGTGGATCGACGCGGCCGGCGACTACATGTGCGTGCACACCTCGAAGGAGACGCACGTCCTGCGCGCGACCATGCGCGAACTCGAAGGCCGCCTCGACGCGCGCCGCTTCCAGCGCATCCACCGCTCGACGATCGTCAACGTCGCGCGCGTGAAGGAACTGCGCGCGCACCTCAACGGCGAGTATTTCCTGATCCTCGATTCCGGCCAGCAGCTGAAGCTGTCGCGCAGTTACAAGGAGAAAGTACGCTTGTTGCATTGAAGCTTGTGCTTCACCGCGCTCGCCGATTCCTGCTTGGCTGTCGTGACGAAAGACTGCTGTCGCGCAATCCCCGACGGGATCCTTCCAGGTTTCGACCGTCGCCTTGCCGGGCCGACCTCCATTGCTGCGGTAGCCGGCTGCAGAAATCCAGCTGCGAACTGCATTCTTCCTGTTCCTCGACCGCTGCGCTGCAGCCTCGAACTGGATTGCGCCAGTTGCCGACTGCACCTCTGCAGTTCCGAACTGCAATGTTGCGGTCCGAAACCGGGCCGTTCGAGCTGCCATGCAGCGACGGTGCAGTTCCGAACTGAGCCGATGCGGTTCGACGGCGAAACGGAAGAGTCCCTCTCTCCTCGGATACGGTCTCGAACTGCGCCCGTGGCGTACACGGGCGGAAGCGGGCGGTAGCGGTCCTTGTTGGTGCTGAGGCGCGGGCAAGCAACGAGGCGCCTGCGTCCGCCCGACAGGCCGGCCTGTCGCCTGTCCCTGGCGTCGGCCCGGAGACAGTTGCACGCCTCGTCGCCGGGCGGCCACGGTTCGGCGCAATCGACGCAACCTTTGTTACTCATGGCGCATCCATTCCGGGTGACGACCGCGCACGCTGGCGTCGAGCCGGGAGCCCTGCCATGCGTTTGATCGAATCCTCCATCCGCAACCCGATCGCGGTCTGCGTCGCGGTCCTGCTCGTGTGCCTGTTCGGCGGCATGAGCCTCGCCAAGCTGCCGTTGCAGCTGTTCCCCGACATCGAGCGGCCGAACATCACGATCTTCACCGGCTGGCGCGCGGCGTCGCCGGAGGAAGCCGAAGCGCAGCTGCTCGAACCGCAGGAGCAGGTCCTGCAGGGTCTCCCCGGCGTCGAGGAGATCGAGGGCAATGCGAACAACGGCGGCAGCTTCATCAACCTGAATTTCTCGATCGGCACCGACATGCGCGCCGCGCTCGTCGACGTGATCGGTCGCATGAACCGCATCCGCCCGTTGCCGCAGGACGCGGACCGGCCGGTGATCCAGATCGGTGGCGGCGGCAACGACTCGAACGATTCGCTGTCGTGGTTCTTCGTGCAATTGCTGCCCGGAACGCAGGGACCGATCGAGAGCTATCGCCGCTACATCGAGGACGTGATCAAGCCGCGCATCGAATCGGTGCCGGGCGTCGCTTCGGTCAACGTCAACGCGGGCCCGCCCGACGACGTGCGCATCACGGTCGATCTCGCCAAGGCGGCGGCGATGGGCATCGCGATTCCCGACATCGCGCAGAAGGCGGCGAGCGCGAGCGACGTGTCCGGCGGCCAGGTCGAAGTCGGCCGGCGCCAGTACCAGTTGCGTTTCACCGGCCGCTACAAGCCGGAGGACCTCGCCGGGCTCGTGCTCGCCTGGCGCGACGGACGCCCGATCAAGCTCGGCGACGTCGCGACGATCGAGCGCAGGCCGCCCGAGCAGCAGTTCTTCGTCTACCAGAACGGCAACCCCGCGGTCGGCCTGCAGGTGCTGCGCGCGCCCGGCGCGAACGTGCTCGGCACGCTCGAACAGGTCAAGAAGGTCGTCGCCGAATTGCGCGACGGCCCGCTCAAGGCACGCGGCCTCGGTATCGAGCAGAGCTTCGACTCGGCGCTGTTCATCCATCGTGCGGTGAACCTGCTCACCGAGAACCTCATCGTCGGCGCCCTGCTCGCGCTGTTCTGCGTGTGGTGGTTCATGCGCGACTGGCGCGCGACACTGCTGATCGCGAGCGCAATCCCGGTGTGCCTGCTCGCGACGTTCGGCGCGCTCGACCTCACGGGGCGCAGCCTCAACGTGATCTCGCTCGCCGGCCTCGCCTTCGCGGTCGGCATGGTGGTCGAGGGCGCGATCGTCGTGTCGGGCAACATCATCCGCCTCAAGGAAGCCGGCATGACGCCGCTCGAGGCGGCACGCGAGGGCACCGCGCAGGTCGTGCCTGCGCTCATCGCGTCGACGATCACGACGATCGCGGTGTTCCTGCCGGTGCTGTTCCTGCGCGACGTCGAGGGACAGATCTTCGCCGACCTCGCGCTGACGATCTCGATCGCCGTCGCGCTGTCGATCCTCGTCGCGATCACCGTGCTGCCGGCGGCGGCCGGTGGCTGGCTCAAGGCGAAGAAGCTCAAGTCCGGTTACGGCGACGGCTGGCCCGCATTGACCGAACGCATCCTGCGCTGGACCGACACGCGTCCGAAGCAGCTTGGCTGGGTGTTCGGCCTGCTCGTGCTGCCGCTCGCGGCGAGCTGGTATTTCCTGCCGAAGCTCGACTACCTGCCGCCGGTCAAGCGCGCGGCGATCGACACGTTCTTCAGCTTCCCGCCGGGCATGAGCCCGGAGAAGGTCAACAGCGAGATCGGCGACACGCTCATCGCGCGCCTGGCCCCTTACATGAAGGGCGAGAAGCAGCCGGCACTCAAGAACTACTACATCTGGCTGTGGCCGGGCGGCGGCACGATCGGCGCGCGCGTCGTCGACGAGAAGCGCATCGGCGATCTCGAACGCGTGATGCGCGACGAGATCACGGTCGGCTTCCCGGACACGCGCGCGTTCTCGACCGAAGGCGAGCTGTTCGGCGGTGTCGGCGGTTCGGCACGATCGGTCGCGATCCATCTGCAGAGCGACGATGCGGAGACGCTCAACCGCGTCGCCGAGGAAGGCCGCAAGCTGCTCGAACAGAAATTCCCCGGCGCGAACGTGCAGGCGAATCCCGCGACCGACCAGACCACACTGGAGCTGCACGCGATTCCGGACGACCGGCGCATCGCCGAGGCCGGCTGGGACCGCGCCTCGCTCGGCACGATCGTGCGCGCGCTCGGCGACGGCGCCTGGCTCGGCGAATACTTCGACGGCCAGACGCGCCTGCCGATCATCCTGCGCGCGGACCGGCGCGAAACGCCCGAGTCGCTCGCCGAAGCGCCGCTGGTGTCGCCGTCGGGACAGGTCGTCCCGCTCGGCGACGTGATCAAGCTGGAAACCGCGCTCGGCCCGAACCAGATCCGCCGGCTCGACCATCGCCGCACGGTGACGCTGACGATGGATCCGCCGCCGACGCTGTCGCTCGAAGATGCGCTGAAGACGCTGCAGAACGAAGTGGTTCCCGCGCTCAAGGCGAAGCTGCCCGCGGATGCGAACATCCGCCTCGCCGGCAGTGCGGACCGTCTCGAGGCGACCGTGTCGACGATGGCGAAGAATTTCGTGCTCGCGATCCTCGTGCTGTTCCTGTTGATGGCCGCGATGTTCCGCTCGCTGCGCGACTCGCTCGTCGTCGTGCTGACCGTTCCGGTGGCGCTCGTCGGCGGCGTGCTCGGCTTGCGCGTGCTCGGCGCGATCGCATTCCAGCCGCTCGACCTGCTGACGATGATCGGTTTCATCATGATGGTCGGCGTGATCGTCAACCACGCGATCCTGCTCGTCGACCGCACGCGCGACGCGCAGA